>Ga0214917_10003569_pt1 | contig 17852 bp, 11 predicted proteins | sample LL_1208_BB_MetaG_FD_177983 | JGI IMG/M metagenome (GOLD analysis project Ga0214917, IMG submission 177983) | Freshwater microbial communities from Lake Lanier, Atlanta, Georgia, United States - LL_1208_BB | ecosystem: Environmental > Aquatic > Freshwater > Lake | place: USA: Georgia | collected... | reverse complement strand
GTAATACTGGCACTATTTTTGATACTGTTGTAAGCACTGCTAGTAACCATGAAATTATAATTACTGGCGCGGGTAACAAAGATTTTTATGTAAGAAATAATAATTTAAATATCATTACCAACAACAGTCCGTTTACACATACTGGAAACGGAGATGGTACGGGATGGTTAAATTTACTTCACAGCGGTACTCCAATTATAAATACAGTGCGAACCGGTAATGGTCTTTTTTCTAAAGGCACAAAATGTTCTTCAATTTAAAAATATGGCTATTACAGTAAACAATTTACAAATTTCCGGTACCAGCACCAATCAAAATTATGTTCAGGGCAATTGGATACAGAATGATGCTGTTACAGAAATAAATTTTATATATTTAGGAGTAAAGAATAGCACGGTAAGTGGTGGTGGTGCTCCGGGCTGGTTTGCTTTACAAGATAATGGCGGAGTTGACTATGGCAATAATGTTGGTTGGTATTTTTTTCCTGTAGGAGATAACGGTGCTTTCTTCTTATTTTTTGATGTTAATACATTAGCTTAATTACCAATTTTTTTACGCATAAATATAAGACTATGTTGAACACTCTCAAAAATGTAATTTACCTTTTTAATATAAAATACATGACAGGATAAAATGGGAATTTCGGTTAAAACACTAATTTCTGGAGAATATGTTGGCCCACAAGGACCACAGGGTGTCCAAGGTGTACAGGGTGTCCAAGGTGTACAGGGTGTCCAAGGTGTACAGGGTGTACAAGGTACTCAAGGTACTCAAGGTACTCAAGGTACTCAAGGTATACAGGGCATACAAGGTGTACAAGGTGTACAAGGTGTACAAGGTACTCAAGGTACTCAAGGTATACAGGGCATACAAGGTATCCAAGGTGTACAGGGTGTACAAGGCTTACAAGGTACTCAAGGTTTACAAGGTATTCAAGGTTTACAAGGTATTCAAGGTTTACAAGGTATTCAAGGTGTACAAGGTATTCAAGGTGTACTAGGACAACAAGGTATCCAAGGTACACAAGGTATACAAGGTGTTCAAGGCGTACAGGGTGTTCAAGGCGTACAAGGAGCCACTGGGCCTTCTGTCGGTCTTGATATACCTTCAGCTGGTGCAGCAAAAAATACTAGCTATACCTTAAGCACTAATGATCTTGGAGAATATGTTGAAATAACTACTGGTGGTTCTATTATTATACCTAATTCTGTGTTTTCGAGCGGAAATGCCATATTGGTGTTTAATAATACAGCAGCAGCTATAACTATAACCTGCAATATAACCACAGCCTATAAAGCAGGCACAGCTACTGCCATAGCCAGTGCTCAGCTGGCCGCTAGAGGTATTGCCAGTATTTTATTCATTTCTGGTACAGCGTGTGTTATTACCGGTAATATATCATGACCATAGTTGTAAAAAATCGTATAAAAACCACTACTACCACTACTGGTATCGGCACGCTTAGTTTAAATTTACAAGCTGATACAGGCTATCAAAATTTTAGTGCCATAGGTAATGGCAATCAAACCTATTATCTCATTGTAGATGGTTCTAATTGGGAATCTGGCCTTGGTACTTATCAATCTGCCGGTAATACCTTATCTAGAGATTTGGTTTTTGATAGCAGTAATGGTGGCAGCCCACTAAATTTAACAGCAGGCACAAAAACAGTGTTATGTGGATTACCATCTGCAGCTACCAGTGGCAGTTTGCCTACAGCAGATAATAATTCTATTGATCAAAATTTATCGGCTTGGAGAGGTCTGCAGGCATTAATGATGACAGGGGTGCAAGGAGATGTTGCTTTTAATAATCAAGGTGTGGGAGGCATTGTAAGTACCTATTCATTGGTATATACTTCTTTTATTGCCTATTTTGGAGGTGTACTGGCACCCAATGGTGATATACATTTTATTCCTAGTAGTGCCGATCGTGGTCAAAAAATCAACACGATTACAGGCATAGTCAGTACCTATTCATTGGTGTATACTGGTAGTTTTTCCTATTTTGGAGGGGTACTGGCACCCAATGGTGATATACATTTTGTACCTCAGGTAGGCAATCGTGGTCAAAAGATTGACACGATTACAGGCATAGTTAGTACCTATTCGTTGGCATATACTACTTTTGGTGCCTATTATGGAGGGGTACTGGAACCCAATGGTGATATACATTTTGTACCTTCTTATGCCGATCGGGGTCAAAAAATCAACACGATTACAGGCATAGTCAGTACCTATTCATTGGTGTATACTGGTAGTAGTGCCTATGCTGGAGGTCTACTGGCACCCAATGGTAATATACATTTTGTACCTTATTCTGCCGATCGTGGTCAAAAAATCAGTAGTTCAGGTGTGGTCAGTACCTATTCATTGGTGTATACTACTAGTGCTGCCTATTCTGGAGGGGTACTGGCACCCAATGGTGATATACATTTTATTCCTAGTAGTGCCGATCGTGGTCAAAAAATCAGTAGTTCAGGCATTGTAAGTACCTATTCATTGGTGTATACTGGTAGTTTTTCCTATTATGGAGGGGTACTGGCACCCAATGGTGATATACATTTTGTACCTTATCAAGCCAATCGAGGTCAAAAGATCAACACAATTACAGGTGTGGTCAGTACTTATTCGTTGGCATATACTGCTAGTAATGCCTATCAAGGAGGGGTACTGGCACCCAATGGTGATATACATTTTATTCCTTTTTCTGCCGATCGAGGTCAAAAGATCATTACCTTATCTGGCAATCCATTTGGCCCGGGATTATGCCTTTCACCTTTTTTAAATAAGCTTTAATTATGACATTTATACTGCGTGACCGAGTCAAAGTTTATACTAACACTTCAGGCCTAGGAGCTATAAGTTTAGATCAAGCTCTAGAAGGTTATCAAAGCTTTTCAGCAGTTGGCAACAACCAAACTTATTACAATATTTCAAATAATGTAGACTGGGAAACTGGAATAGGCAGCTACAACAGCAGCACCAACACACTGAGCAGAGATACGGTAATATCTTCTAGCAACAGCGATACTTTGGTTAATTGGAGTGCGGGCAGTAAGGTAGTATCAATTCCATTTCCTGCACTGGCCAGTCCTGGATCCAATGCCACCGCAGACAACAGCAGCATCTCCACAGATCTAGTGGCTTGGAATAATCTACAGAAAAAACTATATAAAAGTATAAATGCCGGCAGTGCTTTTGATAATCAAGGTGTGGGAGGCGTAGTCAGTACCTATTCATTGGCATATACTGCTAGTAGTGCCTATTTTGGAGGTGTACTGGCACCCAATGGTGATATACATTTTGTACCTAATGGTGCCAATCGTGGTCAAAAAATCAACACGATTACAGGTGTGATCAGTACCTATTCATTAATAGCCACAATTTTTTTTAGTTGTTATAAGGGAGGGGTACTGGCACCCAATGGTGATATACATTTTATACCCTTTAATTCTCAGGTGGGTCAAAAGATTGCCACAACTACAGGTGTGGTCAGTACCTATGCATTGGCGTATTGGGTGAATAATGCATATAGTGGTGGTGTATTGGCACCTAATGGTGATATACATTTTATACCCCATAAGGCTAGGGTGGGTCAAAAGATCAACACGATTACAGGTGTGATCAGTACCTATTCATTGGCATATACTGTTGATTTTGCATATAGTGGTGGTGTACTGGCACCCAATGGTGATATACATTTTATACCTGATGGTGCCGATCGAGGTCAAAAAATCAGTAGTTCCAGTGTAGTCAGCACTTATTCATTAGTTTATACAAATGAAAATGGCGCATATACTGCTGGTGTACTGGCACCCAATGGAGATATACATTTTATTCCTTTTTCTGCCAATCGAGGTCAAAAAATCAACACGATTACAGGTGTGGTCAGTACCTATTCGTTGGCATATACTGCTAGTGCTGCCTATTTTGGAGGTGTACTGGCACCCAATGGTGATATACATTTTATACCCCGTTCAACCAATCGAGGTCAAAAGATCAACACAATTACAGGTGTGGTCAGTACCTATTCATTGGCATATACTGCTAGTAATGCCTATTCTGGAGGGGTACTGGCACCTAATGGTGATATACATTTTGTACCTTATGCAGCCAATCAAGGTCAAAAAATCATTACCTGCCCTGCTATACCTTTTGATATTGACATTTGTCTTAGTTCATTTTATAATAAATTATAACCATGCCTATAGTCACAAAAGATAAAGTAAGATCTAGCACCAGTACTACAGGAACTGGTACTTATACACTAGGGTCTGCAGACACAGGATTTTTAAATTTTAGTGTTATAGGTAATGGCAATCAAACCTACTATTGCTGTACCAATGGCACAGACTGGGAAATAGGTCTAGGAACTTATACCAGTAGCGGAACAACACTGAGCCGAGATACCATATTATCTTCCAGTAACAATGGTAATGCCATAAACTGGACTAGTGGTGCTAAAGACATATTTGTTACTTTTCCAGCAGAATATTCCACCCCAGGTCTGGTGAATTTTGATAATAACAGTATAGGCAGCGATTTAATAGGTTGGGGCAATTTTAAAAAATATTTAGATTTAGCTGTTCAAAATAGTGTACCTTACGATAATCAAGGTGTGGGCGGCATTGTAAGTACTTATTCATTGGTATATACTGCTAATTATGCCTATGTTGGAGGGGTACTGGCACCCAATGGTGATATACATTTTGTACCTTATTATGCCGATCGTGGTCAAAAGATCAACACAATTACAGGTGTGGTCAGTACCTATTCATTGGTGTATACATCATCTTTTGGTGCCTATATTGGAGGGGTACTAGCACCCAATGGTGATATACATTTTGTACCTAGTACAGCCAATCGGGGTCAAAAAATCAACACGATTACAGGTGTGGTCAGTACCTATTCATTGGTGTTTACTACTTCTGGTGCCTATCAAGGAGGGGTACTGGCACCCAATGGTGATATACATTTTATTCCTACTGGTGCCAATCGAGGTCAAAAAATCAACACAATTACAGGTGTGGCCAGTACCTATTTATTGGTGTATACTGCTAGTGCTGCCTATTCTGGAGGGGTACTGGCACCCAATGGTGATATACATTTTATTCCTTTTTCTGTCAATCGAGGTCAAAAAATCAGTAGTTCAGGTGTGGTCAGTACCTATTCATTGGCATATACTGCTGGTACCTATGCTGGAGGGGTACTGGCACCCAATGGTGATATACATTTTGTACCTTATAATGCCAATCGTGGTCAAAAAATCAACACTATTACAGGTGTGGTCAGTACCTATTCATTGGTATATACCGTTAATGGTGCCTATTGGGGAGGGGTACTGGCACCCAATGGTGATATACATTTTATACCTTATGTAGCCAATCGAGGTCAAAAGATCAACACAATTACAGGTGTGGTCAGTACCTATTCATTGGCGTTTACTGGTAGCTATGCTGGAGGGATACTGGCACCCAATGGTGATATACATTTTATTCCTTTTTCTGCCGATCGAGGTCAAAAGATCAGTACCAATACATTACTGCCACTGGCTGTTTGTGCTTCACCTTTTTTTAATAAATTTTAATTGGAATTTAAATTTTTTTATGTATAATAGAGACAAAATATTAGCAGTCATGCAGGAAATCTATGATGAATCTAAATCTATAGCGCCTTATGTGATAGTGGCACAGCCAAGACGAAACCTACTAGAAACTGCGGCGCAGAATTTTGATGGATATCATGGTTTACACATTGATCTGTTGGGATTTTCACATGGATTTATCAATATAGGCGGTGAAAAGGTAGATGTGGCCAGAAACTATCTTATAGAACAGGCCATTCAATCTGATGCCAAATATCTTTTTTTTGTAGGTGAGGACACAGTAATTCCCTATAATGGATTTAAAACACTGCATGAAACAGCAGAAAAAAATCCCAATTCCATAGTGACAGGTGTTTATTATATCAAATGTTCAGATGCCATGGTCATGGTACGCGATAGAAATTGGATAACTATTCCTAACGTTGAGCCAGGTCAACTGTTAGAAGCTTGGATGATTGGCATGGACGCCATGTTAATTCCCATTCAATTACTGCGCGATATGAAACAAGAAGCCCCCGATTTGCCATTTTGCTGTATAGCCAGTAATGTAGAAGGCCCCAAAGGCACAATTCCATTTATCGGAGAAGATAATTTTTTTGTACATAGAATACACAAGCGGGGTACCAAAATATTAGTAAACACAGATGTTCAGTGTCTACACATGGATCTTGCTTCTGGCATGTATACAGCACATCCATCAATTAACCTAAAAAATTACTATACCAATATTAAACCGACTAGGCCTATCACACTGGATGACAAAGATTTTATTGATCGTCGTTGGCATGATCGTTTACCAGAAGGCACAGGAGTTCAGTCCGAATATGCCAGTATTATAGAAACTTATCTAAAAAATCAAGAACCTATAAAATTTAATATGGGCTGTGGTAGTGATCGCAGACCGGGTTATATTGGTATTGATCGACACAGCGATAGAGCAGATATTAGACAAGATCTATTCAAGGTTAACCTACCAGAAAATTCTGCAGATGAAATCTTAGCTAGTCATGTTATTGAACATCTACCTCAGCATAGAGCACGTGAAATATTGGAAAAGTGGTATAAGGCTCTAAAGCCTGGCGCCAAGCTGATCATGGAACAGCCCGATATAGAAGCCATGTGCAGAGATTATTTGGAAAAAGAAGATTTAGAAAAACACATAGCTTTGATGTGTATCTATGGCACCCCAATTACTGAACAGGTTAAATTTGCTGATAGCTATGACACAGAAGTACTAGAAAAAGGCGCCCTGTCACCACATTTATGGGGGTGGTCGCCTAGAGCATTGTCTGAGCTGTGCAGCAGTATAGGGTTTATAGATATAAATATTATGCCTACAGAAGGAAATCACCCCGGATCAAATTTTAGATTGGAAGCTATAAAATGACTATAACACTAGAAGGATTAGGATCTGTTGGTGGAGATGAGACTAGAGCATTGGCCTATTTAAAAGTAAATCATAGAAATCAAATCTATGATTGGCAGGCTTTTGTGCCCAATGGTCAAGATCTAGACACTTTTTTAAACCAAATAGAATCTATAGTCAAAGCCCAAATTGACGCCAAAGAACTGGAATGGGAACGGCTAGACCCCAAAACAAGACAAATTACTAACTTATTTACAGGTCAAATGGATCTGGTGGACATAGACAAGTCTGAAATTGTACGACCAGATATTCCAGATTACTATGCCAAACGTAGACAAGAATATCCTAATCTAGGAGATCAGCTAGACGCACTTTGGAAAGGTGGCCAGCATCAACTTGACATGTTGGAAAAAATTAATTGGGTAAAATCTAAATACCCCAAAGGATAATTATATGCCTTCCATCATCATGTTTTTTTATGGCAATTCTCCTCAAGAGGTAATAATAATAATTCCCCATGGATCATTTTCCAGCAGTAGTATTATGGATCTGCCATTTGGCGGTTAATGTTTATAATTTAAATGCCATGATGGCAGACTTTGCTCTAATATTAACAGGCTGCTCCGGCGTAGTTATTATTGCTTATCCCGATACATACCCAGCGCTAGTAAGTATTAGCGCAGGTTTAACCTACGATCAACCTACTCACAGTGGTTATCGTATATACCGTTTTACTGCCGGAACCGGCACTATAAGTTGGTAAGGAGCCATAATGCCAATTCAATTTCCCTCAAACCCCACCCTAAACCAGAGCTATACCTATAATTCTAGAACTTGGACTTGGTCAGGTACAAAATGGGTACTTGAACTAGCTCAACAACTGCAAGTAGATTGGGCCGAAACTGATAATACACAACTAGATTTTATTAAAAATAAGCCAAATATACCTAGTACTATTACTTGGCAAACACCACAAACTGCTAACTTTACTGCTGTAGCTAATCGTGCTTATCCAGTCAACACAACGTCAGCAGCTATTACGGTTACACTACCACAAAATCCTGTAAGAGGTGATTTAGTTACACTTATAGATTACGCAGGTAAATTTCATATAAATTTTTTAACTATCGATCCTGGTAGTTTAAATATTAACGGCCAAAATTTTCCAAGAATTTTATCCTCTTATTTTAGTAGCGCAGCTCTTGTTTATGTAGATTCTACAAAAGGGTGGCAATCATATTCTTATTCGCCAACATCACTGCCAGGAGGAGTTCTTCTAGAGTATTTAGTAGTAGCCGGTGGAGGTGGAGGTAATGGAGATTGTGGTGGTGGCGGAGCCGGAGGATTTAGAACAGGTACTTTAGTATTATCTAGTGGAATCAATTATAGTATAGTAGTAGGTGCTGGTGGAACAGCTGGTGGTATAGGTAGTGATAGTACTATAAGTACAGTTACTTCTACTGGTGGTGGCCGTGGTGGTAGCAGTGGTGCAGCACCTACAAGTGGAGGTAGTGGTGGTGGGGCAGGAGGATATTTTGGAACTGCTCCTTATACAACTGGTGGTCAAGGTAATGTACCTGCTACAAGTCCTAGCCAAGGCAATAATGGTGGTAATTATATTTATCTTGGCGGTGGTGCAACCAGAGGGGGTGGTGGTGGTGGAGGAGCTGGTGGTCAAGGTGGTACTACAAGTGGTAGCAGTAGTTATATTTATGCTGGAAATGGAGGATTGGCTGCTAGTAGCCTTATTACAGGTACTTTAACTTACTATAGTGGTGGGGGTGGAGGCGGAGCACAAAGCGATAATTATACTAGTATAGGAGGTTTAGGTGGTGGTACTAGTACAACTGCTCAGAAAGGAGGCGGCGGAAATGGTGGCCAAACTAATCAATTTAATGGCCCTGGTGGTAGTAGTGGCACAGCTAATACCGGTGGTGGCGGTGGTGGCAGTGGTAGACTTGATGGTGGCGGAGCCGGTGGTAGTGGAATAGTCATTTTAGCTTATCCTGACACAAGTCCGGCCATTAATTCTATTAGTGTTGGTCTAACCTACACACTAAGTACAAGTATTAGACCAGGATATCGAGTTTATACATTTACAGCTGGCACTGGCCTTATAAGTTGGTAATTTAAAAAGGAAATTTAATTCAATGGCACATTATGCATTTTTAGATAAAAATAATCAAGTTGTACAGGTAATTGTTGGCAAGGATGAAGGTGAGGGCATCTACGACTGGGAAGTCTACTATGGCCAAGAATTACGACTACCTTGCAAGCGTACTAGCTACAACACTCGTGGTGGCGTGCACTATGATAGTAGTAACAATCCTAGCAGCGATCAAACTAAAGCATTTCGCAAAAACTATGCTGGCATAGGCTATAGTTACGACAGTGTTCGAGATGCTTTTATACCACCCAAACCTTTTGATAGCTGGATACTAGATGAGCAGAGCTGTTTATGGCAGGCACCCACACCACAACCACAAGATGGTAAGCTTTATAGTTGGAACGAAGCTACAACTAGTTGGTTAGAAATAGTACCTCAAGTATAAAACCTATTAAGGAATTTATAAATGCCTACAAAAATAACTTATACCAATATTAGTAATACAGGTGTTACTCCTGGTAATTATATTAATCCAAATATAACAGTTAATGCACAAGGTCAAATTACGCTAGCTAGTAATGGTAGTGGAATCGGTAATACACCTGGTGTTAGAATAACCGGAGTTACAATTACAGATAATACCTATACAGCTTTAGATGATACAGCTGTAAGCACTAGTGGCGGCTATATAGTTATTATTGGCAGTGGGTTTTTAACTGGTTGTCAAGTTGTAATAGGTTCATTAATCGCAACTAGTGTTAGTTTTGTTAATTCAAATACTATTCAAGTACAAGTTCCTGCACAAGCAGCAGGTAACTATACTATTTATGTTACAAATACTGATGGCAGTACAGCTATTCGTGTTAATGGCTTAAGTTATAGTAGTATGCCTACTTGGGTTACAGATACTCAATTAAATGCTGTAAGTAATAGTGCAATAAATATACAATTATTAGCAACTAGTAATAGTTTAGTTAATTATACTTTAGACTCTAATAGCACATTACCTACTGGATTAGTTTTAACTAGTTCAGGATTATTGTCAGGAACTGTAACAAATATTAATATAGCCACTACTTATAACTTTACAGTAATAGCTAATGATGCTGAACTACAAAGTACACCTAAAGCTTTTCAAATTACTATATCAATTGGTGGTGATCCAAACTACTATCAAACTATACTACATATACCTAGTACTGATGGTAGTGTAAGTAATAATAGTATTATTTTAGATACTAGTAATACTACGACTTTTAATCGTACAGGTCTAGGTGTTACACAACAAACAACTTTTAGTCCATTTTCTCAATCACAATGGAGTTGTTATTTTGAAGGTGGAAGTTATATTACTTATAATAATAGTTCTACTTTTATTTTTGGTACCGGAGATTTTTCACTAGAGTGTTGGGTACATCCTACAGTGGTTCCTGGTGGCACAGTTGATAATGATATGCTTATATTTGGTAGTTTTGCTTTTACACCATCAATGGTATTTCTACTAGATAGTACAAATCTTAGACCAAAATTATGGAACGGTACAACAACTGCTTATGGCTCAACTGCAATTTTAGCCAATACTTGGACTCATGTTGCATTTACGCGCCAAAATAGTGTGCTGCGTATATTTATAAATGGAGTTAAAGACTATGAAAATACATATTATACTACAGATTGGATAAGTGGTGCTACAGTATACACAGGCAAATCCAATATTGATAGTACTAGAAACTTTACAGGTTATATATCTGATCTTAGAATTATTAAAGGTCAAGCTGTATATACACAAAATTTTCAACCTCCTATAGCACCACTAACTACTATAACTAATTTAAATGGTACTACTTCGTTACTTACTTTTAACTCCAATAGTTTTAAAGATTATTCATCAAATAATCATGCTATTAATATTAGCACCAGTCAATATTGTAGAATATTACCCGTTGGTCCATATAAGCCATTAACTGTTTGGTCTAGTACAACTAATATTGGTTCTGTATATTTTGACTCAATTGGTGGAACAAGACTTAGTGTTAGTCTTCCTACAAGCTGGCAAACATTACAATGTTGGATTTATTTTATTCCATCAGGGTCCGACAAGACTATTTTTAGAACAGGTACGTCCAGTAATAGTGGCTTTGCTTCAAGCTATATTAATTCTGCTAATGAATTATGGTTTCTCAGTTACGCTAATTACAAATCTATTGTAACTCTAAAACCATATTCATGGATACATATCGCAATAGTTAGAAACAATAATACCACTACATTCTACATAAATGGAACTTCAGTAAATACAGCATCAAATACAGGAGAAAATGCTTATGGTATAAATCCAATGTATATAGGAAGTGATGGCTTAAATTCAAATGTATTTACTGGATATATAACTGGATTTAAAGTATCTAGTTCTTCGGATACCATATCTTTACCAACAGCTCCTTCACAAGTTACTAGTGGTTGTATGTTATTGAGTAATATGAATAATATAGGTGTTTATGATGCCACATCTAGAAATGTAGTAGAAACTATAGGTGGAGCTGGAAATAGTTCTAGTCAAAAAAAGTGGGGTTTATCTAGTTTATTTTTTGATGGCTCAGGTGATTATCTGCGAATATTTGATTCACCAATTAATAGACTTCGTCAAAGTGCTTTTACTATTGAATTTTGGGTATATTTTAATGCAGTACGAGCACAAGGTATTGTTGCCAGAGGATCTGGATCAACAGGTTGGATTATATCTACTAATCTTTACCTCAATCTTGAATTTATTACTGCTAGTGGAAGTATAGTTTCAGCTCAAGTTTTACCACTACAAACTTGGTTACATATTGCAGTTGTAAGAGAAGGTTTAGGAACTAATCAAACGAAACTTTATATTAATGGAATTACTGATGGCATAGGAACCTCAACACAAGATTTTAATGATGCTAATACTATGTATATAGGTGCAGATAAAACAGGAGGTAATAATGCTTATTTATATATGCAAGATCTTAGAATTACTAAAGTAGCTAGATATACTAATAATTTTAATCCTCCTACATCTCCTTTTCCACTGCTATAACCTGTTTTTAAATTATTAATATAATTATAGAACAATAATTTTAAAAGGTTACTATATGGCAACTAATCAATCAGCCTTAGAAATTGTTAATGCCCGACTATACGGTACTGCTTTAACAGGGGTTCAAGGTCCTCAAGGTGTTCAAGGTTTTCAAGGTCCTCAGGGTACTCAGGGTATTCAGGGTACTCAGGGTATACAAGGTCCTCAAAGTGTACAAGGTATACAAGGTGTACAAGGTGTACAAGGCCCACAAGGTCTACAAGGCCGTCAAGGTATTCAGGGTATACAAGGTACTCAAAGTGTACAGGGTATACAGGGTCTACAAGGCGTACAAGGCGTACAAGGCGTACAAGGTGTACAAGGCATACAGGGTGTACAAGGTGTTCAAGGATTAGATGGCGCCAGTTATAATCAAGGTGTACAAGGTCCTCAAGGCATTCGAGGCCTTCAAGGATTGTATGGTCCACAAGGTGTTCAGGGTATACTAGGTATTCAAGGCGTGCTAGGCCCACAAGGTCTACAGGGTGTACAAGGTGTACAGGGTGTACAGGGTGGTCAAGGCATCCAAGGCATACAAGGTATTCAAGGATCATTAGGGCCTCAAGGTATTCAAGGTCTACAAGGTATACAAGGTATACAAGGTATTCAAGGTATTCAAGGCGTACAAGGATCATTAGGGCCTCAAGGTCTACAAGGTTTACAAGGTCTACAGGGTGTACAAGGTTTTCAAGGCTATAAAGGCGATACTGGATTAGGATTTAGTATAGCTAAAACTTATAGTTCGGTTAGTCAATTACTTGCTGATACAAATCCCACAGGAATTGTAGTTGGACAATTTGCTTTAATTAATACTGCTAATGTAGCTGATCCTGATAATAGCAAATTGTATCTATGGAGTACTAGTGGTTGGATTTTTACTACTGATCTAAGCTCTACAGTTGGTCCACAAGGTACTCAAGGTCTGCAAGGTGTTCAAGGTCGGCAAGGTACACAAGGTATACAGGGCTTACTGGGTATACAGGGTCTACAAGGTATTCAAGGCTTACAGGGTATACAAGGCGTACAAGGCGTACAAGGCGTACAAGGCGTACAAGGCGTACAAGGCGTACAAGGCGTACAAGGCGTACAAGGTTTTGGTTATCAACAAAATCAAGGCACACAGGGCGTACAGGGCGTACAGGGTATACAGGGTATACAAGGTGTACAGGGTGATCAAGGTATTCAAGGTATCCAAGGCATACAGGGTATACATGGTGTACAGGGTATACAAGGTGTACAGGGTATACAGGGTGTACAGGGTATCCAGGGTATCCAGGGTGTACAGGGTATCCAGGGTGTACAGGGTATTCAAGGTATTCAAGGTTTTGGTTATCAACAAAATCAAGGTACACAAGGCGTACAAGGGGTACAGGGTTTAGACGGAACTAGCTATAATCAAGGTATTCAAGGATTAAGAGGAGCTACTGGACCGCAAGGTACGCAAGGCTTACAAGGACCACAGGGTACACAAGGTCTACAGGGTACACAAGGTCAACAAGGTATTCAGGGTCTACAGGGCTTTGGATATCAACAAAATCAAGGTACACAAGGTATACAAGGTTATAAAGGCGATACTGGACTAGGATTTAGTATAGCTAAAACTTATACTTCGGTTAATCAATTACTTGCTGATACAAATCCCACAGGAATTGTAGTTGGACAATTTGCTTTAATTAATACTGCTAATGTAGCTGATCCTGATAATAGCAAATTGTATTTGTGGACTAGTGTTGGTTGGGTTTACCTGGCTGATTTAAGTGGTGCTACTGGACCACAAGGTTTACAGGGTACTCTAGGTATACAAGGCACTCAAGGCCCTCAGGGTATACAAGGTCGTCAAGGCCCTCAAGGTGTGCAAGGCTTAGATGGTATTAGTCATAATCAAGGTACACAGGGTTTACAAGGTCGTCAAGGCTCTCAAGGTTTACAGGGTATACAAGGTTTTAGTCTTAATTGGACTGGTATGTGGACTCCTAATATTAACTACAATATAAATGATGTAGTCTATCATGAAGGTAGTAGTTATATAGCTATTAATGTACATACTAGTAACTTATTTTTTCCACCTCCAAGTGCTGATTGGGATATAATTTCTAGTATAGGTTCGCAAGGACCTCAAAGTGTTCAAGGTATACAAGGCTTACAGGGTTTACAAGGTCGTCAAGGTCTTCAAGGTCTTCAAGGCCTGCAAGGTCGTCAAGGCCTGCAAGGTATTCAAGGCCTGCAAGGCCTGCAAGGTTTTAGTATAGTTTGGCAAGGAGATTATAACTCTAGTAATACGTATTATAAAAATGAAGTAGTATCCTATCAAGGAAGTAGTTGGATATTTGTTAATAATATTCCTGCAAATAATCAACTACCTACAGATCTTGGAACAGTTTTTTGGGATTTAATTGCTGCACAAGGTACACAAGGAATTCAAGGTATACAGGGCGTACAGGGCGTACAGGGCGTACAAGGCATACAAGGTTTTAGTATAGTTTGGCGAAATGAATGGCTTGCAAATATTATTTACAGCTTTAATGATATTGTATTCTATCAAGGAGATACTTATATATGTGTAAGTTCTCATACTAGTAGTTTATCAGATGCTCCTAATATAAGTAATAATTGGGATTTAATTACTTCACAAGGTACTCAAGGCTTACAGGGACCACAAGGTACACAAGGTACACAAGGTACACAAGGTACACACGGTACACAAGGTGTACAAGGTTGTCAAGGTGTTCAAGGAGATCAAGGTGTTCAAGGTTTACAAGGTATCCAAGGTGATCTAGGTATACAAGGCATTCAAGGTATTCAAGGTGTAGACGGTACTAGCTATAATCAGGGAGTGCAGGGTTTACAAGGTGTTCAAGGTCTACAAGGTCTACAAGGTCTACAAGGTGTTCAAGGTTTAGGTATTATTTCTACAGGAGACTGGGATCCTCTTAGTAATTATATTATTAACGATATAGTTAATTATAATGGTACTACCTGGATAGCTACTGCAAATGTTGGTATAGGAACTACTCCTATTTCTGGAACTGGCTGGGCTGTTTTTGCTGCACAAGGTACACAAGGTGTACAAGGTATACAAGGTGTACAAGGTGTACAAGGTGTACAAGGTACACAAGGTGTACAAGGTGTGCAAGGAATTAAGGGCGAATTTGTTGCACAAGGCTTACAGGGTATACAAGGCCCACAAGGTATACAAGGTGTACAAGGTCTACAAGGTGTACAAGGCCCACAAGGCATACAAGGTGTTCAAGGATTAGACGGAACTAGTTATAATCAAGGTATACAGGGTATCCAAGGTATCCAAGGTATCCAAGGTATTCACGGTCTACAGGGTGTCCAAGGTGTACAAGGTATACAGGGTATCCAAGGTATACAAGGTATTCAAGGTCGTCAAGGTATTCAAGGTATTCAAGGTAGTCAGGGTTTAAGTGGATTGTCTTTAGTATTTCGTTCAACCTGGAATTCTAGCAATAATTATACAATATATGATGTTGTATATTATAATAGCGAATCATGGGTAGCTGTAAGTAATAATTTTAATAGTGTACCAAATACTAGTTCATTAGAATGGCAACTATTAGCTGCACAAGGTGTGCAGGGCCTAAGAGGTAGTCAAGGTCTAGAAGGTAGTCAAGGCCTAGATGGTACACAAGGTGTTCAAGGTTTTGGATATGAACAAAGTCAAGGTATTCAAGGTATAGTAGGTTCTGATGGTATACAAGGTATACAAGGTGTATATGGTACACAAGGTATAGATGGTACACAAGGTACACAAGGTACACAAGGCATACAAGGTTTTAGTATAGTTTGGCGAGGCCCCTATAATTCTAGTACAACATACTATTTAAATGACGTTGTCTACTATAATGGCAGTTCTTGGATCGGTAACGCCTCTATTTTAGGGGGATGGACGGGTCAAGAGCCTATAGTAGAAGATACAGCATTTTGGCATTTAATAACTTCACAAGGTATACAAGGTTTAGAAGGTTCTCAAGGTTTGCAAGGATTTGTAGGCTTACAAGGTGTGCAGGGTATACAAGGTGTGCAGGGTATACAAGGTGTTCAAGGTATTGCAGGATTTATAGGTCTACAAGGCTTACAAGGCTTACAAGGCTTACAAGGCTTACAAGGTGTGCAGGGCTTACAGGGTATACAAGGATTAAATGGATTATTTGCAGGACAAGGTATACAGGGCGTACAGGGTATACAAGGCATACAGGGTATACAAGGTTTAAGTGGCTTATTTGCTGGTCAAGGCATACAAGGCATACAAGGCATTAAAGGTGAAGATGGAATTATTGGTTTAGACGGTAGTCAGGGTATACAAGGTTTAAGTGGACTATTTGCTGGTCAAGGTATACAGGGTACACATGGCACACAAGGTACACAGGGTGTACAAGGGCTACAAGGCGTAGATGGTACTAGCTATAATCAAGGCATACAAGGCATACAGGGTTTATATGGTACACAAGGTTTTAGTGGAGTAGGCATTACTTGGAGAGGTAATTGGCAATACGGTCTTTTCTACGCAGCTAATGATATAGTAAATTATAATGGTAATATATTTATTGCGGTAGTTCATAATTCTTTTCAATTGCCACAATTTAGTACAGGTGTAATTAATCTAAATTATTGGACTATATTTTCTCAACAAGGTTCACAGGGCTTGCAAGGTCAGCAAGGTATACAAGGTCTACAAGGTATACAAGGTCTACAAGGTATACAAGGTATACCAGGTGAATTTGCTGGACAAGGTATACAAGGTATACAAGGTTTTGGTTATCAACAAAATCAAGGTATTCAGGGCGTACAAGGTGTACAGGGTCCAAAAGGTCTAGATGGTACCAGCTATAATCAAGGTGTACAAGGACTTCAAGGTTTTGGTTATCAACAAAACCAAGGTATACAGGGCGTACAAGGTATTCAGGGTCTAGATGGTACCAGCTATAATCAAGGTGTACAAGGCAGACAAGGTGTACAAGGTGTACAAGGTCCAGGAGCTCAAGGTGGTTTAGGATACTCTACTTATACCTATATAGCTAATGGTAGTACTACTGTATTTGGTGGTACTATTAATATGAACACAGATAATACCATAGTTACTGAAAATGGAGTTGTGCAAACACCTGTTGAGGATTATAATGTTGGCGGAACTAATATTGTATTTAATGCTCCACCTAGTCCTAATACTAAAATACAAATACGTGTTCTAGGAGCTAGTAGTGGAATACAAGGCGTACAAGGGGTACAGGGTTTAGACGGAACTAGCTATAATCAAGGTATACAAGGTATACAAGGTTTATATGGTATACAAGGTATACAAGGACCTGGTGCAAGAGGAGGTGCTGGGTATTCTACCTATACTTATATAGCTAATGGTAGTACTACTGTATTTGGTGGTACTATTAATATGAACACAGATAATACCATAGTTACTGAAAATGGGGTTGTACAAACTCCTAGTGAAGATTATACAGTTAATGGTACTGATATTGTATTTAGTACAGCTCCTAGTTTAAATACTAAAATACAAATACGAGTTTTAGGGGCTAGTAGTGGAATACAAGGTGCCTTAGGTGTTCAAGGTGTTCAAGGTTTAACCGGAGCATTTGCAGCACAAGGTATTCAAGGTATTCAAGGATTTGGTTATCAACAAAATCAAGGTA
>Ga0214917_10003568_pt1 | contig 17854 bp, 14 predicted proteins | sample LL_1208_BB_MetaG_FD_177983 | JGI IMG/M metagenome (GOLD analysis project Ga0214917, IMG submission 177983) | Freshwater microbial communities from Lake Lanier, Atlanta, Georgia, United States - LL_1208_BB | ecosystem: Environmental > Aquatic > Freshwater > Lake | place: USA: Georgia | collected... | reverse complement strand
TTTATGCTATGGACGTCTCCTCAACCTCTATAAAAAATCAAATATCATTGAAAATCGATCGTAAACATACAAAGGCGTGTAAAGATATACCGTAGACGCCAAAAAGTAATGTATCCGTAATCTATTTCTATTTGGAAGTCATTTAAAGACATATCATACCTTTAAATGCCTTCCAAATAAATACAAGATGTTTCTTTGTGTGGTGATGGGTTACGAAAACAGGGGACGGAGGAGACACGCCATCTTGCACGACAAGGATAATGTGTCTTCGCACGGCAATATTTCTTGTGGTGGTATCCCCATCTTTTCATGGATCGACTCAACGGTTGTGGTAGGTACTCGAGACGAAGTGGATGATCGGACAGAAAGACGACTCGTGTCGTTTCTTTCCACCATGATCCAGGGAAGACGGAACATCTGGACGAGACGTGAAAACTCCTTTTCGATTTCCGGTTGATGGGGCTGATGGAGCAGAACCCGACACTGGGTGCTCGATTGGAGATGGAGAACCGTTGATGTGGTGGTGTTGGTTTCCTTGTCATGATACTGGGCACCGAGAAGCATGGGCGCCCTGATCTTTATCTCCCGGAGCCAGGACATGGACGGAGTGGTGGTCGACGACGACTTGTATTTGGCAAAGAAACAATTGGTGTTCCACAACAAGAGGTCATGGTACAAAAGAGACCTCGCCTTGTAAAGACTCGAGAGCTGTACGGAATACCGGTACACCTCATTCCGGATGGGATTGAGAAGGATCAGTTTTCCTGTCTTTTTTCCATTCATGACAAAATACATATAGGCCTGGAACAGGGCATCTTCAAACCAACGACTGCTAAAACACGCCTTGATCTCATAGATCCACGTGGATTTGTCTTCTTTCCGAGAGACACAGGCATCCGCAATCCCGGTCAGACACGGCATCTTGAGATTCTGTTGATACTTGATCGAGTCGATCGGACACTGGGGTGGAAGAACCGAACGACACGCACCCAAGAATGACCTCTTGTTGGCTCGATGCCACGAGACAATCGTTTCCAACACATCATTACCCAGAGACACATTGACACGATTCTGGAGCATGAGAAGACACCGACTATAGGTATGAAGGACATGGGTTCGTTTATGAGACGAGGCCTCGCGATACCCGGTACGACGGATGGAATGACAGAACGATCGGAGGTCTTTGAGATACGACGTCTTGCAATGAGCATAAATAGGATTTTCTCGGAGCACACCCGCACCCTCGGTCAGATCCGATGGATCCGGCCAGTTTTGTTTCCACGCGCAACACACAAATTGTTCCATGAGAATACCCAAAAGGGCACGATCTTCTTCACGAATCACCAGTTTGGATAACGATTGCAGCCCCATTCCTTCCGGAGAGGTGTACCAGGGGAACGTCTTGGATTCAAACGAGGTGGAACGGAGACTCTGTAGTCTCGTGTCATAACTGATGATGGATTGTCGGATGACTTCGGTGGTGGAATGTTCTTGTTGGAGCATGCTGGGCAGAGATCGATCGAGTGCCTGGTACACGGGATGCAGAGGTAATTCTTCTTTTTTTTCTTTCTGATCGTCGTCCGAACAGAGGCTTTTCTTTCCATGGAATACGGTGATCTTGTCCTGATCCGGCTGGGGACAAGAGGGATATAAAGACAAGACACGACTAAAACGATCTTTGTGAGAAGGAACACAGAACACGACATCTTTTTTGCATCGACTGAGACCCACGCTGATAAGATTGACGACCAGATCATTAGAAAAATTCGCAAACGCCTGTTCCAGAGGAAAGGTCAGGACAAGGAATACATAAGGTCTTTCCAGGCCTTTTGAGGAATTGACGGTGGAAAGAAAGAGTTTTTGGTGATCCATGCGTTTGTAATTGGTGTTGACGGGGATATTACGGGATTGATAGAATTTTCGGAATCGGGCGACATCGCCACACCCTCCTCGGACGGTGATGGCGCTGCTGAAGACAAGAACCATACACTGATCCGGACCGTGTTTCTGGACATACGCGAGTGAATCCCGGAACGCCTGGGTGTAGGAGCGGAAAGGCTTCCATGAAATGCTGCCCCGGCTTTCTTGATTCATCGACGTCCATTTCTGGACAAGTGTTTGATGCTCGGGATAATGAGAGATTAGGGCTCCTCTCATTTCTTCGAGGATATGGATGGGAACCCGGGGGGTCTGGGTCATTTTGAAGATGACGCGGTTGGATCGTGGTGAAAGGACGTTCCATAAAAGACTGGATCTCGGTTCTTTTTGGATACACTGGAAGACGTCTCCAAAAAAGATGAAACGAGCCGAAGGAAAAATGGTGCGCAGCATCCAATAAAAACGATTGTCGAGATCCTGGGCTTCGTCCAAGAAACACCACTGGATTTCTGGAAAGACAATGGAATGATACGACTCGGGCGGATGCTGAAGAAAATAGAGTTCAAGGAACCGACGACGACCCTCGTAATTGGGTTTATCGAGATGAGGACATTGGAGGCGTTCACACAGTGTATACACCAATGAATCGACGGTTCGGATCATTGGTCGTTTTTTGATCCCTGCACGCCGGAGACGATCCGTCAATTCATTCTTGATACAGACATTGAAAGCACACATGACAATCTCATCGACATTACAGGTCTGGTTCCACCATAGTCGAGAAAACAGTCCCAGCATCAGTGTGGTTTTTCCATTACCAAAGATTCCCTGAACCACAATTTCTTGGATGGTGTCCCGGAATGTTTTAAAAACGGAGAGAACTTCTTGTTGTTCGGTGTGCCAAGGAAACGTTTCAAACCAACGCAGATCATCCAGGCATTTTTGAGCCAATGCCCGGGTAGGAAACGAGGTTTTACAACCTCGTCGGCGCAATTCGTCCTGAATCTGTTTTTTGGTGAGCATGACTGACTAGTTTTTTGTCGGAAAAAGAATTGAAAGACATAGAATACGTTCCAAGATTTATTCACTTTTTTGCAAAGAGAGACGAGAGACACACGGTAATCGTTTCTCGTACACCGTCTTGTACAGATCCTGGATATGAACACCACCCTCTGTATCATCAAGATAGACGGAAAACCGTTTGTCTCCGACGTGATGATGATGATCGTGATTATGCGATATGACACAGGGCTTGCGACACAAGCGGAGCAAGGACGATCGCAGTTTTTCCATCTCTTCTCCATCCGGGAGAGTACAGAGGTGGTGGAGTGGCTGCATGGATTTCAAGAGATCAGGACATCTCGTTTCCGAACAAGAATGAAGGAGAAGAACCTGTTTCATCCGTAATCCCGAGATTTTGGACAACCATACCAGGAGTCTGGGAATATCCGGAGAAGAACAACGGAAGAGGTATTCTTTCCCGGTACGGGCGTTCAGGAGAACCACCTCACCACCATTTTTCCAACCCGGATGCAGATTATTATGATACAAAAACGCCTGGTAGACCCAGGAGGCGACCGGAGATGGGGAGACGGAATATTTGATTTCGAGGATCCGGTCTCCTTCTTTTTCGAGGGCGTCGCATCTTCCCGTAATGTCGAGATTGGGATGAAAATGAGAGGTCTGGAATCGATGCAATGTTTTCTGACGAGAGTAGAGTTGTAGGCGTGGGAGAAATGTGGAGATGAAGGAATCAACCCATACACGGTACCCGTGTCGTTCTTTCCATAAAAACCGTTTTTCGTATTCGATCTGATGAAAATAAAGAACCACCTGGAATAGATTCCATAACATATCTTTGTTTCGTTCCATGTCGGTCAGGACGTTTTGGATATAATCTCGATCATGAAAACAGACAGGTGATTCCTGTAGAACAACATATTCCCTGTGATGATCTTTCAATTGTAGGAGCACACGATAAAACACCTGGATCTCGTCTTTGGACAGGGTATGGTTTCCGTCTTCTGAAAGGATCGACCACACACGATAGGTGAGCCGTCTGTTTCCGATACCCAATCGATGACATAATCTGGTAAACACAGGAGCATCAGCCGCCGTAATCAGGATGGCTTCTTGTAGAGAGCGTTTCCATTGCTGAACCATCCGATCCGTACCGATACATTGATATTCGAGGAGTACCTCGATCCAACATCCCATAAAAATCGGTGTGAGCAGATCTTCCTCGTCTCTCATCGGATCAAACACACTGGTTTCTGACACCATCTCACAAGGGAGGATGGTTTCCAGTTCAAGAAGATCCCTGTTGGTCGCCTGATGAAGGATATCCGTGATGGAGGTCAGGATCCTGGGGCGTTCGTCTTCTTCAGCAATCGAAAACGACGATTTGGGAAAAAGACGACCCTCGATCCGGTAAAGAGACGGATCCACATGATGCAATCGTGGCCAGGGTTCTTGTCCCTGTAAACAAAAAATACGGAGGGAATCACGGGCTCGAGTCAGAGCCGTCCACCATAAATAATGGAGTTCTTCCATCTGACGTTTGGTGGGACAAAAACCTTGGGCGTGATGATGAAAATGCAACAGGATAACGGTATGAAATTCCTCTCCTTTGGATCCATGGATCGTACACAATCGGACTTTTCCTTTTTCTTTGCCGTATCGCATAGGTTTGATCCTCTCGTCATTCCCATCCGGATAATGGATGACAAACGGGATGTTGTGATCACTCAACAGATTGGCCGCCCAAGATAACGCCAGACGATTATATTTTTCTTTCATATAACGGATGGGTCCGATGATGGCGACATCTTCCAGAGAAGGTGTGTTGCGCAAGATGTGTAAGAGAGAACCGCCGAGTTCATGGAGGTTTCCATGATAAATGCGTACCGGTGAATCGTCGTTCGTGGTGTCATGAAAAGGACGGGAGGATTCCATGATGGGAAGGTGTGGATTCCCAGGACGAAACGAATTCGCAAAACGAACAATCGGAGGAACGGATCGATTATTGATGTTTAAGAGATAGGTTTTTGCCTGAAAATCGAGGAGAAAGCGATCGCTCCCTCCCTGGAATTGAAAAATGTTCTGGTTGGGATCTCCAATCATAATCACCCGACAGTCTAATTTTTCTTTGAGTATGCATACCAGGCGGTACTGTTCCTCGGAAAGATCCTGTGCCTCGTCCACATAGAGGGCTTCCAATCGAGACAAGATGGGTACACGAGTACGGATCGTGTTTCGGGTTGTCTTGGAAAGGATACGGATGGCTCTCAGGATGACGGTACGCTGATCCGATACCAATGGAATGGAGGATTTGTGCATCCGGGAGACAATGGTTCCCGCGAGGCTGTGCAGGGTGCGTACATTTTCATGAGAGATGATGGAGATCCCTTTTGAAAACGCCTTGGAAATAAAGTCCGTACACGCCGTTGTCGTAAACACAACGACAAGAAAAGAACCCATTTCATGGAGGCGTTGGATCCGATACAATAGGGTAGTCGTTTTTCCTACCCCGGGATTCCCGAGGATCTTCATGTCCGAAAGAGGCGCCTCGATGACACTCTTTTGTTGTTGATTCAGAAGATCCATCTGTATTTTTTAATGATTATAAACAAATGAAATTCGTTTTTAAATGGATTGATTCCAATGGCATGTAAAGAAAGAATTCTTCTTTACACGCTTTTCAGATGAGTATTCATTCTTTCTTTACTTGCGCTGTTTTTTCTCTTCTCTCCGGCTTATCTTGTTCCATCCTTTCTTCTTCTCCTCTTCCGTCTCATGTTCTTTTACTATCTTCTCTATCCTATCTACCACATTGTAGGTTCGACACAGGTACGGATCTAATGATCCTGCTTCCTCATTGCACTTCTTACACGTCAGGATCAGGTTATGAATCCCATCCGTTCCTACCGTAGGTATACTATTCTGACGAAACGCCGGTACCACATGTCCTTTCTCCCTCTCTTTCTCTATCGCTATATATACACCACATATATCACAGTGATTCAACAACTTCTGATCCCAGCGTTTGTCCAGGAACGCCTTCCGGTACATCGGTCGTAGATCCGGATTCTCCGTCTTGAACTTCTGGTCTTGGAGATACCGTTCCGTCGCGTCCGGATTGTAGACCCCGTTCTTCTCCAATCGCAACCGGATCACCTCCAATCTCGCCCGATTCAACGCAATAAACCCCAATAACGCATTCCGGATCCGAATCGACATCCCGGTCTTGGTCTTGAACTCCTCGAGTCGAGAACGCAAGGACTCCAGACATCTCCCGATCATGGCCTTGGAGAGCACCGAATCATCGTAGAATCCAATCTCCTTCTTGTCCTTGTGATCAGTCTTCTCCTTCTCCTCCTCCACCTCCGACTCTGATTCCTCTTGATCCGGATCTACCATCTCCGCCAATGCCTCGTATTCCTCCACCTTTTCTTCTCCTTCCACCTCTCTCTTCGTAAAGAGAGATGGTGTACCGCTGAACAATCTCCTTTTTTGGGGAAACTCGTACGCCTTCATCCCGTGGAAAGAAGAATACGGCAGATGCTGGTTGAGATAGACAAGATAACGCGCCACCAGATTCGAAGAACAACGGGTGGTCCTCTCCATAACAACGGAACAATCCTCCCAGGCAGAGATGCTCATGTAGTCGTCCTTCTTGTCTCCTTCTTCTCCGTCGTAGAGGTTCTTGACCACCACCGCAGGAAACGACACCGTGGAGATGTAATCATGAATCGCCTCACGGATCGGCTCCAGTTCTACCGTCTCAGAATCCGTCTTCTGAGTAAGACGGTCTACGTACTCACGAACATCATCCGTCTTGAACCACGGATCCGCCTTGGTTCCGTAGATCTTCAATTCACCGTCTTGGACGGTGTCGGTGGACATCATAAGACAAGGACGATTGTTGACACTCTCCATGAGGCGGTTTTTCTCCTGATGATAGGCACGATGACCGTACTTGCACTCTTGGTAGACACGCTTCTGGAAATCGACCCTTTCCTGGAGGATGGCGTTTTTCTTCTCTCGGATGGCAAGTTCCTTTTCCTTGAGCTCTCTTTCTTGAGCAAGACGCCTCTCCTCCATCTGTCTCTGCTCCTCAAGACGTTTCTCCTCCATCTGTCTCTGCTCCTCAAGACGTTTCTCCTCCATCTGTCTCTGCTCTTCAAGACGTTTCTCCTCCATCTGTCTCTGCTCTTCAAGACGTTTCTCCTCCATCTGTCTCTGCTCTTCGAGACGTCGTTCCTCCATCTTCATGAACTCCTCATGGCGCTTCTCTTCCCTCCATTTCTGCTCCTTCTGTTCCTCGAAACGCCTCTCTTCCATCTGTCTCTGTTCCTGGAGACGTCGTTCCTCCATCATGGTAAACATGCTCATCATCATCTCATGAACGGGAGGAACAGCCGTAGCAACAACAGGTTCTACGATTGGAGTTGGTGGAGGCGGAGGTGCGACAGGGGCAGGAGGATAACGATTCATCCAGACTTTGTGATGGGGATGAGGATTCCTCCTCTTATTTCCATCATAATAACGCCGCGGTTGATGATTATAGTTCGGGACAGCGCGTGGACCACCGGTGGCAACGGCGGTAGCCGCGTACATGGTGGGACAAGAAAAGGCGTAGGATGCCATCTTAATTTGATTTTGATAGGTACAGAATCGGTATCTCTGTAAGAGAAAATTATGTGTGTGGTGGCTGAAAATATACCTTTGATGCAGAAAAAATTGGATTTGATTCAGTTTTTTACACTTTATACACCTCAAGTACCTTGGAAAGAAACGATCTAAAAGACAATGATGTTTGAATTTTACGGTAGTAGTAGTGTACAAAATGTTGGGTTCATCATGGATTTTAAATTGTCTTGTCTACGAAAATAAAGAAGAATGAGTTTATATATTTTTTTATTTCTGTGTCTTTTTCTTTTTTTGTGTTGGACATCATGGCATCCAAAATATCATGTTCTCCGTCTCTCTCTTATTCATGATCCTCCTCCTTTTATCAATCCAAACCAACGGCTTCCAAACATTGTGTTTCGCACCTCAACAACTCGTATGCTCCCTCCTTCCATGTTCGAGGCCTATCAATCCATGGATTGGATGCCACAATGGTTGATGAATCGAGAGGAATGTCGGGAACTGATTGTGAATCATTTCCCACCGGAGTATGTCAAAGCGTATGACACCGTCATTCCGGGGGCGTACAAAGCGGATCTGTGGAGATTGTGTGTCTTGTACATGTATGGAGGGTTTTACATGGACATTTCGTTGTGTTGTGTGGCGCCTTTCCCAGAACATTGGTTGACTTCGTATGAATGTATCCTCGTGGAAGATGATTGGAAGAAAGGGATTTATAATGCCTTTATGGCGTTTGAAAAGGGACATTTTCTTCTTCGATGGTGGCTCGAAGATATTGTGGATCGTATCTTGCGACACGATTACGGACGCGACGCCCTGGATATCACGGGACCCCAACGTCTCGCTTCGGTATTCCGAGAAAAATTTCTGAGAGGTCAGAAGTATCATTATGGGGACAATACGATCCATGGTATGCGATTCCTGATGCTCTGGCACAAGAAGAAACGACGGATCTATGATCATCCTCGTTCTCCGACATTATTATTGTACGGACACCCTGATTATGATAAGGAACGATCAAGGATCCACACCCGATATTATGGAACCATGTGGAAACAGAGAACCGTGTTTGTACCGTCATCATCAAATGTGGATAAAATACCCTCTCAATAATTTTTTTATTCCGTTCATCAATGAAATAAAAAATATCGACTACCGTAGACGCCAAAAATGATTTTAAAGGCATATCATTCCTTTAAATGCCTTTGGAAGAAAAAGAATGAGGAGCAAAATCATTTTTACCGTAAAAATCCAAAAATCATTTCTCTTTCCGATGGTTTCTCCTAAAAGTATGTAAAGGAATGATACGTCTTTCAATACCTTTAGAAGAAAAAGAATGAGGAATAAAATGAGTTTTGGAATCTACGGTAGCATCTACGGGTAGAGAGTCTTCCGCAAATCAAAACGTAATCGTAAATGATTTTTTTTTTTAATAAAAAAATATATGTCCAGTATCGATTTTTTATCATTGAGTGATTATGCCATTTCTGCAGATCCATCTGTTTACGGATGGGACGTCTACTCATATTCTGCTGATTTTTATTCCATGAGTCTCGGTAATGTTCCTGTATCTGGACCTGTTACTGCTTATATAAAAAATCTACAATCTTTTGATATTCAGGTTATTTATACAGCAGCATCATATTATACTACGGATACTGTTATCAACGTATCGATTACATGGGGATCATCACCTCATACAGATGGTTCTGATCTTACACAACAAGGGTTTCAATCCGCTACAGTAGATTCAACAGGAAATCATGGTTTTTTTTCTCTTGTAGTCACTATACCTGGTAATTCTTATGTATACATGAATTTTGGCATCACAGATGGATATCAATTTGATTTGATACTCGTTGATATGTCATCGATAAGTATAGCGGACGTTCCCTGTCTATGTCGAGGCATGCTGCTCCTCACTCCCTCTGGCCCCCGTCCCGTCGAAGATCTTCAACCAGGTGATCTCATTACCACACCTGATGACGCCCGTCATGTCCCTATCGTCCGTGTCTTTCACACGGATGTCCCTTCGTCCGATGTGACCCGTCCCTACCGCATCCCCAAAGATTTCTGTGGTAAAGATTACCCGATCATGGATATCCTGTTATCACCTCACCACGCCTTTTTTGATTTCCGTGATCAGCAGTGGAAAGAACCGTGTGAAACACCGGGATTGCATCAGGAATCGGAGAAAGACGTTGCGTCGACGATTGATTATTATCACATCGAACTGCCGAATCATGAGAAAGATAAACTGATATGTCAAAATCTGGGAGTGGACAGCTATCTTGAGAATCATCCTTTGTAAAAAACTGAATTCCAACCAAAGTCTTTCGGTTCCTTTCTAATTTTCAGCCAAGCCAGCACAGAAAAAAAAAAATAGAAATAAGGAGAAGAGTTTTCATCTCTAATTAAAAATGCTCAAGAGAACCATAGAAAGGACGCTCTTGTCTTCCCAAAAAGAGGATGTGATTGGATTGGAAGCCGCCACAGGAAGCGGGAAGACCTGCGGGACATTAGAAACCGTCATGACCCACGCTCCTTTTTTTGGGAGGACACTTGTCATTCTCCCGACAAGCATGGCCTGTTCGAATCTGTTGAAGACCGTTCCTCTGCGGAATTCGTTGATTGAAGTGGTTCCTATCCACAAGGGCGTTCAAAAACTCTTGCAATCAAGACTTTTACGATATCCTACCATTATTGTCGACGAGGCTCATGAAACCTCCAATGATTATGCCATGCTCTTTCATCTATTGGGTACACACAAGAGAAGGAGGGTGCGTCCACCGTTGCGTGTCGTGTTCTTGAGTGCCACACTCCCCGAGTTCTGTCTCCGGGAATTTTTCCCGACACTGGTGATCCAACGGATGCCTGGTTCCACACCCTTTCCGGTACAAGTGATGTATGAAGACACCTCGTTTGTGGGATTCCACGGGAATGTGAGAAAAGATCGGGTGTATCAGGCGACCGTACGTCGTATCCAGGAATTGTACCCGGATCATCGTCGCATCCTTGTGTTTATGGCCACTCATATGGATTGTGAGACCATTCATGACAAGTTATCCGGATGGTCCAAAGAAAAGGAGGTTGCCGTACGGATCCTTCACGGAGGATTAGAATCAGAAGAGAAAGAAGAGGTGTTGAAGAGATGTACAATGGTGGAGAAGAGTTTTGTCCTGATTGCTACGAATATTGTGGAGAGTGCCGTCACGATCCCTTTGGATGCGGTTGTGGATAGTGGGATCGAGTGTCGACCGGATAACAATCGTTTCGAGATTGTGTATGCCTCGAAAGATTCGATGATCCAGAGGGCCGGGCGTGTCGGACGATTGTGCAAAGGAACCGTTTTCCGGATATTGTCCGAAGAGGATTATGAACAAAAGATCCCCTTGTCTCGTCCATTGACGTGTGATATGGATCGGATGGTTCTTCAGATCATCAATCAAGGATTAAACCCGTACGAGTTTTTAGGAGAGGACGCCTCGGTCTCGTTGGAGGCCCTCCAAAATTTTGGGATTTCTATCTCTGGTCCTTCCGAAACCTCTCGTTTCGTAGAAAAATCAGGTCTTTTATTGCGCAATGCGCTCCTGTTGTATCCCATGGAAACGCGTTTTTGTTCGGAATGGCCGATCCGTCCTTTTCCCATTCTTTCCGTGTTTGTCACGACTCTTATCGATTATTATGATACCAAATACCCCCGATGGATTTATTTTCCTCGTAAAACATGGGGTGATCGAGTCAAGATTATGGATACATTGAGACGTGATTTTTCATTTGAAGGGGATATGCTGGTGTCTTTTGTCCACATGTTGCTCACGGTGTACATCAATGACAAATGGAGGAATGTGGCGTCTTATTATTCGATGAATCAGAAAACCTTGCGTGAGTTTTACCAGCATTTCCGTCGTGTCGCCTCTCGTTTTTGGCCGGATGTCCCTCTAGAGGACTTGTTAGAAACCTTGCGTTTGGGTCTCCGACCACAACAAAAAACAATTGTTCTCCCGGGAAAAGAGATGGGAGAGAAAGACGTGGAATGTGATATTTCTATTGTCCGATTGTCAAGGGCTCTCTTGTTCCGCTTGCGTTCTTTTCTATGGACGAATCCGTATTTTTCAAAAGAGGATATCCTTCATACGAGTATGGCGTCCAGGTCTGATTTTAGCCTCCATATGTCTGTCTATTATTCGATCCTCTCGATTCATCCACAAGTGTTTCGCTCTCCCGTTATTCTCGGCATCCCACACAAGACCATGGAGGATGTGATTTTATGGACGAATCCCCCATGGAACATTCCTGTACATCACAAACAAATCATGAAACAAGCAGGAGAATTCCAACAAAGAAAAGCATCTCTACAACAGTTCCGTGATACGGTTCTGGTAGAGATCCGTGAAGAAGTGGCTTATCGTCCCGGTATGGTCAGTATGCAAGAAATCGGGGATCATTTTTATCATCTGGCCTCCTTCAAGTAAATCTTACACATGATGGAAAGATAGAAAAAAAAGAGGCCATCCGATCTTACGACAGCCCTAAAATCAAGTTCTAAAGACAATATTCTTTAGAAATCTTTTTTTTTCTTTCCAGGGCGTAGAATATATCTGCTTTATTACCTGAGGTATCATTTTATATACAACGTTTTCTCTTTAAATCACGAGTCATTTATGTTCTCTATATATTATTCGTGGATGACCGCCCGACCGACATCGGTTTTCCAATCCTGTTCGACACGATCGATCCTTGTATTCCTGAATTGCGCGGCTTCCAGAACCGGACACGCGGTGTTTTGGAGATGGAATTGGGTGATGAGAGATCCCATGTCTTTGGGGAAACACGTACCACCGTATCCACACTTCCCATCCGGTCCAGGGACACCGGTATGAAACTCTCCGATCCTTTTGTCCATGACCGTCGTTGAACGGATCGTCTCATAATTGATCGATAACGCATGACAGAACGTGTACATCTCATTACAAAAGGCAACCTTGGTTGCCAAGAAACAATTCCGAAAATATTTGATCAGTTCTGCTTCTTTTGTTGAATGAACGTAGAGCGTATCATTCAAGATACATCCGTCCTGACGAGCCCGAGACAAGAATTTCTGAAACGTTTCAGAGAACGGATCTTCCTTTTCATCCACACCCAGGATCCAATGAGAGGCATGATAGATATCATGACGCCAATTCCTTTCCGTCAAGAACTCGGGCATAAAATAACAACCATACGTCGATGACGTCCCAACCGGTACCGTCGAACGCAAAATGGGTTTGGTCTCTGTGATCTGTCGTAACTCCCTGATGACGGATTCGACAATGCCCAGGAAACAGCTGCCGTCGTTTTTCATGGGAGTCGGGACACAGATAAAAATAAAAGGACATTGGGCAACATCAGCAAGAGTCGCACCCGGAGGCACACAGAGATCCGGATTCAGATCATAGATGACGTGGTCTTTGGACAATAAAGATGTCGCTTTACCGACAAATCCACCACCAATGATTCCAATACGATTCGATGACGTCATTTTTTTTTCTGATTGATTGTCTTGTTTATATCGACATGTTCTTTGAAAAAGAAAATTAAAATCTTGTGTAAGAGAGAACCGAAATAAAAAAAAAAAATAAATGTCTACAGTCGTTTTTGTGGACGCGGAAAATATCCGTCTGAATGCGGAAGATCTTCTTTTTTTATGGTTTACGTATAAAGTCGACGTATTTCGAATTTATACGACATCCTCTCTGGCGAATCATTACCAGAATCTGTGTCTCCCGGTTCATTGTCGTCTCATGATCATGGATGTCTCCCGATCCTCTCGTGCTCTAAAAAACAGTATCGACATCCATCTTTCGATCGACGTCATCCAGTCCGTGTTTTCGGAATCCTTGGATCGGTACATCATCGCCAGTCATGATCGTGATTTCCTTCCTTTGTATCATACCCTCAAATCTCATGGAAAAAGAGTGGTGGCTTTGGGATTATATTCACTACCGGATTCCGTTTGTAAAACCGTAGACGAGGTCATCCTCCTCTCCAAAAATGATGTCATCCTGATCTCTCTTCTTCGTGCGTTCCTCCTTCGTCGACGATCTTACCTCTCGCTTTCCGAACTCAAAAAAAACCTGAAACGCCTCCACGCCCGGCGTGAGATCGGATCCGTCTTTCGAGACCTTATCGGGACGATCCGTCTTTCGTATCCTCATGTGTTTGATATTGATCACCACCCCTTACGAAATCAATGGATCATCCGTCTTCTTGATCATCATCATCCCTGACTTCTCTTTTTGGAATTTTTTTTTTCTCCTTCAAAAAAAGAAAGAATTCTTCACACATCATGACTTCTTCTTCCTCGTTTTCGACATATCCCCGGATCATCGATTTCGGTCAAGGGATGAATCAACAGGCATCTTCACCACTGAATCCTGCCAATCCTCTGACGTATTGTTTGTTTCCCACCCTCAACAGCCAGTTTATCCATGGATCTTCTAGTAGTGGATTATTGTATGACACCAATAATGCGTCTTGTACCAATTTCATGGCGGAGCGATGTGCTCTCGAATGGGATGGGTTTTGTGATGCTTATCAGCAGATCAATGTTGATAATTACTGGCCAAATACGGCGGCCGTGGACAAGATGGCCTTTGATCTCGCACAGTATTTCTTGAACAATCGGCCTTCCGTGGGCGAGAGTCTTGTACGGAACGCGTGTTTCCGTCGTTTTCTCGGATTCCATTCGTCTCCTGCGATCCAACCGTTTGATCCCACGGTCGCTAGTTCACCGATGATTTCTCTGTATTCGGATACCTTGTCTTCCGCCACACATCTCAAAAACCTCGAGAATCCTTCTAATGATCCATGGATCCAAAAAATGCTAGAGAACCCCAAGGTGTGTATGGATGTCTTGGCTCGTATTTATCTCGGTATGAAACGTCAAGAAAAGGCAACCTCTCGATTATTCGGTACCGCACTCCATGATTTTTTTACCAAGAACCATACATTATTCGATCGGTTCTTGGAGATCGCTGTACCCCGACTCCAATCATTCCAGGAACGAGCCCCCGTCCATTGGAACGGCTTCTGTGGTACACCTCATGTTTAGTTTACGTAGTGGCCTTTCCCGTAAACGATCCCGGTGAGTTTCATGTCTGGGTATCCTCCACTTCCTGTAAAATTGACCTTTAACACTTGTTGTTCGGTCGACACTTCTCTGGCGGTGATTTCTAGTTCGGCGTTCAGTGATTTTACCAACAGATATTGTTTTCCTGAGGAGGTAAAGGCCTGAGCGATCGTTGTTACCGGAGGAATATCCTTATGATAAAAGGGAGGGATCGTGATTTTGACACTATACGAATTCATTTTCCCGATGGGTTCGATGGTAAGAACAAACGGTGAATCCACGTGCCCGTCTTTTTGTTCCAGTCCCGTCTGATTCTTCTGAAGGACATAGAACATATCGAGTTCCAGTGTCCCACCCCATTTTGTTGTCTTGTCCACTCGGCTCATCGTTTCTTTTTTTTTTTGATGTTGGAATTTATTTTTTTATATTTTGTTTAAAAAAATATATGCGTCTTTGTTGGATCTTGTTTTGGATCGCCATCCTGGTGATTCTTATTCTTTTCCTCCTCCTGTTATGGAAAAAGAAAAAAGAAGCGTATGAAAAAACATGTATCTACAAAACACCCGATTGTGAAAACCAATGTGATCCTCCGGGAAAAGATTGGGAGGGATGGGCCACCACTACCGTGTTTGGGGAAGGAGAAAAATGCTGGCCAAATGGTGTTCCCAATGCATTGAATCTGGATTGCCTGAATTCAGCATCCGAAAGAACCATGGGTGCGGCGATCCCATGGCGGGTCATCTGCAAAACCTACGGATCACGACAGGCATTGCTCGATTCTTTGGCGTCTGTATTGTATGATGGAAAACAGGACACGGAACGACAGTGTTTTGAGATCCAACCGATTGCTGTCGGACCGGATCAATTACAACAAGGGAGTTTCGATCGTCCCGGTAATCCTGATGCATCTTTTGATGTGAACGATCCCTCGATCGTCGCCAAAGATGTGGAAGGAAAAGAGTATCCCACGTATATCATCTATCCGTACGAGGGATGTGGTGGGGATTGCAAGACCGAGAACTGTCCGGATTGTTTCAACAGCTGTTATGGGAGTCTAGATACCGGAAACATCAAACAGATGTTGCAATGTGATTTTTCTGAGATCGATACTCCTTGTTGTTCCGGGATGAAGGCGTTGTGGAAAAATCAATGGGATCGGGACAACCAAGACGACTTTCTGCAATATAGTTATCCCCTCGCCGTGAATCAAGACGGACGATTCGATTCTTCTCAAAAAGTTAATTGGTGTGGTGGTCTGAATCATCATTTTGATGTCGCGATGAATCAGCCGCTCTGGTCCACCATCAAACCGGATGAAACACACGGACCCTTCTGCAAATCAAAGGGCGACCTTAACAATATTGTGGTACGGTACCGGAGAATCGCCTGTCCCGTCCCAACTTCATGTTCCAAATGCTGAAAACCAATCTACCCTAAAAGGAAAATTCATTTTTGGTCTTGACGGTAGGTTGGTTGTAGAGTGTAAAGAAAGAAACGGTTTCTTTACATGTTGCACTGGATGGAATCGAACCATCGACCTCCGGGTTATGAGCCCGGCACGCTACACCACTGCGCCACAGTGCATTCCTTCACACCCTGGAAAGAAAAAAAGATTTCTAAAGAATATTGTCTTTAGAACTTCGTTTTAGGCTGTCATAAGATAGGATAGCCTCTTTTTTTTCTATCTTTCCATCATGTGCATTCCTTCGATCGGTCCCGGTTGGTCTCGAACCAACGACCTTGCGGTTAACAGCCGCACGCTCTAACCCCTGAGCTACGGGACCATTTGATGGATGAGAATTCGATAAAGATAATAAATACACGCATGATAATTCATATAATAACGAAACAAATCATTTACTCTCCCTTCTTGGTGGTTGTCTTTCGACCCCCACGCTTCGGTTTCTCTACCACGGGTGCGGTTTCCAATGGTGGAGGCGGAGGTGGTGTTGTCGGAAGCACCTCCTGTGTATTCTCCTCGTCAAGAGTCAGACTTCCCGCCTCACTCGCCTCATCCTCATCTTGTCCAATACCATTACCACTCTCCTCTACTTCCTCTTCCTCAAGTTCTTCCTCGATCTCCTCCTGGAGGATCGTGGTGGTTTTCTTGATGGCATCTGGACGCAAGAGGCCACGGATCGTCGTGTCTTTGAATTTGTACACCACCTCAAAGAGTTTGACCTGGAGAGAGATCTTGTTCCCGATAAAGATGCTCTCGATCTTGATGGCCGCCGTGACATGGCACTGCTTATTCATCATCTCATAAGGATCGGTCTCCTCATTCGTGTCTTCATTGACAAAAATAGTACTGATCTGATTCGTCTTTTTATTGTGGATGACCTTGGCATACAACATGGGTCCGCGTCCCTCTACAATCTTTCCCTTCTCCATCTTCCAAAACAAGGGATTGAACTTTTTCAGATCCGCAATATCGAGATCATACTTCTCAATCTCTTCCCGGTGCTCGAGAAGATATTTCTTACAGTAATCACTAATCGCATTAAACGTGTCTGTAAATCCCTTTTCCTCGTCTGTTGGACCGTTCCTCGACCACAAACAGAGAGGCATCGAATACCCATTGATGTTATTGGTTGCCATATCACGCGATTCCTGAAGCCCAAATGAAAGGAGTTGTGGTGGTGTCGCGAGGATCAGATCACCAACCTGTCCATTCGGATATCTCGTTCCGATCTTGATCCGTTTGAACGAGATCTTCTGTCCCATAATATTTCCCACCTCAGGCTTCGAGAAGACCATGTCCTCCGTGTTGTACGCGTGGAAATCGGTAAGCTGAATGCTCGACATGTTTTGTATGTCTTGTGTTTATTTGAACTGTACCCTTTTTTTAAATAAAGATTTCAAAGATTCAGTTTTTATCTTTTCAAAATTCTTGGAGTTGTTCTTCGTCTTCTTGATGATAATTTTCTGATGAGGTGATGACGATGAGAGATAAGATAAAGGTGATGACGGCCGCAAATCCTACGACAATATAGAGACCGTTCTCGACATTCTTTTTCTTATTCGAGACAAACGCGACGAGATTGAATTGGAATGCGCCGATCAATCCCCAGTTGAGTGCACCCACCAGAGAAATGTAAAGAAAGATGTAAAAAAAGACAATCAGAGTGGAATTGGCCATTTCTTTTTTTTTTTGATATTAGAAATAATTATATTTTTTTGAAAAAAAAATATATATATTTTTTTTTTTAACTT
>Ga0214917_10003567_pt1 | contig 17856 bp, 15 predicted proteins | sample LL_1208_BB_MetaG_FD_177983 | JGI IMG/M metagenome (GOLD analysis project Ga0214917, IMG submission 177983) | Freshwater microbial communities from Lake Lanier, Atlanta, Georgia, United States - LL_1208_BB | ecosystem: Environmental > Aquatic > Freshwater > Lake | place: USA: Georgia | collected... | reverse complement strand
CCTCCATTCAATTGGAGAGATAGATTAGGCTGAACGTTTGTGGCAATCGGAGTCCATGCATTTCTTAGTTGTTTTCCGATGGCGGTTTTTTCAGCTGGTGACAATGTATCAAATGCAGCTTTTCTGACGTAAGAAGAAGGTAAAGCACGTGAACCATTATCAAAACCTAACCAGTCTGTTGAACTAGATTGATCTTTATAAAATGTATTGCCAAGCGTTTGAGAGTTAAATCCAGAGCCCACTTGTAATTGGAAAAAACTCTTTGAAGGAATGTCCTTTGTATTGACTTGAATCAAACCTCCAGCCCACTCTCCTGGGTACTCAGGAACAAATGCCTTATTGATAACCAGGTTATCGATGATATTGGAAGGAATGATATCAAAAGAAAAAGTTTTTCTATCAGGCTCCGTGCTTGTTAACAAGATACCATTAATCATCGCCTGATTATAACGATCCGCTAAACCACGAATAACGATGAATTTACCTTCTTGAATACTAGCACCTGGAGTACGCTTGAGTACTTCTCCAGTGTTTCTGTCTGGAGATCTACGAATCGCCTCCGCTGCAATCACAGAAGCAACTGTATTGGTGTTTCGCTGAAATGAAATCATGGAGTTCACTGACTCTCTTCTTGCAGTAGAGGTTCTGGCAGTTACTACAACCGCTTCCTCCGTTTTGGCCTTTACCTCGAGTATAACATTCAATTCATTTTCTATACCAGCCGAAACCTCAACATCAGAAATTGTCTTTGTTGTGTATCCCACTGCACTAAACTCGAGTGAGTATTTTTTTCCAGTAACTAGTGATAAAGAAAAGCGGCCATCTAAGTCGGACATTGTACCAGCCGTAGAACCGCCTATTTTAATTGTAACGCCAGACAATGCTTCATTTTTGTTGTTTGTTACTTTCCCACCCAAACGTAAAGTCTGCGCAAAAACGGTATTACAAAAAAGGTTAACTATTAAAAGGAGACCGAATGCCCTCAAAAACATACACAATGAATTTGACGCAAAGGTGTGCCCGCCATGTTACCAGATCTTAAAGCGTATGTTAAGAGATGATTAACACAAGATGAACATAATGTTAAGCGCATGAGTTGGAGATTGCAATAAAGGGTTTCCAAATTATTAAGTATAATATTGATTTTCAATATTATAAATCGATTATTAAGTAATTATTAATTCGGGCCTCCCCTCATGAAAACGTTTAAAGGACCGGTAATTTCGCAATTGAGTTAATTACACAACCCTGCAAAAAAGTTACCATGGCTGGACTTAATGACTTTCTGAAAATTTTCATCCCTCAAAACACCGTTTTTTTTGAGCTATTTGAAAAAGTAGCTGATAACCTAGGACAAATGGGTACACAGCTCAAGGCAGTAATTGCAGAGCCTGACTTTGATAAAAGAGCTGCATTAATATCTTCCATTGAAGATCTGGAACATCAAAACGATGATCTAACCCACAGCCTTTTTACCGAATTAGGTAGAAATTTCATCACACCTTTTGACCGCGAGGATATTCACTACCTGGCAACATCCTTAGACGATATTGCAGACTACATTTATGGCTCTGCCAAAAAAGTAAACTTCTATCGCGTCAATACAAACGATATGGGCATGCAAAAGTTTGCGGAGTTAATTGAACAGGGCTGCCAGCAAGTACGCATTGCAGTGAAAGAATTGCGTGATATGAAAAATGTAAAATCAATCACGGACGCCTTGATCAAAATAAATAGTATCGAAAACCAAGCTGACGATATTTTTGATATGAGTATTGAGCGCTTATTCGCAACTGAGCAAGATGCAAAAGAGGTCATCAAAATCAGAGAAATTTATCAGGTCATGGAATTAGCTACCGATAAATGCGAAGATGCAGGGAATGTAATTGAGTCTATCATTATCAAATACGCATAAGGCGCCTGACATGACGACCTTTTTGATTTCAATTATTGTTTTAGCGTTAGCATTCGATTATATCAACGGCTTTCATGACGCTGCTAACTCCATCGCCACTGTAGTATCAACTAAAGTTTTAACTCCTTTTCAGGCAGTGCTTTGGGCTGCTCTTTTTAACTCTGTTGCCTTTTTCATATTCAAAGATCATGGAGTAGCCAATACTGTAGCTAAAACGGTTAATGCCAACGCAGTTGACGGAGGTAATATGATGAATGTGATTTTTGCCGGACTGATTGCAGCTATCATTTGGAACTTATTAACCTGGTGGTTCGGGATACCATCTTCTTCTTCACACACCTTGATAGGTGGATTCGCTGGTGCGGGAATTGCAGCAGCAGGCCTTGATGCTGTAAACACAGCAGTGATAGTTAAAACGGTCAGCTTTATTTTTCTTGCGCCGCTCATTGGAATGTTCATGGCATTTATTATGTCACTTTGGTTTTTGAGTTCTTTTGGTAAAGGATGGACTTCGAAAATCTTCTCTGTTATTGTAATTCTATATGTTCTTTACTTTTTACAGTCAAACCTATTATTGGATGCAAAAGAACTTTCCTCGAACACTCACTTTGAAAACTACTATGTACAGGTAATATTCTACTCCAAAAATTTCAAATGGATTTTATTAGCCTTTATTCTTTTAACAATGGCTATTTTTTCTCTTTACCTGAACACACTCAACGCTCATCGCTCTAATATTTGGTTTAAAAGATTGCAACTGGTTTCTTCTGCTGCTTTTAGTATTGGTCATGGTGGTAATGATGCACAAAAAGTAATGGGAATTATTACTGCTGCCTTGATTGCAGGCGGTCAAATCTCCACCTTTGAAGAAATGCCAAACTGGGTGCCCATCGCTTGTTATGCGGCCATTGGATTAGGAACGATGAGTGGCGGCTGGAAGATTGTAAAAACAATGGGTACCCGCATTACCAAAGTGACTCCGTTTGAAGGAGTGGCTGCAGAAACTGCTGGTGCCCTGACGCTCTTTTTAACAGAAGCCCTTAAAATACCCGTGAGCACAACGCATACAATTACAGGTGCAATCATGGGCGTAGGTGCCACCAAGCGACTTTCAGCTGTTCGCTGGGGAGTTACCATCAATTTGATCTGGGCCTGGATCCTAACCATTCCTATCAGCGCCTTACTGGCTGGATTTGTTTACTGGATCATGCGATTCTTTTAATCTTTTCTTGCACTCCACACAAGAAATACAGATTTTTGCCCGGTAACTGATCCTATGGCAAAAATCATCGTAACAGGTGGCTGCGGGTACATTGGCTCGCACACCATTGTTGACCTTCTTGAACATGGATACGAAGTAATTTGTATCGATAACAACTCTCGATCACACGCAACAGTGCTCAATGCGGTTGAAAAAATTACCGGCAAAACTGTAAAACATTACAAAATCGATCTGTGCAACTATGAAGATACCTGCGCAGTTTTTGAAGAGCACACAGATATCAGCGGTGTCATTCATTTTGCAGCATACAAAGCAGTGGGGGAATCGGTTGAGCAACCTCTTTTATATTTTGAAAATAACCTGATCTCACTGATCAACTTATTAAAATGCGTGGACGAATTTGGCGTCTCGCATTTTGTTTTCTCTTCTTCTTGTACCGTATATGGCAATCCAGATAGCATTCCTGTAACCGAGGACACGCCTATCAAAAAAGCAGAGTCACCCTATGGCTCCACCAAGCAGATTAGTGAACAGATCATCGAAGACTATGCAAAAAATTCTGCTGCCGAACATATTTTGTTGCGCTACTTTAATCCAGCTGGTGCACACCCCAGTGCCTTAATGGGCGAACTTCCGCTGGGAAAACCACAGAACTTGGTTCCTGCCATTACCCAAACGGCAATTGGGAAGCTGGAAAAGTTATGGGTACATGGAAATGACTACCCGACCCGTGATGGCTCTTGCATTCGGGATTATATCCATGTATGCGACCTAGCCCATGCTCATACCCTGGCATTAAGATACCTGGAGCAAGAAAAAAATGAAAAGTCCTGCGAAATTTTTAATCTGGGGACTGGAAACGGAAATACTGTCTTGGAAGCTATCCATGCCTTTGAAAAAACCAGCGGTGTTGCGCTCAACTATGCAATCGGACCACGCCGCTCCGGAGACGTCATTGCTATTTATGCCAACAATGACCGGGCCCAAAAAGTGCTGGGCTGGCAGGCTAAATACTCGCTGGAAGATATAATGTCTACAGCCTGGAAATGGGAACAAGAATTAAAAGCCGGACAGACGGTTTTCAATTGATAACTCCAACTTGAACTCCTACTTTTGTGACCATGTTAAAAGCAATTCAATCCACCGGAAATAAAGATACGCGTAGCGGCTTTGGAGATGGTATCGTAGAAGCAGCACGTAAAAATCCTAACATCATTGCCCTTACCGCAGATCTGGCAGGTTCTTTGAAACTGAATCAGTTCATGAAAGAATTTCCTGATCGTTTTATTCAATGCGGAATTGCAGAGGCCAATATGATTGGCGTAGCCGCGGGACTCACGATCGGAGGTAAAATTCCATTCACTACCACCTTTGCAAACTTTTCTACAGGAAGAGTATATGATCAAATTCGTCAGAGTGTGGCCTACAGTGAAAAGAATGTAAAGATCTGTGCCTCACATGCAGGACTTACATTGGGAGAAGATGGTGCTACTCACCAGATATTGGAAGATATCGGGCTGATGAAAATGCTTCCAGGTATGACAGTAGTCGTCCCCTGTGATTATGCACAAACCAAAGCAGCAACCGAAGCGATTGCACTTTACCAAGGACCGGTCTATTTACGATTTGGTCGTCCATCCTGGCCTATTTTCACATCCACACTTCCCTTTGAAATAGGAAAGGCGCAGCATTTTTCACAAGGAACAGATATCAGCATTTTTGCCTGTGGCCATATGGTTTGGAATGCAATCCAAGCTGGCATTCAACTAGAAGAAAAAGGAATCAGTGTTGAAGTAATCAATATTCATACAATCAAACCACTCGATGAAGCGGCGGTGATTGCTTCTCTCCAAAAAACGCGTTGTGCGGTTACAGCCGAAGAGCACAATATTATTGGAGGACTGGGCGACTCCATTGCGCAAGTGGCTGCTAAACATTGTCCAGTACCTATTGAATACGTAGGAACAAAAGATACATTTGGAGAAAGTGGAACACCCGCACAACTCTTGAAAAAATATGGCCTGGATGTTCCCGATATTGTGGCTGCAGCAGAAAAAGCGATTCAGCGCAAGGGTTAAACTCCATCGTATCTTCAAGGTCTAACCGTTAACCGGTACATGACCCACCACTCTGACCAAGAAATTCTTTATCGCTTTCGTCAGCCTGACACCAAAGAAGCTGCTTTTACTGCATTGGTAGAAAAATACCAGCAACGCATCTATTGGCATGCACGTAGAATGGTAGTATCGCATGAAGATGCCAATGATGTTGTTCAAAATATTTTTATACGTGTATGGAACGGGCTGGAGAAATTCAGAGAGGATAGTCAGCTATATACCTGGATGTACCGAATTGCGACGAATGAATGTTTGAGTTTTTTAGACCAACAAAAAAGAAAGCCAAAAGCACATTCAATAGAGCAAGAAGAAGGACTTGCAGAACGGGTTAAAGGAGACGATCATTTTGATGCCCAAAAGCTAGAGTGGAAGCTGCAAATTGCCATTCAGCAGTTACCTGAAAAACAACGTCTTGTTTTTACCCTTCGCTATTATGATGAAATGCCCTATGAACAAATGAGTAAAGTGTTGGGAACCAGCGAAGGAGCTTTAAAAGCCAGCTATCATCATGCCGCAAAAAAAATTGAAGACTATTTACTGAATCATTAAACCGCCTATTTTTTAATTTGTCTTATACAAGAACATGAACGAAAAAGCATCGATACAGAATGAACTAAAAGAGATTGCACCAGGCCTTAAATCTGGTATTACTACTCCTTATCAGGTACCTACTAATTATTTTGAAAACCTGTCTGCAAACGTATTACAACAAATCCATCGTCAATCTGTAAAAAAACCAGCCTCATTATTTAATCTCAAAAAGAATAGTTGGTTAACAGTTGCCGCAGCGGCATCCGTTTGTGGGATTTTATTTGCAAGTCTCTATTTTTTTACTGCCCGCCAACAAAATGAAAGTGCAGCGGACACCACTAAATGGGTGAAAAAAGAAATCACCAATTTCAGCGAAGAAAGTCTATCTGAATTTGTTCAATCACATGCGCCGATTCAAACTACCACTCCAAGTGTTGCTGCAGTAGACAATAAAGAAATTGCGCAACTAGTAAAAGATATTCCCACAGAAGAGTTAAGCACATTTTTAAACGAAATCCCTACTAATACACCATGAGATATTTTATTACCCTCACCTTTTTTTGCTGGGGACTTTTGCAAACCACATTAGCACAGCCCCCACTGGGTGACCGAATTCCTGAAAAAATGAATCTGTTCATTCAAAAGAGAATGCGAATGACAGAAAAAGAACGAGAGGCTTTTGGTCCCGTATTTGCAAAATATCAAAAAGAATTTCAACAAACGCTTCGGAAAAACAGAGAAGACCGTTTACTGAGTCGCCAACAAATCATTGAACTACAAATCAGATATCGAAAAGAATTTGCCCCTATAGTCGGAGAAGGTCGTGTTTTACAGATCTATGACTTACAAGAGGACTTCATTCATATTCTACGGGACATTCAAGAAGAACGAATGAGAAAAAGAAAAGGCCCAGGAAGAATGGGGCCGCCCCCACCACCGAGAGACTTTTAATTGTTGGATGAAAAAGAGAAAGTTGGGTGCTTTACATCATGATAGAAAAGAAAGGTCCAATTCTCTTCCTCTCCTTTTTTCCACCACTCTTGTCGCAACGCCATTGCGCGCTTACCATCAAAATCATACTTGGCTACAAAGCGATGACGCATTTGTTGTAACTGAGGTGCTTCGTCACCACCATAAAATAAAATAGACGCTTCCTCTCGAATCCAAAAGGCCTGATGATACCGGGAATGACCACCTGTCAACTGACATTCAATGTATCCATCAATAAATGATGAACCCGATAGAATTTTAGTTTTAGGATAGGAAGAAAGCCATGAAACAAGGGGGGCCGTATAAGATGTGCCAATATGAGAGTGCGCATGCTCTAATTCAGCGGCTTGCACATAATAGGTAGCATTTGGAAAGGCGGGATTCAAACCCTGCTCCGTTTTCAAAACAATTCCTCCTATATGATCCTTGTGCAAATGAGAAAGGAGTACTTTGGTAATTTGATCTGGTAATATCCCCGCTGCTTGTAAGTTTGAATGAAGTTGCAAGGTTCCATTGATTGAAAATCCCAAACCAGCATCTATTAAAATAATATCCTTAGTGGTGATCACCACAAATGGCTGTATCTCTACCAACAAACTTCCTGCCGGGCGATCTTGAATCTTATCAACACTAGCATCAAAAGGAACAAATTGCTTGGAATAATCAACTGTAAACCAACCTTCGGACAGGGGAATTATTTTCATAAAGCAAAGGTACAATCACCGAAGCACCATTTGACGATCGGCATCCAGCCGAACTAAAATGGCCAGTAAGATAGTAAACGTTAAAAGAGCAGTGCCCCCATAACTGATAAAAGGAAGTGGAATACCAATAACCGGCGCCAACCCAATAGTCATAGAGATATTTACCGCAATATGAAAAAAGAAAACAGATAAAACGCCATAGGCATACACACGACTAAACGTGCTTCGCTGACGTTCAGCAATATTGATGATCTTTAGGAGCAGAGTCAAATAAAGCCCCAGCAAAATCATACTTCCTAAAAACCCAAATCCTTCTCCTACTGTACAAAAAATAAAATCGGTACGCTGCTCCGGAACAAAATCATATCGCGTTTGCGTGGCACTAAAAATTCCTTTGCCAAAAAATCCACCGCTACCAATTGCGATTTTAGATTGTCGAACATTATAACTACTTCCGCTTTCTTTTTTCTTTTTTGAATCTTCTTCAGGAAGTGATACATAATTGGGGTCATAGGGATTGTCTTTCCCAAAGAGATTATAGATCCGTTCCACCTGGTGTTTCTGAAGTACTTTTTCAAAAATGAGCGGTACAGCAAATCGTTGAATTCCCACCGCGATCGCCCAAATCAATAAGATACTAGTTAGTATCTGTTTACGACGTTTAATTTGACGACGAAGCACATAGATCAATAAGACAGCAAGGACAGATAAGACAATTGCCAATGTATTCGGTGCAATCAAAATACTAGCAATAATAAGTATGGCCAATGCAAATCCAATGGTAGGAATAATAGAGGGAAGTCCCTCACGATACATCATCAGAAAAAAAGAAAAGTAAACTAAGGCTAATCCGGTCTCTCTTTGTAAAATCGCCATTCCTGCAGGAATCAAAACTAGTAATGCAGCTGAAAATTGACTACCCGGTCTATTAAAATTTGTTTCAGGCCGTGAGAAATACTTGGCAAGCGCCAGCGCAACAAATATTTTACAAAACTCAGCCGGCTGAAAATTAAAAGCGCCAATCCGGATAATTGATTCTGTTCCTTTAATACGAGAGTGAAACGGGAAAACCAATAAAAGCAAAAGGATTCCGGCTGCATACCAAAAATTTGAAGTAGCAGGAAAAAATTTACTGTCAGTTAACAAAATAAAGAAGCCAACAATCAATGCAATTCCCCAGAAGTAAAACTGCTTACTGTAATCTGTTTTAAAGGATACAAAACTCTGTAAAACAGGGTCGCCCTCCTGATAGGTTGCTGCAAAAATAGCAGAGAGGCCAATCAACACTAAAGCCAGATAAATCCAAACTAAACTCCAGTCAATCCCCTTCGATATAGTGGAAGAATTTCTCATGCAGTATAGCTATGCAGATTTTCAAAATTAGACTTAGGTAATAATGCAGCCGATAATATACTCATCCAAACAGGTAAGTTATGGTTCGTTTTATTGTTATGAGGATGAGGTAATGAATAATCAGGAACATTGATTTGAGAAAAACGATCAATATAAGAACTGTCTTTAGTGACTTGGAACCATTTGAAAGCTCGAATAGAGTCTTCTTTATATTGTAAGCGTTTAAAATAGGAAGGCATCAGATTGGTACCCGCTATGCGCGCTGAATCAAGTTTGCTCTTAGCCGTTAACGTATCCAACAAATATTTTTCTAGCAGAATCCGTGCAATTGGAGCTGCCCAGGTTGCTCCAAACCCAGCGTTTTGAACAAACACAGCAATAGCAATGCGAGGATTTTCTTTTGGCGCAAAACAAACGAACATGGAATTATTAGGAAGCTTTACGCGTTGACGATCTAATATTGTGTAGTTTTCTGCTGTTCCAGTTTTTGCACATACTTCCACCCCTTGAATCTGTGCTCCCTGTGCTGTACCCACTTTCACCACATCACTCATTCCTTCAATTACTTCATTGAACACCACATCTGGAATATTCGTCAACACATCGTGTCTCTCCGAAAACCGACCTAATTTTTCTTGATCCCTTTCTGTTTCACCCTCAATCTCTTTCACAAAATGAGGCGTATAATAATATCCTTTATTTGCAATAACACACATAGCATTCGCCATTTGAAGAGGTGTTGTTTGCATTTTATCTTGGCCAATCCCTAATGTTAAGTTGGTACAAGAATTCCAGTGCCCAGCATTTTCTCGATTATAAACAACCGTATCCGGAATTCCACCCGTGTTTTCATTTGGCAAATCAACTCCTAACCGAACGCCTAAGCCAAATGCATTCATATATTCCTTCCAATGCAAGTAACCTTCATATACATTTTTATATCGAGGGTTATCGACTGTCAACCGATAAATATGTGCAAAATAGGCGTTACAAGAATTAGCAATGGCAAGACGAACATTAGCAGCATGGCCGCCCCCTTTATGTGTGCATTCCGGCTTACCATGACCACATAAAGTATAACGTCCACCACAAGGATAACCCCAAGAGGAAGTAATTACTTTTTCATTTAAAGCAATCAATGCACCCAAAGGTTTGTACGTGGATCCGGGTTCGTAGCGTCCGGCTATAGCACGGTTTAACATAGGACCCGAAACATCCAGCTGCATTCGACTGAAGTTTTTACTTCCCTCTGAACCTGACAAATCATTTGGATTGTAATTAGGCCCTGAAACCATTGTCAAGATTCCTCCAGTCTTAGGATCGATGGCAACAACACCTCCTACTTTGTTACTCATTAACACTTCGGCTAACTGTTGTAATTCAATATCAATATGGGTACGCAAACTTCGTCCTGCAATGGCTGCTGTATCATATTCGCCATTTTCATATTGACCAACAATTCGGTTTTTATTGTCTTTAATCATGTACTGAACGCCGCGTTGCCCCATCAACACAGTTTCATAATAAGATTCCAACCCCGTTTTTCCGATGTAATCGCCCTGTCTATAAAAATTATTAGAGCGCTCAATATCTCTTTTATCCGCCTCACGGATATATCCCAGTATATGCGCAGCTGCATTATAGGGATAGGTACGCAAGGGACGCTCAACCAGATTAAATCCGGGAAAGCGCCAACTGTTTTCTTCAAAGCGAGCTTGCAACTCTTTAGTCAACATTGCTTTGAAGATAGAAGGACGAACACTGGTATTTTTAACAATCGCCTCAACAATTCGCTTACGATACTCACTGGTGTCCATGTTAAGTAAGCGACAAAACGCGACCGTATCAATTCCTTTCGCCTCCGCAGGTGTAACCATCAAGTCGAAGATGATTGTGTTATTCAAGATGGCCCGCCCCTTACGATCGTAAATAATTCCGCGCTCCGGATAAATCACTTTTGCATAGACCGCGTTATCCATAGCCAATTGCTTATAACGACGATCAATTAATTGCAGATAAAACAGCTGTAGACCAATCACCACAAAAGCCACTAAAATGATGATGCGGATTGTATTACTGCGCGACTGATTGTATACTGCCATAAAAGTTACTCAACTAGCTTCCTACGTTTGTTCGATATCGCATTTGCCGTGGGAACAATAATTCAATTGGTATGATCAATAATAATGAAATAGCAGTGGATGCAAAAGTCTTAATCAGAAAATCTCCAAATGATCCAAAACTAAGCCACTCCAAAAACACCAGCCAGGTATGATAGGAAAATGTCAGCAGTGTTATATAGATTACGTAGGGCGCCCACAATAATGACTGCGGAGAAGGCTCACGGTAGTTAAACTCAGTACTATCGCGTGGCGTCAACACAGTAATTAAAAAAGGCCTGATAAATGCCAGTACCAAACAGGCAGAGGCATGTAGGCCCGGTGATTGTAAAAAATAATCCACAATAAGCCCGGTAAAGAAGGCAATCCACAATAATAAGCGTGGACGAATTGAAAAAGGCAACCAAAGCAAAAAAATAAAATAGAGCGAAGGCGAAATGAAACGATGTAAGTGAGGAATACTATGCAAAACGTATACCTCTATAAAAAGGAATAGCAGTAATCGCACAATATTTCTAATTACTTCTCTCATCTAGGATTTCGTTTTGGATCCTCAATACGCTTTCTGGTATCCTCATCAAGTTTAGACTGCTCAGTATATTGTAAGTTCTCCACTACAAATACATGTTGCAAATTATTAAAGCGAGCGCTGGGGCGAACTTTTAATACATAGAAATTTGTACTGTTATCACTCACAATTCCCGACACCAGGCCAACCGGATAACCAGGAGGAAAATTGAATGAGTAGCGGCTGGAAACAACCACATCTCCCACTTTTACAGGCACACTTTTAGGAAGTCCTTTTAGTAGCAATACACTTGGATCCGCCCCATCCCACTCCAACGTTCCAAAATCGCCCGTCTTTTTTAAAGCCACATTCACTTTTTGACGCACATGCAATAAACTCATCACTTGTGAAAAATGTGGACTGACACTCACAACAATTCCTACTGCGCTTCCATCAGCATTTAAAACAGACATATTTTCTGTAATTCCCTCTACTGATCCCCGATCGAGTTGTATATAATTTTTTTCTCCACTAGTAGAATTATAAATCACTGAGGCAGGTCTAAAATAATATCTACGAGTTTGACGCGTAGAATCTTGTAATAAGGTATCAACCACCAGTCGCTTAGTTGTGTCGGGTTGCACATATTGTTGTGCCAACAAATTCAATAACGAGTCATTGACTCGATGTAATCGTTTATTCTCTTCACCAAGCACAAAGAAATTCTCAACCTTCTTGTATCGGGTATTTATCTGACCCGTCAACTCATTAGCCCATTGCAAAAATTGAGCCTGATGAAATTTATTATAGCTATACAGAAACCAAAGCGATAGAATCTGTAATAACAGAAAAGTAAAAAAAGTCAGATAGCGACGAATAAATAGGATGACGTTACGCAACGTAGTTCCGTTTTAATTTCATCCGTTAACGCATCACGAATGGATAGCGATCATAATTTTTTAATGCAATGCCTGTTCCGCGTACAACACTCTTTAATGGGTCATCCGCAACGTGCACAGGAAGTTTAATCTTGGCACTCAGTCTACGATCCAATCCGCGTAGTAAGGCACCCCCACCCGTAATGTAGAGGCCACGACGATAAATATCGGCAGCTAACTCAGGTGGTGTTTGCTCTAGGGCTTTCAAAATTGCTTCTTCAATTTTGAAGATACTCTTATCAAGCGCCTCGGCAATTTCCTGATAACTCACCATGATCTGTTTTGGAATACCTGTTACCAGATCTCGTCCGTTTACTGGAAAATCATCTGGAGGATTATCGATATCCTTCATAGCAGCACCCACCTGAATTTTGATTTGTTCTGCAGTGCGCTCACCAATCAATAATGAATGATAACGACGAAGTGCTTCCATGATATCAGCAGTAAATTCATCTCCTGCCACACGTATAGATTGATCACAAACAATTCCTGCTAGTGCAATTACAGTGATGCCTGTTGTTCCGCCTCCGATATCAATGATCATGTTACCCACTGGTTCTTCCACATCAATACCAATACCTAATGCGGCAGCCATTGGTTCGTGAATCAAATACACTTCTTTAGCACCCGCTTGTTCTGCACTGTCACGCACGGCACGCTTTTCAACTTCGGTGATAGAAGATGGAATACAAATCATCATTCTCCAACTTGGAGGTAATAATGGACGCTTTGGATAAACCAATTTGATCAACTCGCGTATCATTAACTCTGCCGCATTAAAATCTGCGATTACTCCATCACGCAGTGGACGTACGGTGCGAATGCTCTCATGTGTTTTTTCATGCATCATGAGCGCTTTCTTTCCAACAGCTAAAACTTCTTTCGGATTATTTCGATTCAGCGCTACAATACTCGGCTCATTCACCACTACCTCGTCGTTGTGAATGATCAACGTATTTGCAGTACCCAGGTCAATAGCAATTTCTTGTGTAAACCAATTGAAAATTCCCATGTTCAATATCACTTTATAGTGGAACAAAGGTGCGGGAAATTGAGAACTTCTCAAAGGGATTCATAAATCCGAAAGCCTACTTTTTCTCAGCTAAATTCAAAACCGATGTCGCGACGGAAATACTTGCCCTCAAACTGTATTTTTTCTTGAATGGACCTCGCATGCTTGGCCGCCTCCGCAACAGAATTTCCAAATGCGGTCACACAAAGCACACGGCCACCGCTGGTCACCGTTGCCCCATCACGAAGTTGTGTTCCCATATGAAAAATGGAGACATCCGTACCTGTCGCAGCCTCCAAACCAGCTATGGTAAATCCTTTTTTATACTCCTCAGGATACCCCCCACTCACCGCAACAATTGTGCAGGCAGTACGCGGATCAGTCTCTACCTTCATTTCCGACAGTTGACCCGTAGCGGCTGCTTTTAGCAAGCCAACCAGGTCTGTTTTGAGACGAGGCATAACCACTTCCGTTTCAGGATCACCCATTCGGCAATTGTACTCTATCACAAAAGGCTCTCCCTTCACAATCATAAAGCCGATAAACACAAACCCACAGTAGTCAATTCCCTCTTTAGCGAGCCCCTGTATCGTAGGTTCCACCACCCGCGTTCTAATTTTATCCCACAAAAGCGAGTCTACAAAAGGAACAGGACTCACTGCACCCATTCCACCGGTATTCAAACCTGTATCGCCTTCTCCAATTCGCTTATAATCTTTGGCCTCCGGTAGCAACACATAACTTTTACCATCAGTCAATACAAAAACTGAAATCTCTATTCCTTGTAAAAATTCTTCTACAACCACTTTTTTTCCGGCATCTCCAAATTTGGACGCTTGGATCATTTCAGTAAATCCCTGAATGGCCTCCTCATGCGATTGACAGATCAAAACACCTTTTCCAGCAGCCAATCCATCTGCTTTCAACACAATTGGAAGTGAATGGGTAGACAAGTAGCTAATCCCCTCTTCAAAGCTTGCACTGGTAAACTCACGATACCCTGCTGTGGGAATGCCGTTTCGTTCCATGAAAGCTTTTGCAAAAGCCTTACTTCCTTCCAACTGAGCTCCTACACTTCCTGGTCCAATAATCATCAATTGACCGAGGGCAGGGGTCTGTCTTAAAAACTCAACCAGCCCTTTCACCAGCGGTTCTTCGGGCCCAACTACTACCATTTCGATAGCATTCTGTATACAAAAACTGCGAATCGCTTCAAAATCGGTTACAGAAAAAGGAAGGTTTTCCCCCAATGTTATCGTTCCTGCATTACCTGGAGCGATGTAGAGTTTTGTGCAAAGCGGGCTTTGCCCCAATTTAACGGCTAATGCATGTTCACGTCCGCCTGAACCTAATAATAAGATTTTCATCGGTATAGCTGGGATTTCTCCGCGAAAGTAAATAGCCCCGAGGGAATTGCTATTGAAGGAATAATCTTTATTTTGAGTACCTATAAAATGAACCAACCAACTATGTCATCTCCATCTACAACTACCGGACACCCCAAAGGGCTGGCCGTCTTGTTTGCCACGGAAATGTGGGAACGATTCAATTATTATGGCATGCGAGCCATTTTGGTGCTCTTCATGACCAAGGCTCTTTTGTTTGACAAGGCCTTTGCCTCTAATTTATATGGAAGCTATACCAGCTTGGTTTACTTGACCCCCTTGTTGGGTGGATATATTGCTGACCGCTATTGGGGGAACCAGCGTTCAATTATTGTGGGAGGAATTTTAATGGCATTGGGTGAATTTCTTTTATTCTTTTGCGCCTCCACCTATCAATCTGCACCGGACGTATCAGCTATGCTTTTCTTTTCCGGTCTTGGACTGATGATTACCGGCAACGGATTTTTCAAACCCAATATTTCAGCATTAGTAGGCCAGCTATACCCCAAAGGAGACCGACGGATTGATTCTGCCTACACGATATTTTACATGGGAATCAATGTTGGGGGCGCCATCGGACCCATTATTTGTGGACTGGTTGGCGATACCGGAAATCCTCAGGATTTTAAATGGGCATTTTTGGCAGGTGGCATCGCGATGTTGATCAGCGTGATCGTACAATATCTATATCATCGCAAGTATGTAGTAGACCCTAATCAAAAAGTATTGGGCTTAACCCCCAATGATGCACCTGCATCGTGGTTAAATCCAATTAACATGGTAATCGGACTCACTGTGTTATCGGGTTTGATGATTGGTGCATTATATATGGATGCGAAAGTGGTGGATTATCTAACCTATGTATTAATAGCCGCCCCCCTCCTTATTGCTTTTATTATTTTCTCAGACAAATCACTGGGGAAGGTAGAGAAACAAAGAGTGGGTGTCATTTTCAGCGTATCCTTCTTTGTTGTTTTCTTCTGGAGTGCTTTTGAACAAGCAGGCGCTTCCCTAACCTTTTTTGCAGAGGAACAAACACAACGCGACCTTGGTTTCTTTACTGTACCAGCTAGCTTTTTTGCGTCGCTTAATGCAATATATGTGGTCAGCTTTGCTCCTGTTTTTGCCTGGCTTTGGCTAAAATTGGGAAAAAGAGAGCCTTCTTCTCCCACCAAAATGTCTTTGGGACTTTTGCTATTGGCAATCGGTTATCTCTGGATTGCATTTGGCGTAAAAGATGTAGCAGCAGGAACCAAGGTGAGTATGATTTGGTTATTTGGTATGTATGCCCTTCACACCTGGGGTGAACTTTGTTTATCACCAATTGGTTTATCGCTGGTAAACAAATTAGCTCCAATAAAATTTGCCTCCTTATTAATGGCTGTATGGTTCTTAGCTAATGCAGCGGCTAATAAATTAGCAGGCGTGCTGAGTGCACTTTATCCGGACGGTAAAACCACCCAGTTCATGGGCTATGAAATGAACAACCTATATGACTTTTTCATGCTTTTTGTGGTAATGGCAGGACTAGCTTCTCTTACTCTGCTTCTGTTGACCCGTTTACTTCAAAAAATGATGAACGACTAATAAATTTTATTTCAAAAATTTAAATCTGAATCAATGGCTGAGCAAACGTTTAAACCATTTGTTTCTCCGGAAACCAAAATGGCAGAGTTCACGCTGAAATCTATACTCACAGGTGCTGCCTTTGGAATCATTTTTGGAGCTTCTACTGTTTATTTAGCTCTTAAAGCAGGATTGACCGTTTCTGCATCCATTCCCATTGCTGTGCTCGCCATCACACTCGGCAGAAAATTTTTGAAGACTACAATACTAGAAAACAACATCATCCAAACAACTGGATCGGCTGGAGAGAGTATTGCAGCGGGTGTTGTTTTTACATTACCGGGATTTTTATTTTTAAGTGAAGCCGGCAGTGCCAACTTTTTTAACTACTTCACTATTTTGATCCTTGCCATCATTGGTGGAATGCTTGGTACCTTAATGATGATTCCGCTTCGTCGCTCTTTGATTGTACAAGAGCACAAAACATTACCCTATCCCGAAGGAACTGCCTGCGCCTCTGTATTAAAAGCAGGAGAAAAAGGTGGAGACTTTGCACGGACAGCCTTTTTAGGTCTGGGCGTAGCTTTTGTCTATGCAATACTGCAAAAAATTGTGCATGTCATTGCCGAGACTCCTTCCTTTATGACCAAGCAAACGCAAAAGTTTTTTCCTTCAGCAAAAGTGAGTGGCGAAATCACACCTGAGTACTTGGGTGTGGGGTATATCATTGGACCTAAGATTGCTGGTGTGTTGGTAGCGGGTGGTGTATTAAGTTGGTTTGTATTCACTCCTTTACTTGCTAGTTTACTCAATGATAATGGTGTGATTATTGCTGCGCAATTAGTAAAGCTGGGCTATTTGCAAGACGTAACAGTTGCTGGTGGACCCGGTGGATGGGATCCAGCTACCGGACAATTTGCAGATTGGTCTACGGCTATTTACAGAGCCTACATTCGGCAAATTGGTGCAGGTGCAGTTGCAGCCGGTGGATTTATCACACTGATTAAAACAATTCCTACAATTATTTCTTCTTTCAAAGGAAGTATCGGTTCGCTTAAACAATCCGGCGGAGTGAATGCAGAAGCAACCACTTCGCGCACTGAGCAAGATTTATCAATTAAAGTAGTAGGTATTGGAAGTTTAGTGCTGATTGCTGTAATCGCTTTGATGCCAAATACCTTGATTCCTGGCGCAAACATTGGAAGCAAGCTTCTATTGGGATTATTGGTAATCATTTTCGGGGCATTCTTTGTTACGGTTTCTTCACGCATTGTAGGTTTGATTGGTTCTTCCAATAACCCCATTTCAGGAATGACCATTGCAACCTTGATGGGAACCTGTCTCATTTTTATTGCCGTGAATTGGACTGGACATTTTTACGAACCTATGGCGTTAGTGGTAGGAGGAATGATTTGTATTGGTGCAGCTAATGCAGGAGCTACCTCTCAAGATTTAAAAACAGGTTATATCGTTGGTGCAACGCCCAAATATCAAC
>Ga0214917_10003566_pt1 | contig 17857 bp, 14 predicted proteins | sample LL_1208_BB_MetaG_FD_177983 | JGI IMG/M metagenome (GOLD analysis project Ga0214917, IMG submission 177983) | Freshwater microbial communities from Lake Lanier, Atlanta, Georgia, United States - LL_1208_BB | ecosystem: Environmental > Aquatic > Freshwater > Lake | place: USA: Georgia | collected... | reverse complement strand
ATTAAAATCCCCATCAATTTTCTGTGGTGCTCCTTCCAGGGATTGGAGTTGGTTGTAGGAACAAATAAAATTCCCGCCAACTTCCCGTGGTGCTCCTTCCAGGGATTGGAGATCGTTGCGGGAACAAACAAAATTCCCAGTGACATTTCCAAATTTTACTCCAAAAAAACTTCTTATCATATTACTAAAAAAACGCAAATCCCCTTCAATATCAACAAGACCTGTTGTTGGATTCACGCTCCAGGTTCCTTTAAAAGTGTTACGATTCAGAAAACCCTCCTGTTCTGGAGTCAAACCAGAAGTAGTTTGTGATTCGTAAACCCGGAATGGAACCAGATGTCTCATTCTGTATATATTCCAATTAAAAAATAATCAGTTGGATTTTTATTTGGAAATTGGATGGAAATCAAACACGAAAATTTTTAAATAAGAAAAAAATTTATTATTTTTAAACTTAAATCTTTCAGAATTCATCCAAATCGAAATTTTTAATTTTTTGAGTGTACAATTACCATGATTAAATTTCCTAGAAAGCCACATGTCTCTAGATTTGGGATTTGGTACAACGAACTAATTGCATCATTCAGATACAAAATTATTTCTCCTCTCGAGGATTATTGGTTTTTCACCAAAAACTTTTTTAGAAACATTTGGATTTTTCGTAAGGCTCTCTCTTGCCACGTTTGGTGGGACTACAGCGGTATTCTTTATTTGCTAGAAATTGGTATTTTAGACATGAAGGGAAAAATGTCTTCCCGAAGTGTTAAGGATCAAGAATGGGTTGATAAAAAAATTGTGAAGATGGAAAGAGCAACACAAATTCTGAGGAGAATCAGAAAATCCGATTACATACATTTGGCAGAACAAGAATTGGGGGAAATCCAAACTGGTAATACCTGGTTCGACACATATTCTCCAGGTTCTGAAGGGGAGAAAGAGTGGATTGGTTCGGAATCAGAGTTACCTTTATATGAAATGAAAGATGACCTTTCTGAAGAGCAAAAGGCTCACAATTCCAAAATTTTTAGAAGATCCGACGAACTGGAAAAGAAGGAATGGGAAGAATTATTTCAGATTCTGAGGGGTCAAGAAAATTTAGAAAATTTGGAGAATTTAGAAGAATCAGACGATCCATGGGGAAAATACTACGACGGATCGGGGTTAAAAACTTGGTGGGATTAAACAATATTTTACAACAAAATTAAATTTCAAATCATGACAAACTCTTTCGTTATCATCAAAAATTACAAAACACCAGTCGGAACAACGGTTCCAGTTATTATGTTGGACAGTCAGGGAGAAGTTCTAGAATTTTCCTCAGAGATCGAGGCAGAAATGATGAGGCAGATGTTTCAGAAAAATTCAGATTCTGGTTATTCATTTACATTGCGAGAAATAAAAGGTCATTTTCCACATTCAACATTGAACTCATGAGTAAAAGAGATCCTTTATTAGCCAAGTTAAGAACTCCGGTTCACATTGATTTCATAGCCAAATATATTTTGAAGAAATCTAAAGAGGAAACCCGACAAATTCTAAAGGAATATATCGATGCCGGTATTGTGGGAGAAAGCCCATTAGCAAAAGATTACTTTGGGGTTATTGCTGGGTCCTATCCAGAAAAAAGAAAAAAATAAAAACTTTTTCTGGAAACAAAATTGGTGTTTTAAATATAAACACCATCTAAATCCGTGAAATTTTAATGAGTAACAATCGTCCTAGAATTTTTGTACAAATTGCATCCTATCGTGATCCCGAGCTGGTAAAAACGATAGAGGATATGCTAAGTAATGCCAAAAACCCTAAAAATATAATCGTTGGTGTTTGTAGACAGTTCCACCCCGACGACGGATTTGACAATTTGGATAAATTTAGAAAAAATAAAAGGTTTAGAATAATTGATGTTCCTTATTTAGAAAGCAAAGGAGTTTGTTGGGCGAGGAACCAGGTACAACAGAAATATTCAGGAGAGGAATACACTCTACAAATTGATTCACACATGAGATTTGCACCCAATTGGGATCAAACTCTAATAGAAATGGTCAAACAACTGCAGGGGCAAGGTTATCCAAAACCATTGCTTACTGGTTATGTTTCTTCTTTCGATCCAGAAAATGATCCGGCAGCACGAATTCAAGAACCTTGGAGAATGTCTTTCGATCGTTTTATTCCAGAGGGTGCAGTTTTCTTTTTGCCCGAAACAATCCCAGGCTGGCAAAATTTGAATTCTCCTGTTCCTTCGAGATTTTACTCGGCACACTTTGCCTTCACATTAGGCCAATTTACTACCGAGGTTCAACACAATCCAGAATATTATTTCCACGGAGAGGAAATTTCAATTGCTGCTAGGGCTTACACATGGGGATACGACCTATTCCATCCACATAGAGTTGTTATTTGGCACGAATATACCAGAAAGGGTAGAACTAAACAATGGGACGATGACAAAAGTTGGGGAGAAAAAAATCAGATTTCACATCTAACCAACAGAAAGTTATTTGGGATGGACGGAGAAAAACAGCAGGGGCACGACGGACCATATGGATTTGGTACAATTAGAACTTTACGGGAATACGAAGAATATGCTGGAATTTTATTTGAAAAGAGAGCAGTACAGCAGGAAACGCTGGACAAATATTATCCGCCCAATCCAGGAATCGTAATGTTCGGGGGTAACGAAGAGGAATGGAAAAATTCATTTTCCCAAATTTTCAAACACTGTATTGACATCAACTATGACCAAGTAACCGAGCAGGACTATGATTTTTGGGTTGTTGCATTCCACGATGAAACAGACAAGACACTTTTCAGGAAAGACGCTGATAAATCAGAAATTTCGAGAATGAAAAATGATCCGGATGGTTATTGTAAGGTTTGGAGAGAATTCCAAACAACAATTAAACCTAAATATTGGGTGGTATGGCCTCACTCCGAGTCCAAAGGATGGTGCGAAAGAATTACAGGGAATTTATAATAATAAAAATTTGATTTGAAAGTCTAAAACTAAAAAAAATTTTGATTTATTAAATTTTACATATTGGTTATGATTTATGAAAATATACTTTATGGATATGATTATGATTCGGAAAAAAACATCCTCATAGGCAGAGAAGACATAAAAGATTATGGGTTTTTTTCCACGTTTACACTTCTTCTTACATCAATAATGGTTGTTCACGGAAAATTCGGTAAAACCCCAGATAATATCGATGGTACCAATCTTTTAAGGAAACTAAAAAAAAATGATGATAAAGACGTGTATCATTATTTTTTTCACATCGATAAGACAATTAGTATTGATTTACCAAAAGAAATTCCTGTACCTTATTCACCAAACGACCATCACACTATATACAAGGAAGAAAATAGTAAATTCTACGATCCTTTTTTTAGAAAATATTTCAACGTAAATGAAAATATAATTTCTAAAATCTTACATCTAAAAAACAAATATTCTATTGAAGAAAATAATACAATTGCAGTAATTTTTAGAGACTCTGACAAATGGACAGACATGGGAGGATTCAATTATGTATCAGCAGCCGGATATCTAAGGATGTGTAAAGACGTAATTGAAAACGTAATTGAAGAATCAAATCAAAGACCTAAAATAATCATCCAATCAGAAAACCAAGGAGTGGTTGAAACATTTCAACAAGCTTTCGGAGCAATTTTTTTATCTGAAACTTCATTAGGGAATCCATCCGATGTTTACCCCCCAATACCTTTAAATGATGATGTAAGGATGGAGTGGGCTGAATATTATATAGCTTCACTTTGGTTGCTATCGAAATGTAAATATGTGATTACTTATACTGGTAACAGTGCATTTTTTGTGTACCTAAATAGAGGTACAACAAATAACCTAATTCAAGAAATCACGTTTACGAAAAATTATAAAGAATTTTTCACTAAAAATAATTGATCGAAATATGAAAATATCAATAGGGGACATAATTGATAGATTCTCAATATGTATGCTTAAAAGTAAAAGATTACAACTTGATTTATCTGATGAAATAAATCAACTAAAATCTGTGATGGAAAAATATCAAGATATAGAAGAATTTGTTGACAAATTATACATAATCAATGGTCAGATATGGGATTTAGAATCTGATATAAGAAAGGGGAACGAGAAAATATTAGGTCTTGAAGAAATTGGCAGGAGAGCACTAAAGATAAGAGATTATAATAAAATGAGAGTTGAAATTAAAAATAATATTAATTCGAAATACCAAGAAGGATTCATTGAAGTTAAATCGAACCATGGAAGCGAGTACGAAAAGTCGATTGTGATTTCACTAACCACTGTCCCAGAAAGATTGGAAAATTTAAGAGAAGACGGTTTGAAAGCGGTGATTAAATCACTTTGTGAACAAGAAGACAACGACTATGAAGTTCACTTTAACATACCCGAAATTTCTATGATTACAAAAAAAAAGTATGAGATCCCAAACTGGATTAATCAATACAAACTAATATATCCGCATTTGAAAGTATTTAGACCGGAAGATATTGGACCACCAACAAAATTTGTCCCAACGATTAAAAGATTGAAAAACCCCGAGACAATAATTTTAGTTGTTGATGATGACTTAATATATCATAGTGAAATGGTTACTGAACACAGGAAGTATCAAAACGAATTAAAAGATTCTGTAATTTTATATGATGGACGTGGTTGTGATACCCCACTTCATGGAGGAGACATAAGAGACTCTTGGATTTGCTGTGTCACCCAAATCAGAAAAACTCACGGATTACAACATTATAAGTCCGCATCATATAAAAAGAAAATTTTTAATGATGGTTTTTTTGAATCTTATTTAGGTACCACGTTATCAGACGATATGCTGGTATCAACATACTTCAGACATGAAAATATACCAATGTATGTAGTACCATATGAAAAAGAAAATCACTTATTTGAAACCAGAGAATTATGGGACCAAAATCAAGGGGTAACAACTTTTCCAGTTTTAAGATATGCTTCAAGTGTAGAAAACACGGGATGCAATCATCCTGAAATATTATCAATTCAACCAAAATTTTACGACCCCTCTTCTAAAATAGTTACAAAAGAAAAAAAATTACGAGATTTTCAAACCGATAAATTTAATCATGGTTATATGGAAGTTTATTCTCCCTTTTTTTCAAAGATGAAAAATACAAAAAAAATTCTTGAAATTGGAATTTATCAGGGGGAAAGCCTGAAATTACTATCTCATTTTTTTGAGAATAGTATTGTTCACGGGGTAGATATTTCAGATTGTTCTCATTTAGATAATGACATAATCAAAACACACATTTGTGATCAAGAAAGAATACAAGACTTGGAGACTTTAATATCCAATGTCGGAGGTGAATTTGATTTAATAATAGATGACGGAGGCCACACAATGAAACAACAACAAACTTCTTTTGGTATTCTATTTCAACATTTGAAATCGGGCGGAATTTACATAATTGAAGATTTGCACACCTCGAATATGGATAGTTACAAAAATAGCGAAGATTTGATAACAACTTTAGATATGTTAAATAATTTAGAAAAAACAGGAAAATTAACTACAAATTACATATCAGAGGAAAATAAAAAATATATCGAGGAATTTACGCAATCAATTAATATTTGGACAAGGACACCTAATTACAATGAAAGTGTTACTTCTATAATAGAAAAAAAATAAAATCAAAAATTATATGAACGAAGTTATAAAATTTTGGGATGAAAATATTGTATTATCCCACGTACAGAATGAATTAGGATGGCTTTTTGATTATTTAGATAAAAATAATTTAGATAATTTGTCCTACATAGATATTGGTGGAAATGTTGGAAAGTTTTACGACCAGATTACCACTAGGTTCACTGTAAAAAAAGCAGAAATAATTGAACCTTCTAAAATACTATTTAACTATATGGTTGAAAAATATAAAGAAAAAGATAATGTGAATTTGTATAATTTCCCAATTAGTAATAAAGATGGGTATGTAGATTTCTACGACCATGCTCAATCAACATGTGAATTCTTCTCCGAAAAAGGAATAGATAATTCTATAAATTTAGGACTATCTCAAATAAATACAAGAAACGTTGGTGGAATAACGGAATGTTTCAGTATGGATACTTTTCTTAGAAAAATATCTGGTATAAACCCAGATGAAATAGATTTCATAAAAATAGATACAGAAAATTCTGATCTTTTCATTTTGGAAAACATGATAGATTTTTTAGTAGAAAATAAAATAAGACCTTTCGTTTTATTTGAAAATAATTATCGGGGTCACATTACCGACGAAGGAGCTATAAAAATTTTAGAAAAATTTTGTCAATTATGTGGATATGAAAGTGTAAACCTAAATCCAGGAGTTAATTTGATAATTCCAAAAAATATTAATTGATAAATGGAATCATTACATAATCACAGTAGAAATTTAAAAGTTTATTACTTAACAGATGATAAATCAAAAAGAGATTATTATAATTTCTGGGATGAGCTAATTTGTGAATTAAAAAAATATCACGTTGTTGAGGAAAATAAACTTCAAAACTCAGAAAATTTTGTAAATCTGAAGAAGAAAGAAAAATCTTCATTACAAATACAAATTTGTGATTTTGTAATTGAAGATTCAAATAGCGGAGAATTTTGGATTCTATCAAATTGTGACCAATTTTCAAGTTGTATTTTAGACGAAAAAGACAATCCTTTTTTAAAAAAAGTTCTATTTTCTCAGTACTTACCAGACCAGATAGTACATCATGTAGGAAAGAACTCCTACAAATTCGAACCTTGGATTTATTTTTGTTTTGATGAATTTGATGTTGATCATTTTTTTTCTAAAAGAAAATCCAAAGAAGAATTAATTCCAAAATTATTTTTTGCCGGGGATACAAGATCTAGACCAATTTTAGAAAACATCGATATTTCTATATTTGATAAATCGTACTCAAAAGAGTATATCGAATATTTTGATAGTTTAATTGAATATAAAATCGGTTTATCTATCGGGGGATCCGCTGTTGGTGATATATGCTACAGAGACATTGAGTATATGGCTTTGGGAATACCGTTCATAAAATTCAATTACGTAGCAAGTTTGAATCCACCATTGATCCCTAATTATCATTATATTTCTGTTCCTTTTGAAGATCTTCCTAAACACAACGGAGTTTTCAAAGATAGATTAGGATTACAAAAACACGGAAAATTGATTGAACAAAGATTTGGCGAAGTTATTGATAATCAAAATTTTTTGGATTTTGTTTCGGAGAATGCCAAATCTTATTATGAGAAATTCCTATCTAAAAAAAATAGATCTAATTATACTTTAGAATTATTAGGTCTGAAGAATGATTTTGAAAATGATTTAAGAAATCAAACAATTCGACATAAAATGGAATATAATAATAAAACTACTTTTGTCACGGGACTTTGGAACATTCAAAGAGGATCCCTATCAGAAGGTTGGTCAAGATCTTATGAGGATCATTACCTCAAGAAATTTGAGCAACTACTTAACATACCCAATAATTTAATTGTTTTTGGTGATTCTGAATTGAAAAAGTTTGTTGAAGAAAGAAGAGATTCTAAAAACACTCTTTTCATTTTGAGGGATACAGAATGGTTCAAAAACAACGATTATTATCATCTGATTCAACAAATTAGAGAAAACCCAAATTGGCTAGAACAAGCAACTTGGCTTCCTGGTTCAACCCAGGCCAAATTGGAATTTTACAACCCTTTGGTGATGTCTAAGATGTTTTTGCTTCACGATGCAAAAATTATGGACCCATTCGATTCTGAACATATGTTTTGGATAGATGCTGGATTGTCTAACACTGTCCATCCTGGTTATTTTACACACGATCGAGTTCAGGAAAAGCTTTCCAAGTATTTCAATAAATTTGGATTTGTCTGTTTTCCGTATAAACCCAACACAGAAATTCATGGTTTTTCCTATCCAAAAATCAACGAATATGCGGGAGATGATGTGGGATTAGTTGCTAGAGGGGGTTTCTTCGGTGGGCCAAAAGAATCAATTACCGAGGTAAATTCGATTTACTATCAAACTTTAGTGTCCACATTACAGGATGGATATATGGGAACAGAGGAATCTATCTTTTCGATTCTTTTGTATAGACACCGTGATTTATTCCAATTTTATGAAATTGAAGAAAATGGTTTAATTGGAAAATTTTTCGAGGATCTAAAAGAAGATAGGCTTCAAAAAGGTACTTTATCGAAAAGTTCAAATCCATCTATTGATTTGGACACAGATAATTGTGGATTATATGTTATAGGTTTCAATAGTCCAAATCAATTTCGGACACTCATTCGATCCATGCTGGATTATGATCCAGATTTTATTCAAAAACCAAGAAAAATTCTTTTGAACAACTCGACTGATCTTAAAACAACGCCCGAATATGAAGATTTGTGTCAAGAGCACGGATTTTCCCACGTCAAGATGGATAATCTAGGAATTTGCGGAGGTAGACAGTGGATAGCAGAAGATGCAGAAGAAAAAGGTTTTGATTTTTATTTTTTCTTTGAGGACGATATGTTTTTCTTTTCCAAACCGGGAGAAACGTGTAGAAATGGTTTCAATCGATTTGTCCCCGATCTTTACAAAAAATCTTTAGAAATCATTAAATCAAATGGGTTTGATTTTCTGAAATTGAATTATTCCGAATTCTTTGGTGATAACGGTACTCAATGGTCTTGGTATAATGTTCCACAATCTGTCAGAGATCAATACTTTCCAGAAAAACCAAATTTGCCGAAGATAGGTCAGGATCCCAACGCTCCCAAGGCAGTATACAAAAATATTAGATCACATAAAGGGATTCCTTTTGTAGACGGAGATGTCTATTATTGCAATTGGCCTCAGATTGTAACCAAGATAGGAAATAAAAAGATGTTCTTGACCACAAAGTGGGCGAGTCCACATGAGCAAACCTGGATGTCATATATTTTCCAAGAAACTAAAGCCGGCAAAATATATCCTGGTTTATTACTGCTAACCCCAACAGAACACAACCGATACGAACACTACGACGGAAAGTTAAGGAAAGAAAGTTAGTTTCTGGAATCCAAATTCTTTAACGTAAAAACCAGCATGGTTTCACGAAGTTTCTATATTCATCCCCTCTTCTTCCTGCAAATCCCCCATCATTTCCCTTTCGATTATTTCGTGATTTAGTATTCTTCGAAAGTTTTTGTGGTTTAGGCTGGAGTTTAAGTATTTATTGGTGTATTTCCAGGTTTAAACTTTAACATGTCGCACCCCAATTTGGTTTTTCACTAGACATCCATGAATTAGGTGTACCATAGTCAAAACCCGTGGGTCCGGGGGGTGATATTAAAGGAACTTTCCATGTTGAGATATCCTGGTCATATGTTATACAATCAGAAAACATGTAATCCATATTTGATACATTACATACATTCCATAAATTCAATGGTGTGTTAAAAGCCAATGTTAATCTGAACATTGAACCCATATTTGTTACATTCGACACATCCCATCTATCTAATGGTTGACTCCAGTCACCACAAGTGTCGAACATTGAATTCATATTTGTTACACTCGACACATTCCAATCATTTATAAATTGATTGAAACTACCATTCTCTGCGAACATTGAACTCATATTTGTTACATTCGACACGTCCCATAAATTCAATGGTTGATTGAAGTTCATGCTATAAAACATATATGACATATCTGTTACACTCGACACATTCCATGAATTTATTGGACTATCGAAATTACTATCTTTGAACATTGAAGACATATTTGTTACATTAGATACATCCCAAAGATTTAATGGATGATAGAAACCAGATGAATCGAACATTGAAGACATATCTATTACACTTGACACATCCCACGAATTTAATGGTTGAGAAAAATTAGTACAACCTCTAAACATTTGACCCATTGATGTTACATTCGATACATTCCATGAATTTAATGGTTGATTGAAGGAAGTGCAACCATCAAACATTGCAGTCATATTTGTTACACCCGACACATTCCATGAATTTAATGGTTGATTGAAGGAAGTACAATCTTGAAACAATTGATTCATAGATGTTACATTAGATAAATTCCAATTATTAAAAGAAGTGTTACCTGTTAAGCCAATGCAATTTTTGAACATAAGATTCATAAATTGGACATTTGTTAAAATAGGGGAATCTGTTGCTGTTACATTTAAATTTTGACACCCCCAAAAAGAACCAAAAAAACTATCCCATACTATATCCCCCCATTGTGTGATATTCAAAATTTTAAGCCCTTCGTTTGCTCCATCCTGATCTTTGAAGTAGGTCAACGTTGGGAGTGTTCCAGTTATTTGAACCGTGTATAACCCTGGATTAGCATAAGTATATGTTATGTCTCCAACAGAATTATAGGGTATTGAATTGCCATCACCCCAATTTATTATCATATTATAATTATAAGCGTTATCGATTCGTAAAACAAATTGATCTTGAAGGGAGTAAGTCCCGGCAATTGCTGTATTAATCTCAAAAGTGAATGGATCGGGGGGTATTGTGGGGGTTACACTAGGAGTTTGTGTATTTGTTGGTGTCTGAGTATTTGTAGGTGTATTTGTTGGTGTCTGAGTATTTGTTGATGTCTGAGTATTTGTAGGTGTATTTGTGGGTGTTTTTGTGGGTGTATTTGTGGGTGTTGGAGTTGGGGTACGGGTTGGTGATGGTGAAACTGGTGGACATGCAATTCCCCATTGTGGTTTTTCACTGGGGGTCAACCATTGATTAGGTGTACCAGTGGCAAAACCCGCGGGTGAGCTTGGTATTAAAGGAACTTTCCAGGTTGAGATATCCTGGTGATATACTGAACAACCATTAAACATTGAAAACATAAAAGCTACATTACATACATTCCAATTATTCAATGGTTGATTGAAATTAGCACAACCATTGAACATTGAAGTCATAATTGTTACATTCGATACATCCCATGAATTTAATGGTTGATTGAAGGAAGTACAACCTGCAAACATACCATTCATTAGTGTTACGTTGTATAACATTGGACCCCATAAATTTAATGGCTGATTAAAGTTAATACAATTGTAAAACATCAAACCCATATCTGTTACATTCGATACATTCCAATTATTAAAAGAGATGTTTCCTACTAAATTAGAACATCCACTGAACATAGATTGTAATGATTGAACATTTGTCAAAATAGGGGAATCTGTTGCTGTTACATTTAAATTTTGACACCCCCCAAAAGCCCCATGAAAACTATCCCATACTATATCCCCCCATTGTGTGATATTTAAAATTTTAAGACCTTCATCTAAAATAGTTCCATAGTTTAACGATGGGAGTATCCCTGAGATTTGAACCGTGTATAAGCCAGGAGTAGCATATGTATATGTTATGTCTCCAGTACCACTATAGGTTATTGCAGAAGAACCATCTCCCCAATTTATTGTTATATTATAAGTGCTAGATGTAACTAAAACAAATTGATTTTGGGCGGAGGGAGTCCCGGGAATTGCTGTATTAATTTCAAAAGTGAATGGATCGAAGGGTGTTGTGGGGGTTGGTGTAGAAGTCTGGGTTTGAGTTGGTGTAGAAGTCTGGGTTGGGGTTTGAGTTGGGGTTGGTGTAGAAGTCTGGGTTTGAGTTGGGGTTGGTGTAGAAGTCTGGGTTGGGGTTTGAGTTGGGGTTGGTGTAGAAGTCTGGGTTGGGGTTGGTGTAGAAGTCTGGGTTGGGGTTTGAGTTGGTGTTGGTGTAGGTGTCTGTGTTCTTGTCGGCGAAGGTGTTGGTGGTACTGGTCTGATGCAAGGACCATTTATGGAGTTTATTATTCTTCCCGGAGGAACGGAAACTGGCGGGGTACAGGAGCAGATATAATATTCTAACTCGCTTACCGGAATAGTAATTGTTGAAATAACTCCAGTACAAGTGGTATATGAAATTACAGTATTAGAATTCATTAAATTTAGAACTCCGTACACTGTACAATTGCACGGAGGTCCAGGAACTGCTGGTGGTTGGATAGGTTCTGAAAATTCTGGTATAACACCAGGAGCATTGACCCCAAAATAAATTTGTTCAGTTGATATAGTAGGAACATCTAATCCTTCTGGAGAATATCCATACAAAATCACAGTTGATGAACTTAAAGAAGAAAAAATATCATTGGCCCAAGGAGAATCTGAAAAATATTTGATGGCCTTATAGGTTTCTAAAGGTTCAAATTCAAAAATCCCAGTGATTTCTAACATGTCAGACTCTCCAGAAATAGAAACAGTGTGAATAAATTCATACACTACTTTATACAATGTGGGTTCAATCCTCATTTCATAAACTGCCGAGAGAGATCCTGGATTGAAAAAACCTAAGAAAGAATTTCCTTCGGGTATTGGACTAGTGGGGGTCGGGGTTGGAGTTACGCCAGATCCTGCTCCAGCTGCTGATCCAGCACCTCTTTGATTCAAAAATGCTTGTTCGGACATCCAATTTAATTGAAGTTGGTATTCTTGCTCCCTTCTATACATTCTCTCAAGCTCACTTTGAGGAATGTTTAAATTTTTGAAACGCTGTTCAAATCTATTTTTAAAATCTGGCATTTTTTGGTTATTTGATATTTGTATATATCTGGAGAAAACTTTAATTGTATTTGTAACCAAAGTAAAAAATTAATTTTTACATAACGAAAAGGGAATTTCGGAGGAATACATAGACGGAATGAAAACACTTGTTATTTCCGACGTCCACATTGGATCCAAAGGTTGCTCCTCCGAGGAACTTCTTCGTCTGTTAAAAGATCAGTCATTCCAACGTTATATCCTGGTTGGGGACATCATTGACGGTTGGCTTTTCAAAAAATACAAAAGATTTACATACAATCACGCCCGACTAATCAGAAGATTTTTGAAGTTATCGAAGGATAAAGAAATCATTTGGATTGCCGGGAATCACGACGAATTTTTAAGAAGATATTTGCCCATGGAATTGGGTAACATCAGAATTGTAGACGAATGGATTGAATCTGGAATTTGGTTCTGCCACGGGGACAAATACGATGGGGTGGTGAAAATGAGGTGGCTAGCTCAGTTGGGCGGATTAGGTTACGATTTGGCAATTGTTATTGATAGGACATTGAAAAAAATGGGATTTAAAAGATCCCTTTCGAAATATCTGAAGGATAACGTCAAGGCGGCGGTTAAATTTATGGTTGATTTCGAAAGGGAGATGGCAAGACAGGCAGAAAAAAGGGATTGTCACACCGTGGTGTGTGGACACATACACAATCCAGAATTGAAGAGAATTGGCAAAATCAGATATATTAACACGGGGGATTGGATCGAAAACAATTCCTATCTTATTTTGGATAAAAATTATTGTGCCCTATACTCCCATGGAAGAGAAATTAACAATTGTCATTCCCTGCAAAAATGAGGAGAAGTACATTTTTGCCACTTTGGAAAGTTTGTCCAGACAAAAGATAGGATCCACCCAAATTTATCTGGCAGATGGTAATTCTTCGGATCTAACCTTGTCCAGAGCAAGGATGGCAGCCTTTCTTTTTAATTTGAATTTAAAGATTATACCCGGGGGTAAAGTGGCAGAAGGTAGAAATGCCGGAGCTGCTCTGGCAAAGACTCCATATGTTCTATTTTTAGATGCCGATGTTACATTCACCCCACACATGAATTTGGATTTCTGTGTTCAAAAAATGGGGGGAAAAACCAAATTGCTGTCGACAACACCGGTTTCAAGAGCAGAGGGAGACTGGAAGGCTGAAATTTTGTTTTGTCTGAACCGGTGGGGCACGACTTTGATTAGCCAAAAAGAACCATTCGCCGTGGGTTCGTTCACCATGGTGGACAGAGAATCTTTTTGGTCAAAGGGAGGATTTGATTCAGAGGTGAAACACACGGAAGATTGGCTTTTTTCCCGTCAATTTGAGCCGGAAGAGTTTTGTCTCATTCCAAATTTAATTACACAGGACTCTCGGCGTTTCAAAAGGTTTGGGTACCTCAAGATGGCAAATCTTGTGATTCGAAATTGGCAAAATCGAAATAAAAGGGAATATTTTTTAAAGGAAGCCGGGTACTGGATTTGATTTGCATTTCTGGTGGTAACAATGGATTCAAGATATATACAGAATGAGACATCTCGTTCCCTTCCGAGTTTACGAATCCAAAACCTCTTCTGGTTTGACCAAAAAACAGGAGACTTTTCTAAACCGTTACACACAAGGAACTTGGAGCGTGAATCCAACAACAGGTCTTGTTGACATTCAGGGCGATTTTTATTTTGATTATAAGGGAGCAAAAAGTTTTTTTGGAGTAAAATTTGGGAATGTCACCGGTAATTTTGATTCTGTCGGCAACAAACACCAATCCCTAGAAGGAGCACCACAAGAAGTTGGTGGGCGTTTTTATTTGCATTTCAACGAACTCCAATCCCTGAAAGGAGCGCCACAGGAAGTTATCGGGGATTTTGAGTGTCGGTCAAACCAACTCCAATCGCTAGAAGGAGCACCCAAGCAAGTTGGTGGGAGTTTTGATTGTTCCTACAACCAACTCCAATCTCTAGTAGGATCACCACAGGAAGTTGGTGGGGATTTTATTTGTCACAAAAACAATCTCCAATCCTTGGCAGGAGCACCGAAGAAAGTTAATGGGTATTTCAATTGTGTCTACAACAATCTCCAATCCCTGGAAGGAGCACCAAAAGAAATAGGTGGTAAATTTTCGTGTCATATATTCCACTTAGGGCAAGGAAAATGGAATATGGAAGGATGGGCTGAAATCTTACAAACTGGATCCGAAGAGGCAAAGAAATTGATTCTAACACTTCCAATTTTAAATCCCACCTATTGGAATTCCAAAATTTCCGAAAATCCGGAATCAACCATTCTTGAACTTTCAGAATTTTGGGACGACATGCCAGATAATGTCAGAAATTCAATTCGAATGCCTTCAGATCTTAGGGACGATTTAGAGAACTTGTTGCATCTGGGGAGGATGGGGATTTTTTAAAAAAATAACTCAGATATATAAAGAGTGAAACACTTACAACTTTTCGAATCTTTCAAAAATGAACTTGTGATGGAAGTTAGAACAATTCCAAAAAGTTCTTACTCAAATATTCCAGTCTATGATGAACTTAAGTTCATAAAAAATATGAAAATAGCCCCAGAAAAAAACATAAGATCCTCTGATGTTATTAAGACAATGAAGGAACTTCTTTCCTCAAAGTCAGATGGAAAAATTCAAAAAATTTCTGTTATTGCTGATATCCCTACCCAAGGCAAGGGAACTCCAGAATACATAAGAGAATATATTCAGAAAGAAAGAGAAAGACTTGCACACAAGTATTTTATGAGAACTGGTAAAGAAGTTGATCCCAAGTCCAAAGAATTTGAAAAAGAATTAGACAGATATGGAAACGAAAGAACAATTTTTTTCGATTCTGAATTTATTGTCGACAGAATTGAGAAAATTGGTTCTAAAGAATTTGTTATTGGAATTCCATATTCTCTTCAAAAGCATGGATTTGAAGCCCCGATATCCCCAGATAATATAGAAGAAATATTTTTCACCCCTTCTAATTCTTAATTTCTTTTAACAAAAACGAAATAATTGGGGTGCTGGTTTGTATAGAACCGTATATTTGCAGTAATTCCCTTTCAAATTTATATGACCCAATCTAAAAAGAAAATTCAGGTCCTCAGTGACTTTGAGCACATCCTTAAAAGGCCCACCATTTATGTTGGATCTGTCAAAATAACGGAAGAATCCATTCCAAAGGTTGAGAAAGACAAAATTTGTTTGGTCCCAAGACACATTTCAGTGGGAATGTACAAGCTCTTCGACGAGGTCTTTTCGAATTGTGTAGATGAAGCGAAGAGAATGAAGAAGCCAATGAAGTTGATTCGTATTTCAGTAGATCCAACCAAAAACAAAATCACAATACAAGACACGGGGGAGGGATTTGTTGATGGCTCCAAAATAAACGAAAAAAGTGGGGTAAGCAACATTGAAACTGCGGTTTCTATGCTCAGAGCTGGAAGTAACTTTGACAACGATGGATTGTCCGACACTCTCATCGGAACGAATGGGATGGGGGTTAGTTTGGTGAATGCATTGTCCTCTGAGTTTTCAATTGTTTCTGCAAACAATAAAGAAGTTTACTCCCAACAATGGTCTAATTTCAAGTCCACAAAACCTAAAATTGAAAAAAGAACAACACAAAATTTAGGTACTTCGGTAACCTTCGTTCCATTGCACGAGATATTCGAACATTGCAAGTGGAACAAAGAAATATTGCTTTCGCTATTGATTTTAAAGAAAAGAGTTTTAGAATCAGAAGCACACACAAAAAACATTCAATTGGAATTTGTTTGGGGATCAGAGATCCATCAAATTTCGACTTCTTCTCTTCAGCAGATGTCTTTTAAAACACCTTTGGGTGAAATTTTGTTTTGGGAGAAGGAGGGTGAATCCGGGTCAGTATCTTTTGTTAACAGCGCAATGTGTTCGGGGATTCACCAGAAGATCATCATGGACCAGATTGCCGATGTGTTGGAAGATTCTCTTGCCCATCACTTTTATGACTTCTGTTTTATTTTGAATTTACCTCCCGCCTTGGTTAAATTCGGGGACCAGAATAAAACCAGATTTGTCACAAAAAGAGAAGAGGTTGAGAAAATCATTTTGGAATCCTTCGATGGATCTCTCCGAAAGTTTTATACCACACCTCTTTTCAAATCCATCAAGGAAAAGGTAGAAAGAAGGAAGAAAGATGCAGCCTTGAAAAAAATCCGTCGTGAAAAGAAGAATGTGAACGTCAAATTTTCACACAAATATTTCCCGCCAACATCCAGAATAGCAGAAAATTTATTTATCGTAGAGGGTCTTTCCGCCATGGGTTCAATTTTACAAAAAAGAAATCCATCCAGAGACGGGGTATACGCCCTGAAGGGAAAAATAAAAAATGCCAGAAATCTATCAGATCTTTCAGACAACCGTGAAATTTTAGAACTGATGCAAATTCTAAATTTGGATCCGGAAAATTCTAATGGAGAGTGTCCCTATGAAAAAATTGTTATTGCCACCGACCAGGATCCAGATGGTTCACACATCACCTCCCTCCTCATCTCTTTGTTTTACAATTGGTTTCCTTGGATTATCGACAAAAAAATGTTGAATTTTTTAGAGACACCATTGGTAACAACCGGAGACAAATCAAAGGAATATTTTTACTCTCTAACAGAATTTAAAACCACGGCATCCCGCAAAAAACTGTCCAACGTTAGATATCTAAAAGGATTGGGATCTTTGTCTTTGGACGATTGGGATTATGTCATGAAAAACAAAAGAGTGATAACAATCCTTAAGGACAAAAAATCAGGCCAAATGCTAGAGATGGCGTTTGGAAATTCTTCTGAACTAAGAAAGATTTGGTTGTCGAAAAAGTCATAGATTTACGGCATGCACAGATTTGGATATTGTTGTATTAACCTTACTCTGGGAGAAGGAAAGGGATCAGATAGAGTTACCACGAATCGGTCGATGGTGAAAAAAACTTTTGAAGAAAAAGGAATTCCGTTTGCATCTGAAGTTGCCTTGTTAAACTGTCTAGATCTTGTAAAAATTATTAGATGGAACAATGAAGTTGGCATTCGAATGTATCGGATGTCATCTGACATATTTCCTTGGTACAGCGAGTATGAATTTTGCAATCTTCCACACTTTGAAGAAATTAAAACCATTTTGGCCGAAGCAGGTTCTATTGCCAAGTCTGGAGATCAGAGAATTACATTTCATCCCTCTCCTTATTCT
>Ga0214917_10003565_pt1 | contig 17860 bp, 18 predicted proteins | sample LL_1208_BB_MetaG_FD_177983 | JGI IMG/M metagenome (GOLD analysis project Ga0214917, IMG submission 177983) | Freshwater microbial communities from Lake Lanier, Atlanta, Georgia, United States - LL_1208_BB | ecosystem: Environmental > Aquatic > Freshwater > Lake | place: USA: Georgia | collected... | reverse complement strand
AAAGTCACTCGCAGAATTTAACTAATTATTGGTTGTTCGATATACGTCATAAACGCCTTCAATCGAACGAACCGCGGTTAAGACTGCATCTAAATGTGTGGCATCAGCCATTTCAAATGTAAATCTCGAGATAGCTACTCGGTCCTTAGATGTGCTTACTGCTGCACTCAAAATATTTACATGTTGCTCTGAAAGTGTTCGCGTTACATCAGCTAGCAATCGAGCTCTATCCAGTGCTTCTACTTGAATATTTACCAAGAACAAGCTGGATGCACCGTCAAGCCATTTAACACCAACTATGCGATCACTTTGATGAAGTCGTAAATCATCAGCATTTACACAATCGGATCGATGTACAGATATGCCACTCCCGCGTGTAATAAACCCCATAATTGGATCTCCTGGTACTGGCGTGCAACAACGAGCTAGCTTGACCAAAACTTCATCAATACCTTCAACTTTGATTGCACTGCTTGATCGTTTGGCAACTGGGGCTACCCCCGCCACAAAATCCATAGTTTGTTCTGGGTGTGAATCTTCCACGCCCATGAAATGAACCAATTTATCAATTATCGCCGCAGCCGAAATATGACCATCACCAACTGCAGAATACAAAGCTGAAATATCGGGGTATCGAAGTTCGTGTGCAAGTTCAAGGAGTGCATGACCAGCAAAAATCTTTTGTAACGGCAGCCCAGCCTTTCGCATCTGACGAGCGATAGATTCCCGACCTGCTTCAATGGCTTCTTCACGCCGCTCTTTACTAAACCATGCTTTGATTTTTGAACGCGCGCGCGGACTCTTCACAAAATTTAACCAGTCACGTGAAGGTGCTGCTGAATCACTCTTATTCGTGACAATTTCAACGACATCTCCGTTATTTAAAGGTGTATCAAGCGGGATCAAGCGGCCATTAACTTTTGCTCCAGCACATCTATTTCCGACATCCGTATGAACTGAATAGGCGAAATCAACTGGAGTAGATCCTCCTGGAAGTGCAACAACGCTGCCCTTTGGGGTGAAGACAAAAACCTCCGGTGAACCTAAATCAAAACGAAGAGCCTCTAAAAATTCAGAAGGATCCTCTGTTTCTTTCTGCCACTCATGGAGTTGACGTAGCCACAGCATCTGCGGAGACGAAGAATTGGTTTCTAATCCGTGTTTGTACTTCCAATGTGCAGCAATACCGAATTCAGCGCGTGAATGCATTTCAAATGTCCTGATCTGTATTTCGATTGCCTTGCCATCGGGACCAATCACTGTTGTATGAAGAGATTGATATAGATTGAACTTAGGCATTGCAATGTAATCTTTAAATCTACCTGGGACTGGAGACCAACGTGCATGTATAGAACCCAATACTGCGTAGCAATCCTTTACATCATTAACTAGAACTCGAATTCCCACTAAATCGTAAATATCGTTGAAATCCCTGCCACGAACAACCATTTTTTGATAAACACTAAAGAAATGTTTTTTGCGCCCTGTAACAGTTGCTTCAATCGCGTCCTTCGCTAGATCTTCCTCTACATTTTTAATAACTTCGGCTGTAAGAGCATCGCGCGATGGACTGCGCTCAGCGACTAACCTAGAAATTTCTTCGAATTTTTTTGGTTCGAGAACAGCAAAAGAAAGATCCTCCAACTCCCATTTGATCGCATTCATGCCTAGGCGATGGGCCAACGGAGCATAAATATCTAAAGTTTCGCGAGCTTTACGTTCTGCGCTCTGGACTTCAACATATTTCCACGTTCGGGCGTTATGAAGTCGATCAGCAAGTTTGATAACTAATACTCTGATATCTCGCGACATGGCAACAACCATTTTGCGAACTGTTTCTGCTTCGGCCGTTGGCCCGTAACTCAACTTATCTAATTTAGTGACACCATCTACTAATGATGAAATTTCATCACCAAAATCGCTCCTCAGTTGAGCTAATGAATACGGCGTATCTTCTACTGTGTCGTGTAGCAGTGCTGCAATAATCGTTGCGTCATTTAAACCAAGTTCGGAGAGAATTTGTGCCACGGCGACAGGATGGGTGATGTATTCATCACCTGATTTTCGAAATTGTCCTCCATGCGCACTCTTTGCAACCTCGTACGCCTTTTCAACTTTTTCGACATCAGCCTTTGAATCATGCTCCTTTAAGGAGTTGATTAAAGGTTGTAAAAGTGTGTCCATCTGGGACGCAAATAAATTTACTTGCGACCTTTACGTTTTGGTTGATTGCGTGGTCCGCGTTTTTCGCCAGTAACAACTGAAATTGACGTAGCGCTCGATGCCATCACGGGCACGCCACCACGAGCATTAACTCGCTTGGCCAAAGCTTTCATAGCTGGTTCGCGTTCACGCATAACGGCTAATAGCGGCGTTGCAATAAAGATAGAAGAGTATGCACCTGTTGCAAGACCGATAAAAAGTGCGAGGGAAAGATCCTTCAACGTTCCAGCTCCAAGTAATCCTGCACCGACAAACAAAATTGAACCCACAGGCAATAACGCCATAATCGAAGTATTTGCTGAACGAACAAGAGTTTGATTTACAGCCAAGTTTGCGGCTTGAGAATACGTCATTTTCGATGTGGCTGTTATCGAACGTGTGTTCTCGCGAACTTTATCGAACACAACAACAGTGTCATATAAGGAGTAGCCTAGAATTGTTAAGAAACCAATAACAGTTGCAGGCGTGACATCAAAACCTACTAGTGCATAGATTCCAACGGTAATAAACACATCGTGAATTACTGCAACAATCGCCGCTATAGCCATCTTTGGTTCGAAAGCCATCGCTAGATAAAGCATCACAACTGCGATGAAACCAATCAGACCATACAAGGCTTTTCTGGTGATTTCTTTACCCCAAGAAGGACCAATAATTTGAGTGTCAATAGAGTCAACGCTGATGCCAAAAGTTGATGCTAGCGAATCCTGAAGATCATTTGATTTCTCTGTTGTAAGCGAACCAGTCTGAATTCGAATCTTGTCATTGCCTACTTTTTGCACAATTGCTTCACCAGTTATTCCTGCTGCAGTTAAAGCAGTATCGGCTTGCGCAACGGATGAACCCGCCTTTGTTACGGTATATGAAGCGCCACCTTTAAATTCAATTCCAAGATGCAATCCTTGTAACGAAAGTGCGGCGATGGAAGCGATGATTAACAAGCCAGAGAGTGCATACCAACGACGGCGTTTACCAATGAAATCTATAGAAGATTCACCAGAGTGAAGTCGTCCGCCAAGTCCTGAAAACTTTGACATTATTTATGCCTCCTTGGTTGCATGCGATAGAGCACCGAGACTCTTAGGCGAAACGCCTGATAATGAGTGACCAGAGCTGAAGAATTCCAATTTAGCTAAGAAGGTTGTCAGTGGTTTGGTGAATGCGAATACCACGAGTAAATCCACAAGAGTTGTAAGTCCTAACGTGAACGCGAATCCTCGAACTCCTCCAACTGCAAAGAAGTACAAAAGTACAGCTGCAATAATGGAAACAAAGTCAGCAACAATAATTGTTCTACGAGCGCGAACCCAACCAGTTTCCACGGCTGATCTAAGCGAGCGACCTTCACGAACTTCATCTCGGATACGTTCGAAGTACACAATAAATGAGTCCGCAGTGATACCGATTGCAACAATCGCACCTGCGATGCCCGCCAAAGTGAGTGTGAATCCAATCCATTTACCGAGAAGCAAGAAGAGCATGTAAACAAGTCCGCCAGCGACTAGAAGTGAACCAACGGAAACAATTCCCAATCCACGGTAATAAAGAAGCGAATAAAGTAGAACAAGTGCCAAGCCGAGAAAACCTGCGAGTAGCCCCGCATTTAACTGATCAGCACCGAGAGTTGGTGAAACTTGTTGAACTTCACCTCTATCAAAGGCAAGTGGAAGTGCGCCGTACTTAAGAACATTTGCTAAATCTTGAGCCTCTACTTGAGTGAATGATCCAGTGATCTGAGCATTTCCGGATGGAATTGCTTCATTGATTCGTGGTGCAGACACAACTAAACCATCGAGAACAATCGCTACCTGATTTTGAGGAGTTGGTAGAGAGGTCACACGCGCAGTGATGTCACCGAAGGCTTTTGTTCCTTCATCATTAAATACCAGCGAGACGTACCAAGCGTTTCCACCTTGTTGGTCGATTCCTGCTGTTGCTTTAGCGACTTGGCGTCCAAGGACTTCGGCTTTGTCTAGAATATATTTAGCAGCACCATTTCTGTCGCATGCAACAATTGGTGAATCAGCATTATCGCTTCCAGTTCCTCGAAGATTCTCTGGCTTAGTGCAATCTAAAGCGGCGAATTGGGCATTGAGTTCTGGAGTAACCGCTGCCGCAGGAGTTGCAGTTGGATCAGTTGGAGCTGTAGATGCAGTACCTGCAGCCGTTGCAAGCACCTGTCTAAAACGAAGTTCTGCAGTTTGCCCAACAAGTTCAACGACGCGACGTCCTGTGTCACCTGGAATTGCAATAACAATTTGACGATTAGTTCCGCTGCCTTGTGCAGCAACTTCACTTTCTGCAACACCAAGTGAGTTAACACGTTGGCGAATAATTGAAACAGCTTGATCGATAGCCTCTGTTGTTACTTTTCCGTTTTCACCTGGAGCCATTCGGGGTTGCAATGTAACGCTTGTACCACCGCGAAGGTCAAGGCCAAGTCGCACTGCAGTGGCCCCGGTAATAAGAATTGAGGCTAGAAGTGCAAGCATTACAAGAGCAAGGAGAACAAGTGTGCGACCAGGACGGGCAGCACTTTTAACAGGCTTAATCGATGTAGACATAGGTGCAGAGTCTAGGCGTGATTATCTAGTGTGTCGAAAAGGCCAGGAGTAGGAGCCAAATCTGTAGGGGGTGTCCGCCCAATATGGGTCCATCCCAATGCTGTTGCAATTCTTCCTCGAGATGTTCGCGCCATAAACCCATTTCTGACTAGGAATGGTTCTGCAACAGATTCAACTGTTTCTGTCTCTTCGCCAACTGCAATTGCCAGCGTTGATAAACCAACTGGTCCACCGTTAAAACGTTCTATGAGGGCCGTTAATACTGCCCGATCTAAACGATCTAATCCCTTTTCATCTACTTCATACATTTCTAAGGCAGACATAGCGTGATTGTGAGACAGTGAATTACTTCCTTGCACTTGAGCAAAATCTCGAACTCGTCGTAATAGCCTGTTTGCAATTCTTGGAGTTCCACGTGATCGACCAGCTATTTCATCTATTGCTTTTGAATCAATTGTTAAACCGAGAAGCTTCGCACTTCGTGTAATAACTGTGGCTAAATCCTTTTCACCATAAAAATCCAAATGAGCTGTGAAACCAAAGCGATCCCGTAGCGGGCTAGGCAACAAGCCTGCACGTGTAGTTGCGCCCACCAAAGTAAATCGAGGAAGTTGCAAAGGAATTGCCGTTGCGCCAGGTCCTTTACCTACAACAACATCAACTCTGAAATCTTCCATTGCCAGATATAGCAACTCTTCAGCCGGCCGTGGTAATCGATGAATTTCATCTAAAAAGAGAATTTCACCTTCAACTAGTGATGAAAGTATTGCTGCCAAATCTCCTGCATGGGTAATTGCTGGTCCACTTGTCACGCGAATTGGTGTATTCATTTCACTTGCCAAAATCAATGCAAGAGTAGTTTTACCTAAACCTGGAGGGCCGGATAGCAAAATATGATCTGCTGCGCTTGCGCGCTTGCGTGCAGCCGTAAGTAAAACATCAATTTGCTGACGCACTCGATCTTGCCCAATAAAATCTTCCAAAGTTTTTGGACGCAACGCATGTTCTGCTGCTCCATCATCACTACGAAGCGCAGGTGTTACAAGTCGCTCATCAGGAGTCATTTTTTTCCACTCTGGAGCGCTAGTTTCAGTAATTCGCCTAGTTCCATTGTGGCTATCTCTTCTTGCGACATATCTGTTAAGACTGAATTAATTGAATCATCTGAATCTTTTGCTGAGAACCCAAGTGAGATTAAAGCGCTCATCAATTGTTCTCGCCATAATGGTTGATGAGATTGACGTTGTGATCCTTGAGTGAAGTCACTTAACTTAGATTTAAGTTCAAGTATCAGCCTCTGTGCACCTTTCTTGCCAATTCCTGGAACTTTCTCAATTGCAGAGATGTTTTCAGTATTAACCGCGTGTGCCAATTCAGATGGTGTGAGAGCTCCTAGAATTGATAATGCAACTTTTGGTCCTATTCCCGACACAGTCTGCACTAATTCAAAGAGGACCCGAGAAGGTTCGTCGCTAAATCCAAATAAAGTCAAAGAGTCTTCTCGTACAACTAAGGAAGTGAAAAGATGGGCATGGGCACCTATAGTTAAGGAAGCACTTGTGTGCGAATTAATCAAAACGCTTATACCAACTCCCCCGATTTCGATGATGGTTTTATCAGGGGTTAGAAATTTAACAGTGCCACTCAGAGTTGAAATCATCGAAGTGCAGCCAATCTTTTCTTTTCAAGAGCCAAAGCTTTTTTGATTTTAGAATCGCCCGAACCTCGCCAAATATGACAAATAGCAAGGGCTAGAGCATCTGCACTATCTACAGGTTTTGGAATTTCTTGTAGATTCAGCAAACGTTTGACCATCTCAGAAACTTGCGCCTTGTTTGCTCGTCCTGATCCGGTGACTGCAGCTTTGACTTCACTCGGTGTATGCATAAAAACAGGTACACCATGTTGGGCAGCGACTAAGAGAGCAATTCCTGCCGCTTGACCAGTTCCCATGACAGTTCGGACATTGTGTTGTGAGAAAACTCTTTCAACTGCAATTACGTCAGGTGAAAATTTTTTAACCCATTGGGAGATTTGAAGATGAAGTTCGAGTAAGCGAATATCTAAATCTGAATCAGTGGCAGTCATGATCACGCCAACACCTTCGAGAGCTAGAGGTGAGCCCGGGGTGCCCGAAACGATGCCTACTCCGCATCGTGTTAGACCTGGGTCAATTCCTAAAACACGCATGGAGCAAGCCTAGGAGGTTGGGGCAAAAAATTAAGCCAGGCTCGCCATTACCTCATCGGATACGTCTGCATTGCTAAAGACATTTTGTACGTCGTCTAGTTCTTCGATTGCATCAATCAGTTCGAATACTTTTGTCGCCGACTCAGCATCTAAATCGATAGTCATCGATGGAATAAAAGATGAATCTGCAGATTCGTAATCTATACCGGCACTTTGAAGCGCTGTGCGTGCACGAACTAAATCACTTGCTTCACAGACAATTTCAAATGATTCACCGTTATCTTTAACTTCTTCGGCGCCAGCTTCTAGTACGGCTTCTAAAATCGATTCTTCTGTGGCTCCCGAAGCTTTGTTTACTGTGATCAAACCTTTACGGTGAAATAAGTATGAAACCGATCCTGGATCGGCCATGGATCCACCGTTGCGTGTCACAGCAACGCGAACTTCTGATGCAGCGCGATTTCTGTTATCAGATAAGCACTCAATCATTATTGCAACGCCTGCGGGTCCGTAACCCTCATACATAATTGTTTCCCAGTTAGCGCCACCGGATTCAAGTCCTGCACCACGTTTAATCGCGCGCTCAATATTGTCAGCGGGCATGGAGTTCTTCTTTGCTTTTGTAACAGCGTCAAAAAGAGTTGGATTGCCATCCATATCAGGACCACCGTTGCGTGAAGCAACTTCAATAGCCTTAATTAATTTAGCAAAATTCTTTGCGCGACGGCCATCAATAACTGCCTTCTTATGCTTAGTCGTCGCCCACTTGGAATGGCCGGACATTTAACACCTCACCTGATTTGTCGCTGGTCGAAGACCGTACTTTATCGCAAATTATAGAAATACTTACTTACAGACTTTTTCTAAAAAGTACCTATGAACGCTGTGATCATCGGTAATTTCAGGATGAAAAGCAGTTGCCAGTAAGTGCCCCTGACGCACAGCAACAGCGTGAGATGAATTATCTGCACCTTTAATGCTTGCTAAAACTTCAACTGCGTTGCCAATTTTTTCAACCCAAGGCGCCCGGATAAAAACTGCACGGATTGGATTTTTGGAAATCTCCGGGGCAAGGATGTCTGATTCAAAAGAATCAACTTGGCGACCAAAAGCGTTGCGGCGAACCGTGATATCGATTCCACCGAAGGTTTCTTGTCCTTCTTTCGCGGCAACAATGTGATCGGCCAACATAATCATTCCTGCGCAAGAGCCATACGTTGGCAAGCCTTTAGCTATCCGATTTTTAATTGGCTCGAATAAACCAAAAGTTTTTGAGAGTGACACAATTGTTGTTGATTCGCCCCCAGGAATAATTAAGGCGTCCACGCTTTCCAATTCCGAAATACGACGCACTTCTTGGCTCTGGACACCGCAGTGAGACAAAGCATTTATATGCTCTCGAAAATCACCTTGTAAAGCTAAAACACCAACGAGCAAGTTTTAATTACCAACCGCGCTCTGAGAGTCGATGAGGTGCTGGAAGATCTGCCACGTTGATGCCAACCATTGCATCACCGAGTCCGCGTGAAACATCAGCGATGATCTTTGGATCATTGTGGAATGTAGTTGCTTTAACGCAAGCTGATGCACGTTGTTTTGGGTCTCCAGATTTAAAGATACCAGAACCAATGAATACACCGTCGGCGCCCATCTGCATCATCAATGCAGCATCGGCCGGTGTCGCAATTCCACCCGCAGTAAAGAGAACAACTGGAAGTTTTCCATTTGCCGCAACTTCCTTGACTAGATCAAATGGCGCTTGCATCTCTTTAGCTGCAACATAGAGTTCGTCTTCGCGCATAGAAGTGAGGCGTCGTATTTCGCCACCTATTTGGCGCATATGCATCATCGCATTTGAAACATCGCCGGTTCCTGCTTCGCCTTTTGAGCGAATCATGGCTGCACCTTCATTGATGCGTCGAAGCGCTTCACCTAAATTGGTTGCACCGCAAACAAATGGAACTGTGAAATCCCATTTATTTATGTGATTTGTGTAATCAGCTGGTGTAAGTACTTCTGATTCATCAATATAATCAACGCCTAAACTTTGAAGTACTTGCGCTTCAACAAAGTGACCAATTCGAGCCTTCGCCATCACAGGAATAGAAACTGCTTCTTGAATTGCAGCAATCATGTCGGGATCAGACATACGTGCAACGCCACCTTGCGCGCGAATATCTGCAGGGACTCTTTCGAGTGCCATAACAGCAACGGCGCCAGCATCTTCGGCAATTTTTGCTTGTTCAACGTTGACGACATCCATGATGACGCCACCTTTGAGCATTTCTGCCATTCCGCGTTTGACGCGTGCTGTCCCGCTTTCTTGTGCCATTACAACTCCCTGTATGAATGAGGAGTCCTATACTACTTTGAAGTTGGATTCGTCGCGCTCGGACTTTTGTGCGTGAAATCTGGCTCCCTATCTGTAAGAGCTACCCAAATTTGTCCTGGTGCGAACTTTATTTCTGACCCGTTTAAATCTGTCCATGTGGTCGGCGACAGAGAATCCGGCCTATTCCATTTCGCATCAATCGCAATTCCATCGCGTAAAACGTAACCCTTTCCGGATCCAACAGTTTGTGAAAATGGAGTGTTTCCGCCGAACTTATCGCCATATTCAGAAGGCGTTATTGAAACAATTTGGATTACTAAAGTAGTAGGGCCCAAATTCTTTCCCAAATCCGACAAATCTGGTTGGGAATTAACGCTCAAGAGCCATCGGTTAGTAATGGCATCCCATTTTCCAGCATATTTTTGTGCAGGCCAATGAATCGTGACATCGGAAATACCAATACCTTCGTTCTCGGGTGATTTTGAAAAATTCCATCCAACATTTTTTGCTAAATCAATCGAAGTTCCCTTAGCAGATTCATTGGCCATCAGCTTTTGTGCATTCAAAAACATTGCGTATGGCTGTATGCGAGTGATATCAGTTTCATAAAATACTGGGCCTCTGTGCATCGCTCCAACATCAGCCAAATTGGCAGCAGCAATAACCGGTATTAATTTCTGCTGCGCTCCGCTATACGCAAACGCAACTCGGCCGTATTGCGCCAATAATTCGATATCACTTATTCGCGCACTTCGAACTGGACCAATTCGTTGAGGAATATTCGACGAATAGATTGCAGCTAGTCGAGTTAGGCCTCCTTCCACTTGCTCGATATAAACAACATCTGCAAATTCCAAACCCACTTGCGGTCGAGCATTTACAGTGTCATCTAACTTAACCACCAAGATCGGTCCATTTGCTCCTTCGCGACCACTCAGTACGTTGGTTTGAACAGGATCTGAAATCAATTGAGTTACCGTCTGCGAAATGGATGAACAACCCGTAGTTGCAAGGATTGCGGCATACGCAAAAAGTAAAAGGAAATTTCGGGGTCTAAAGCACATCTGATTCAAACTCGTAAGTTACTGGCAATGGGGCCGTTCCAGCTAATCGAAAGGTACGAAATATAAACTTTTTACGAACCAACTGGGTCCGGGATACAGCGTCAACATGCAGGGATATAGCAATTCTAATCTTTTCCGTTAACTCTGAAAGTTCACGCAACAAAAGGATTTCTGCAGGCCTTTTTGTACTTTGACCATCAGCCAGAAGTAATCCAAGCGCTCCGGATAATCCGCTCTCAGCTGCAGATCGATTTTCAATTGTTGCTTCACGGGCCTGATAGGCGGCCGCAGTTAATAGCATCGCTGATGCAGGATCTGCGATTTCGCTCCGGGCTATTTCCAGTGCAATTGCAGCTCGACGTTGGAGTAATCCATCCAAATTCGCCCAGCTCGTTTCTACACGATGATGTAGGCGATCTAAACGAGTTGCAGAAAAGGATAGATACCAGAGAAAAAAAATAAATATTATTCCGAGTATCACAAACGTTCTCATTTAATTTTCACCTCGAGTATCTCTGCCGATGAATTTGCTCCAGGAGCGATTTTCAGATGCAAGGCGGACTTTTTCGCCGCTGACGCTTGACATTTCATAAATTGAAAATATTTGATCTGCCACAACCTTCCAATCGAATTGCTGAGCATGCTGCTTACCAGCCTTGCCAAGTTCAATTCTTCGAACGTCATCGCGCAAAAGATCTATAACTCTCTTTGCCAAATCGGTTGAACTTTCCGATTCAAATAACTCTCCAAATTCACCATGATGGAGTAACGAGTCAAACGCTGGAATATCGCTGGCAACAACAGTAGCTCCACCTGCAAGGGCTTCAGCCAAAATGATTCCAAATGATTCACCACCTGTATTTGGGGCGATATAAAGTGAAATAGAAGCCAAGAAGTTAGCTTTGTCTTCTTCTGAAATTTTTCCAAGAAATGTGAAACGAGATCGTAATTGCGGATCAATTGAATTAATCACATCTTCAGGCTGACCGGGACCTGCGACTAATACCCGAACATCCGGCGCAAAACGAGAAATAATTGGTAATGCATCCACCAAGACGGAAAGTCCCTTTCGCGGTTCTTCAAAGCGACCAATAAATCCAAGGGATTTTCCTTGCCACTCTTTCTGCGCAATACCGTCTCTATAGCGATCTGCATAGATTCCATTTGGAATAACAACCGCATCGGTTTCTAGATGCTCAGTTAAAGTCAAGCGCGCGGCTTCACTCACTGCAATGCGCGCAGACAATTTTTCGATAACCGGTTCCAAAATTGGACCGATTGCGAAAATCGCCTTCTGTCTCTTCGCTGCTGCGTGAAAAGTTCCGACCATAGGTCCCTCGGCTGCCCAGCAAGCAAGCAAAGAGATTGAGGGAATCGCTGGCTCATGCAAGTGCAAAATATCGAAATTACCTTGAGCGATCCACTGTCGTACTCGAGCAAATGCAATCGGTCCAAAGAGAACTCGCGCTACGGCTCCGTTATATGGGATTGCAATTGGTTTGCCTGCACTAGTGACGTATGCAGGAACTTTTGTTTCATCAATCACAGGAGCGAGCACAGAAACTTTATGGCCAGCAGAAATAAAATATTCCGCTAAATCTCGAACATGGTTTTGAACTCCCCCAGGTGTATCCCATCCATATGGGCACACGATTCCTATCGTTAATGAGCGAGAGTGCATTATGGCCGCTCCTCAAAATCTTCATCGATCCAGATTCGTTGAAGCATGTGCCAATCTTCTGGATGCTGTGCGATTCCACGTTCGAAATTATCTGCGGATTGTTGAACCAAATAAGAAACTTTTTCTTCTTGTGATCCATCCTGGGGTAAAATTAATTCATCAAAGGTAATATGAATTCCGGACTTCGTGTAATTAACAAAAGCTGTTAAAAACACTGCGCCTGTTTTCAGTGCAAGAACTGCAGGACCTGCTGGCATCCGCGAAGGTTTTCCAAAAAATTGCACAGCAATTCCTGATTTTGAAAGGTCTCGATCGGCCACAAGTGCAACCAAATGTCCCTCACGCAATCTCTGCGCCAAGGTAGTAATTGAACGTGAATCCAGGGCTAAAACTTCCATGCCCATCGCTTGTCTGTAACTTAAAAATTCAAGAAACAAACGCTCTGGTTTTAGTCTTTCCGCAACTGTTACTAGATGGATCCCTTTCAAGCAAAAATAAGCTCCCGCGTGATCCCAATTACCTGCATGTGGAAGCGAAACAATCACACCTCTACCGCTTTTGATTCCATCGAGCAGAAGATTCTCTCTCGTTACCGTAACTGTTGAGTTAATTCGATTCCGATCCCAATTCGGAAACCGAAAGGTGTCACACCAATATCTCATATAAGAAGACATTGCATTTGCAACAAGGTTTTCCATTTGAGATTTCGAATATTCTGGCTTTACATTCATTAAATTCTTGCGGAGCCTTTGAACGCTTTTACCGTCGCGCCTTACCAACCAATGTGCGCCACGATCAAATAACGAATATGCAAATGCTTCAGGCAGGGCCCGCAAGACTCTCCAGGCGAGTATGTAACCCCAAGCAACAATTTTTTCATTCATATTAAATCGCGCGTTTTACAATCAAAAGGCGCTGCCATGTAGTTATTACACCAAGAACTGCTAGTAACCATGCCGTGATGGAAAGTGCGTAAGGAACTCCGAGTCCGTGCAAACCAGTGCCAACTAAAACAATAATGGCACGTTCGGTACGTTCAGCTATTCCCCCGCTACAAGAAATTCCGAGACTTTCAGCCTTTGCTCGAATATAAGGAATCAGCATTCCAGTAATTAAGGCAACGAGATAAATGATTGAAAGTTCATCATTTTTTTGGATTAGAAATACCGCAACCGCAAACAAAATTGAGGAGTCAGAGATCCGATCTACAGTCGAATCTAAAAACCCTCCCCATTTACTGGCGCCCTTAGAACTAATGCGTGCCATAGCGCCATCAAAAAGATCACTCAGCATAAAAATAGTGATAACAAAGGTTCCAATAAAAAAATCTCCACGTGGGAAAAAATAGAAGGCGCTTACAACTACACCGAGAGCTCCGATTGAGGTAACAGAGTTAGGAGTTAAGCCAATTCGTAGGAAAAATCTGGCCACCGGAGAAATAATTCGCGTGACCGCTGGTTTTAAAACATCGCTAATCATTGGGTACATCGTAGGCTGGGCGCATGCCATCGCCTAGTCTTGAAGTAAAAATCAGCGTGTACGGACATTCAAGCGCCAACCCAGAATCTGTGGCAAACCTCTTTGGAGGCCGTTACCTGGAGAGTGCAGATGGTTCAGAAGATGTCGCAATCTTTGTGCTTAATCCAAATACGGGGGTCGATGAAATTACCATCGCAAATTGGAGTGCGCTCGATGATTACCAAACTCCACGAATAATTGTTGTCACAAACTTAGAAAATGGCGAAGGAGACTTCGATGATGCGGTTCTGCTTGCCAACAGACTCTTTGATCAGGTGATCACTCCTTATTTAGTTTTGCATGACGATGCAGGAGTTCCGTGTGCATTAATTAGTTTAGAAACCCAGGAAATCATTGATTATTCGTCATCTCCAGAAAAAATTCTTCCAAGTGATCCTGAACATAAAACTCTTGTGAGCGAATTCGTAGAAGAGTATGCATCTCATCTGGCAGTTATGGGCGATGGCGCCTTCGCTGCGGGACTGCTATTCCCAGCTATTCCCTTGTGGATTGAAAAAAATATTGGAGTAAAAATCGTTGCACAGTATTTATCTGAAATTAATCGATAACCCAACCCTCTGAAAGATCATGACGTGTTTGTGCCAGTAGTTGGGGCAAAACTTTTGTCTGACCAATAATTGGCATAAAGTTTGCGTCACCGCCCCAACGAGGTACAACGTGTTGGTGAATGTGTTCAGCGACACCAGCTCCAGAAATTGCTCCTTGATTCATTCCAAGATTAAACCCAGCTGCGTTTGAAACTTTGCGAAGTGTCTTCATCGCCTGAGCACTTAGGTATGAAATTTCATTTCGCTCTGATTCTGTGAGGTCGGTTAAATCTGCGACGTGTCGATAGGCGCACACAAGAAGATGTCCTGCATTATATGGATACAAATTCATAACAACAAAAGCAAGTGTGCCCCGATGAACAATTAATCCATCTTCATCTCTCATCGCAGGGATAGCACAGAATGGACATGCAACTCCGTTGCCCTCTAATGGTCTGTTTTCGCCCTTGAGATAATCCATTCGATGCGGCGCCCATAAACGTGACCATGCATCTGGAATTCCAGCACCACCTTCAGGATGCATCTATTTAAACCTGAATTCGCTTGCTAACGGACTCTTTAATTTCAGCAATTGCATCCGCAACAGGAATTCCATTTTTTTGTTCACCATTTCTGTATCTAAATGAAACCGCACCAGCCTTTTGATCATCTTCTCCAGCAATAACCATGAATGGAATTTTCTGCAATTGCGCATTGCGAACTTTTTTCTGCATTCGATCATCAGATGCATCTAATTCTGCACGAATACCCACTTTTTTCATTTGAGTGATGACTTCGGCAAGGTAATCAGCGAATGCATCGGCTACGGGAATGCCAACAACTTGCGTTGGAGCAAGCCACGGTGGAAACGCACCAGAGTAATGCTCTGTTAGAACACCAAAAAATCTTTCAATGGAACCGAAGAGTGCGCGGTGAATCATTACTGGACGTTGCCGCGTTCCATCGGCAGCTGAATATTCAAGTTCAAATCGTTGTGGCAATTGGAAATCAACTTGAATAGTTGACATCTGCCAGGTACGACCAATTGCATCTTTTGCTTGAACTGAAATTTTCGGTCCATAAAAGGCAGCACCGCCTTTATCTAGCACTAACTCTAACTTTTGGGCTTCTGCTGCTTTTCTCAGAGCCTCTGTTGCCTCAGACCAATCTTTATCATCGCCAACAGATTTTTCGGGATTGCGAGTTGATAGTTCAAGGTAAAAGTCATTAAGACCATAGTCACGCAATAAATTAAGAACGAATGTCAGTAATGAGTCGAGTTCTGCAGGCATCTGCTCTTTTGTACAGTAAATGTGCGCGTCATCTTGGGTAAATCCGCGAGCCCGAGTAAGTCCGTGCATCACACCGGATTTTTCATATCGATACACAGTTCCAAATTCAAAGAGGCGAAGCGGAAGTTCGCGGTAAGAACGTCCACGTGCTCGGAAAATTAAATTGTGGAAGGGACAATTCATAGGTTTCATGTAGTACTGCTGGCCAGCTTTTTTTATTGTGCCATCTGGATGATGCTCTTCATCCAAAATCATTGGTGGGTACATTCCTTCGGAGTACCAATCTAGATGACCCGATGTTTCAAATAATGCAGCCTTTGTTAGATGTGGCGTATAAACAAATTCGTATCCTTCTTCTTCATGGCGAATGCGTGAGTAATCTTCCATCGCTCGACGAACAATTCCGCCCTTCGGATGGAAAACTGCAAGACCAGAACCAATTTCTTCTGGAAACGAAAATAAATCTAATTCATTTCCAAGTCGGCGATGATCTCGTTTTTCTGCTTCTGCCAATAATTCAAGGTGTGCAGTTAGCTCTTCCTGCGATGGCCAAGCCGTTCCGTAAATACGCTGCAGCATTGGATTTTTTTCGGATCCTCGCCAATAAGCAGCTGCGCTTCGCATCAATTTAAAAGCTGGAATATGTTTTGTGGAAGGAAGGTGCGGTCCCCGGCACAAGTCACTCCAAACAGGTTTTCCGTCACGACCTAAATTGTCATAGATTGTTAATTCAGCGCCGCCCACTTCAACACTCGCTTCATCTGCAACTCCTGATTTCAAACCAATAAGTTCGCACTTATAAGGCTCGTGAGAAAGTTCTTTCAGTGCTTCTGTCTCTGTTGTGATACGACGTTTGAATCTTTGGCCATCCTTAACAATCTTGCGCATCGCAGATTCGATTTTTTCAAAATCATCTGGAGTAAATGGGCGCTCTGGATCAAAGTCATAATAAAAACCATCAGTAATTGGAGGCCCGATTCCAAGTCGTGTTCCAGAAAAAACACTCTGCACGGCTTGCGCCATGACGTGAGCTGTTGAATGTCGCAATACGGCCAATCCTTCAGGTGAAGAAATTGTTATCGATTCAATGACATCACCTGCTGCGATATCGGTCCAGAGGTCTTTGAGTTCGCCATTAATTTTGCACACAACGACATCTTTGCGCTCCGCAAAGATATGTGTTGGCTTTTGATCAGCTGCAACATTGACAGCAACACCATCAACGATGACTGAGAGATCGGACATGCCCCTAGCCTACCGAAGTCCTTACGGCCATTTCTCGGATTTGTTGTGCGAATAATTGGCTCACGTGTAAATCTGGCATCGTGCGCCCATCAATACTTTCAACGGGTGCTGCTATTTTTAAACTTGAAATGACAATGGCAGCCTGAACATGAGACAGATCGTTCGTCTCTATCTTTCGCACCTTGACTGGCAAATTTTCAACAATCAATGCACGCATTACTCCGGGCAATACGCCTTGAACTATCGGAGGAGTTACCCACGTTCCTTCTGTATAGAAAAGTAAATTGGAAACTGCTCCTTCGCATACCTCATTGTTACTATTTATTACAACTGCTTCATCACAACCTTGCGCTTTCGCGGCATTCAAAATTTCCAATCTTGATGTATACGGAAAAGTTTTAGACGGTACGCCAGAGACGTCGATTCGAACAGAGTGAGTACAGAGCTTTAAATTATGATTGATTTCTTTATACGCGTCATGTGTTGCGATAAATGTTCTGTCTTCTTTGAAGAGTAAACGCAAGCGTCCAATAGGATGACCCACTTCGGCTAACAAAGAATCAATTGCCGTGCGGACTCGATCTTCAGATGGAATCGTTACGCCTACACGAGCACCCGCATCAAGAGCTCGTCGCATATGACGGTTTAAAGCGTAAGCAGTGCCGTCAACTGTTTTTATAGTTTCGAAAACTCCAAAACCTTCGGGCCAATTATCAATTGCGAAGTCAACTGAGGTGGAATCCACCAGAGAATCATTGAGCCAAACCTTCACGATATCTCTCCTGACGCAATTTTTATCAATCGAGCTGCTTTTAACTCTGTTTCATCCCATTCGGAAGCAGCATCACTAGCCCACGTTATTCCAGCGCCTGTTCCAAATTTGACGGTTGTTTCTTCTTTCCAAAATGTACGAATAGCAACTGCTAATTCGCAAGCATCCCCCTGAATCCATCCAATAGCGCCACAATAAACTCCCCGTGCTCTTTCATGTTGTTCAATAATTTTGACAGCCGATGACTTAGGTGCCCCGCTAACGGATCCAGGTGGAAGCAATGGTTTGATAATTTGGTGCCACGTAAGATTTTCCTTAAGCACTCCGATCACATCAGAGACCAAATGATCTATCCCCGGGTGCACTTCAACGTCTAACAAGCGAGGAACGTCTATCGACCCATCCTTGCAAATTTGTCCAAGATCATTTCT
>Ga0214917_10003564_pt1 | contig 17862 bp, 20 predicted proteins | sample LL_1208_BB_MetaG_FD_177983 | JGI IMG/M metagenome (GOLD analysis project Ga0214917, IMG submission 177983) | Freshwater microbial communities from Lake Lanier, Atlanta, Georgia, United States - LL_1208_BB | ecosystem: Environmental > Aquatic > Freshwater > Lake | place: USA: Georgia | collected... | reverse complement strand
AAGTCGTACAACCTGGATCAGGTCATGGATGGCGCGCTCGGCCCGGTTGTTGACTCGTGTATCGCCACCGATGAAGAAGCTCGCTTGGCTGCGCTCGGCGACGAGAAATAGTCACTCGCCTTCCGAGAGCTAGATCCACGCGGCCGGATCGTAATAATCGGATTCGCTGCGGGCACGAGATTTGGGCGTGACGGTCGCGGGGATGCCCGTGGCAACACTGTCGGCGGGAACGTCTTTCACGACAACGGCATTGGCCCCGATAAGTGAGTTTCTCCCGATGGTGATGGCACCAAGAATCTTGGCTCCGGCACCGACGCGAACACCGCTTTCGAGTGTGGGGTGACGTTTGCCGTGGTTGAGTGATCGACCGCCCAGAGTGACGCCGTGGTAAATCATCACATCGTCACCGATTTCTGCGGTCTCGCCAATGACGACACCCATGCCGTGGTCGATGAAGAATCGGCGTCCGATGGTCGCGCCGGGGTGGATTTCAATGCCGGTCATCCACCGTGAGAACTGCGAACCGATGCGCGCGAAAAAGGAGAGATGGTGCGTCCACAACCAGTGATTCCACCGGTGCGCCCAGATCGCGTGCAGCCCCGAGGCGACGAGATAGGTCTCGAACGCGCTACGTGCCGCCGGGTCGTGGGCGTGCGCGTTGGCGATGTCTTCTCGAATGTGGAACATAGGTGTCAAGGCTAACCGGTCGAGCGTGTGAGGTATTCCGTGTAAAAAATGTGGGCCCGCCGTACTCGGCGAGCCCACACACCTCGTCCGCGTTTAGTCGCGGAACGGCTCCCAGAGGGCCGTCGAAATGTATCGCTCACCGTAGTCACAGACGATGGCCACGATGGTTTTGCCTGCATTTTCGGGGCGACGCGCCACCGCGTTGGCGGCGTAGAAAATTGCTCCCGTTGAGATTCCTGCGAGGATTCCCTCTTCCGCCGCGAGGCGGCGTCCGGTCTCGAGAGCCTGATCGATGTTCACGTCGAAGATTTCGTCGTACACGGTCGTGTCAAGAATCGGTGGGACGAAGTTCGGCCCGATGCCCTGGATCTTGTGCGGTCCGGGATTTCCTCCGTTAAGGATGGGCGATTCTTCCGGCTCGACACCAATAATCTGCACGTCCGGCTTGAGTTCCTTGAGGCGCTGGCCGACACCCGTGATGGTGCCGCCCGTGCCGATGCCCGCCATGAAGATGTCAACCTTGCCGTCGGTGTCTGCCCAGACCTCTTCTGCCGTCGTGCGACGGTGAATTTCGGGGTTAGCTTCGTTCTCAAACTGTCGAGCAAGAATCGCGCCCGGGGTCGAGGCAACAATCTCGTTGGCCACGGCCAGGGAACCCTTCATTCCCTCCGAACCGGGCGTGAGGATGACCTCTGCACCGTATGCGCGCACCACCACGCGACGCTCGATGGACATCGTTTCGGGCATGGTCAGAATGACCTTGTAGCCGCGAGCGGCACCGATGAGTGCGAGCGCAATCCCGGTGTTCCCCGAGGTTGCCTCCACGATCGTGCCACCGGGCTTGAGTGCGCCGGATTTTTCGGCCGCGTCCACAATGGACTTGCCGAGGCGGTCTTTCACGCTGTTCCCGGGGTTGTAAAACTCCAGCTTCGCGAAGACCGTCGCACCCGCGCCCTCGGTCAGTCGGTTGATCCGCACGAGCGGCGTATTGCCGGTCAACTGCGTGATGTCGTCGTATGTGCGGCCCACGATAAACCTCATCCCTTATTCGTACAAAACTCTCGGAAACCTTCCTGCACAGAATAGGCATCGCACAGCAGGTGCCCAAAATTTTGTTACGAAGGTTTTCATCCCTGATACCGTGTCTCATCCCATGACTACCGACGACACACGCGACCCCCTCATCTCTTCCGTGGTGGATGCGCTCACGCGTGACCTCGACACTGCCGGCATTCTTGACCCACAGGTCGACGCTGAGCTGCTCGTCGGGCACGTGCTTCAGCTTTCGCGCGGCGAAGTGGCTGCCCAGATCGTGCTCGAGCGAACGATGTCGCATCAGGACGCCGTGCGCGCACATGAATTAGGTGCGCGTCGTGCCGCGCGCGAACCGTTGCAGCACCTCACGGGGCTCGCCTATTTTCGCTCACTCGAGTTGGCGGTGGGTCCAGGGGTGTTCGTGCCGCGACCGGAGACGGAACTGCTGGCACAAATCGTGATTGACCACGCTCGGACGCTGCCCGACGAGAGCCCCATCGTGGTGGATGTGGGTACCGGAAGTGGTGCGATTGCGCTGTCCGTGGCGACGGAGGTGCCCTACGCGCAGGTGTATGCCATAGAGAAGAGTCCGGATGCGTTTGCGTGGACATCCCGGAACATGACGGGGCTCGGAGTCACGAATGTGACGCTGGTCTTGAGCGATCTGGTGGATGCGCTCCCCGATCTGACGGGACAGTGTGCCGTTGTGGTATCGAACCCGCCCTACATTCCGGATGATGCGATCCCGCGCGATGCCGAGGTGAGGCTGCACGATCCGCAAATGGCGCTGTACGGGGGTCCCGACGGTCTCGATGTGGTGCGCGTTCTCGCCGTGATGGCGGCGCGTCTGGTTCGACCCGGCGGTCTGCTTGCGATCGAGCACGGAGAGCTTCAGGGGGCACAGGTCACCGAAATTCTGCGTTCAACCGGCTGGCGAGCGGTGGCGACCCACACAGATTTATTGGGTCGTGACAGATACACAACGGCACTTCGCTAAAACGGATTCCCGGTTACGCGCGGTTGCCCGCGGTTCGCATCACGTGCCTCGCTAGGATTGCCAACGGATGAGCGAGCTTTTTGACACCTCAGACCCTTCGGCATTGCTGGAGGGTATGCGTCGTGCGCGGGCGGCCATCGCAACGGGCAAACTCATTGTGTTGCCCACCGACACCGTCTACGGCGTCGGCGCAAACGCGTTTTCTGCTCCCGCTGTCGCCGGACTACTGAGCGCCAAGGGCCGGGGTCGACAATCGCCTCCACCGGTGCTCATTCCGAACGCACTGACCCTGCCGGGCTTGGCGACCGACGTGCCATCCGTGACACAGGCCCTTACGGACGCGTTCTGGCCCGGCGGTTTGACCATCATCCTGGATGCGCAACCCTCGCTCACCTGGGACCTCGGTGACGCGAACGGCACGGTCGCGTTGCGCGTTCCCAACCACCCGATTGCCCTCGAGCTTCTCGCCGAGACCGGCCCGCTCGCCGTCTCCTCGGCCAATCGCACGGGCGAGCCGGCCGCCCTCACGGCGGCGCTCGCGCAGGAGCAACTCGGTGACTCCGTCAGCGTGTATCTCGAAGCTGGCCCACCGCCGATCGGCGAAGCATCCACAATCCTTGATCTCACGCCACTGTCGCGCGCTACCGGGCTTGCACGCATCCTGCGCCCCGGCGCGGTCACAGCGACACAATTGCGCAGCGTTTTGGGTGCACAACTCGAACCCGACACGGATCCGGTGGCGTAGCGCATGCTGACTCTCATTTTCATGGCCGGCGTTTCGGCAATCGTGACCTTTCTCCTCTCGTGGGCAATATTGCGCCTCAGTCACAAGTACCGGCTCTACCCGGCAATTCGCGAACGGGACGTTCACACTCGACCAACTCCGCGCCTGGGCGGAATCGCCATGTTCGCGGGCATTCTCGTTGCGCTGATTCTCGCGAGCGTGATTCCGTTCTTTCGGGTCGTGTTCACTAATCCGGCGCCGGTGATGGCCATCGCGGGCGCATCCTTGCTCATTGTCTTGGTTGGTGTGGCGGATGATGTGTGGGACCTCGACTGGACCATCAAATTGGCCGCGCAACTACTCGTCGCCGCGTTAGTTGCCTGGCAGGGCGTACAGATTCTGTCGTTACCCATCGGCGGATTAACGGTGGGGTCGCCCTACATGTCCTTTGCCATCACGATCTTGACCATTGTCTTGGTCATGAACGCGGTCAACTTCATCGACGGCCTCGACGGTCTCGTTGCGGGTGTGGCCATCATCGCCAACGGCGTGTTTCTTATTTATAGCTACCTGCTCGCCCGCGAGACGAGTCCATCAAATTACTTCAACTTGGCGTCACTTCTCGCAGCCGTGTTGGTGGGTGCGTGTGCCGGATTCCTTCCGTTCAACTGGCACCGGGCGCGACTCTTCATGGGGGACGCGGGCTCCATGTTGGTCGGACTCCTCATGGCGACGAGCGCGATTGCCGTCACCGGACAAATCGATCCGTCAGGTCTCGCCCGGAGTGAACTCCTACCGGCGTTCTTACCCGTGGTCTTGCCGTTCTCGATTCTGCTTCTCCCCATCGCCGACTTCACGCTCGCGGTATTGCGTCGAGTCAGTGCCGGCAAGTCACCGTTCACGGCCGATCGCAAGCACCTGCACCACCGTCTGCTCGACATGGGCCATTCGCACCTGCATGCGGTGCTCATCCTGTACGGCTGGACGGCGGCCGTGTCCATCGGGATGTTGCTCTTTTTCATCGTGAAACCGTATTGGATCGCGGCCGTTTTCTTGGTGGCCGGCGTCGTCGCGTGCACCATCGTGACCCTCCTTCCGCTCACGCGCCGCCAGAAACTCGAACGCGCAGCGCAGACTCAGACCGGGCCCGTCGTCGCCGTGTCGCCTCGATATGACGAACTCGATGCGGCCGCGAATGCTCACGATGACGAGGTGACGGGTGAGACGTCACCCACACCCCGGTCGACACCCGCGCCCACACGCGCGTCGACATCCGCCCCGACATCCGCCCGGGCATCCTCGCCGGCCCGACGAAAGGACCGACCGTGATGACGAGCCCGTCGCATTATCGCAATTCGGCGACCCCTGTTTTGCGTCGCGCGTTGTGGCGGGGCATCACCTTCACGGGTGTTCTCGGCGTCCTCGCCGCGATGGGCTTTGGGTTCGCCTTCGGCGCGCAGGGAGTGGTGAGTGCCCTGATCGGGGCCGCACTCGCGGCCGCCTTCCTCGGACTCACGGCAGCGAGCGTGTTAATCGCTCAGCGGTTTGACATGGTGGTGTTCTTTGCCATCGTCATGGGTACCTGGATTCTCAAATTTGCGCTCTTCCTGATTGCGGCCGTGCTGTTGCGCGATCAGCCGTGGATTAGCCCATTGGCACTTTTCGTGACGCTCATCGTTGGCGTGATTGTGTCGCTCGTAACCGATGTCACCGTGGTGGCAAAATCCCGGATGCCGTTTGCCAGCGATGTCTCCCTGCCGGGACAGGATTCCGCTCAACGGTAGTCATCCGAGGGATTCGTGGGGCATCAGCCCGACGTGTAGAGTTGATGCGATTCGTGTGCCACCGAGTCGAATTTCACTCTCGAAACAGGAGAAAGCGCTGCTAGGTAACGTCGCCTTTATGCTCTCCGCTTCTACTGAAGACGGAGGATTTGTCGGTCCTTCGATCATGGAATTCTTCCCCCCGTCATTCCTGTTCGTCGGCACCCCATTCGAAATCAACCGCATCATCATGATTCGCATCGTGATGGCCACGCTACTCATCCTGCTCTTCTGGCTCGGCACGAGAAAAATGACGATTGTCCCCGGTCGTTTTCAGAGTCTCATCGAGATGGGTCTCGACCTGGTTCGGGTGAATATCGCCGAAGACCTCCTCGGCAAGAAAGACGGCGCCCGTTTCCTGCCCCTGCTCACGACCATTTTTTGGGCGACGCTGTTTCTGAACATCCCCGGCATCATCCCCGGTTTCAACATCGCGGGGACCTCCCTCGTGGGCATGCCCATCGTGATGGCCGTGATTGCCTATGTGATGTTCATCTATGCCGGACTCCGCAAACACCCGGGGACGTTCTTAAAGGCGTCGCTGTTCCCGCCCGGTGTGCCGTGGCCGATCTACATCATCGTCACACCCATCGAGTTCTTCTCCATCTTCATCCTTCGTCCCATCACGCTCTCGCTGCGTCTTCTGATGAACATGGTGGCGGGACACCTTCTCCTCGTGCTGTGCTTCACGGCGACCCAGTTCTTCTTGTTTGAAGCTGAGGGCGGATTCAAACTCTTCGGTGCCGGAACATTAGCGTTCGGTTTTATCTTCTCCCTCTTCGAAATCCTCGTAGCCGTACTTCAGGCCTACGTCTTCACCTTGCTCACGACGGTCTACATCCAGCTCGCGCTGGCTGAGGAACACTAAACGCACCCTGGCAACCGCCCGAGTGCGCCAACACGGAAGGAAAACAACGTGGACGCCACAACCGTTCTCGCTGAAATCAACGGCAACATCGCCACAGTCGGCTATGGCCTCGCAGCCATCGGCCCGGCCATCGGCGTCGGCATCGTGGTCGGCAAGACCATCGAGTCAGTTGCACGTCAGCCCGAGCTCGCCGGCCGCTTGCAGGTTCTCATGTACCTCGGTATTGCATTTACCGAGGCACTTGCCTTCATCGGTATCGCGACCTACTTCATCTTCACCAACTAGTCCGATTCGCCCCTAACCGGACAACGGAGGCAACATGCTCCCCGCAATCTCAGCGGTCATTGCGGCAGAAGAGAACCCGAACCCTCTTCTGCCGGCCGTCGCCGACCTCGTGTGGTCGTCGATCGTGTTCGTCGTCATCCTCATCTTTTTCCTCTGGAAGATTCTTCCCAACATGAAAAAGATGCTGGATGCTCGCGCCGCCGCCATCGAAGGCAAAATTGCTGACGCCGAAGTGGTGCAGCGTGAGGCCGAACAAGCCCTGACTCAGTACACGGCTCAGCTTGCCGAAGCGCGCAGCGAGGCCGTTGTGATTCGTGAAGCTGCTCGAGCCGACGGTAAGAACATTGTGGACGAGGCAAAAGACGCCGCAGCTGCGGAAGCCGCACGCATCACGGCGACGGCGCACGCCCAGATTGAGGCCGAACGCCAGTCGGCGATCGTCTCATTGCGCACCGAGGTGGGCTCGCTCGCCATCGACCTGGCTCGTCAAGTCATTGGCGAGGCTCTCGACGATGACAAGAAATCCAAGGCACTGGTCGACCGTTTCCTTGCTGACCTGGAGAAGAACGAGAAGGTCAAAAAGTAGATGGGAAGCGCAACTCGGCACGCAACGTCCGCCATACACGAGGTTTTAGCCACCTCGTTGCCGGCAAGCCTCGCGACTGCGGAGGCGCTCTTCGGCGCATCCGCTGTCATTGCGTCGTCGACTCAACTGCGCTCACTTCTCTCCGACCCCGACATTCCCGCGGCCGAGAAACACAAGCTTGTCGCCGACGTGTTCGGTAAAGGGTTCGACAAGACCGCGCTCACACTCGTTGTCGCAGCCACGACTCAACGATGGTCGAATGCCGATGATCTCGTCTCGGGAGTTGAAGACCTTGCTCTGCGGGCAGCGGCGTCGTCTGTTAAGAGCACCGGTGAGATCGAGAGCGAGCTCTTCGCTTTCGCACGCGCCGTGTCGGGTAACGCCGAGCTGGAACTCGCACTCGGAAGTAAGCTCGGCAATCCGGACGCCAAGGCCGCTCTGGCGCGAACCTTGCTGACGAAGGCGAAAGCTTTGCCTGCGACAGTCGTAATCGTTGCCTCACTCGTGCGCAGCCCCCGAGGACGACGAATCGGATCCCTGTTGCACAGCGCGGCGACCACCGTCGCCGACCAAAGCGGTTGCTTAGTGGCGTCCGTCACGAGTGCCCAACCGCTCACCTCAAGCCAGCTGGGCTCCGTGTCGAACATTGTCGAAGCGCGCTATGGGCGAAAAGCCGTTCTCAACGTTGACGTCGAGGAAAGCGCTCTCGGCGGCGTTCGAATCCAAGTGGCTGACGATGTCATCGACGGCTCGATTGCGACCCTGCTCGATGACCTGCGCGCGCAGTTGGCCGGATAAGACTTCAATCACTCGAAAACTTCGGCGGGACATGCCCGCCGCGAGAAAAGGAAAAGACCATGGCAGACCTGACAATCAGCGGCGATGAAATTCGTGACGCGCTGAAGGACTTCGTCCAGTCGTACAAGCCGAGCAAGGCGACCGTCAAAGAGGTGGGATACGTGATTGATGCCGCTGACGGCATTGCTCACGTCGAGGGACTTCCTGGCGTCATGGCCAACGAGCTTGTCCGGTTTGCGGATGGCACGCTCGGCCTCGCGCTGAACTTGGATGAAAACGAAATCGGCGTGGTGGTGCTCGGTGAGTTCACCGGCATCGTCGAAGGTCAAGAAGTGACGCGCACCGGTGAGGTGCTCTCGGTTCCGGTTGGCGAGGGATACCTCGGTCGAGTGGTCGACCCACTCGGTAACCCCATCGACGGACTCGGTGACATCAAGACCGATGGTCGCCGCGCCCTTGAGCTCCAGGCTCCTGGAGTTATGGCCCGCAAATCGGTGCACGAACCCATGCAAACCGGTATCAAGGCCATCGACGCCATGATTCCGATCGGTCGAGGACAGCGTCAGCTCATCATTGGCGACCGCCAAACGGGCAAGACCGCAATCGCGATTGACACCATCATCAACCAAAAAGACAACTGGGCATCGGGCGACCCGACCAAGCAGGTTCGCTGCATCTACGTCGCCATCGGACAAAAAGGTTCGACGATTGCCGCCGTCAAGGGCGCTCTCGAAGACGCCGGCGCGATGGAGTACACGACTATCGTTGCGGCTCCGGCCTCCGACCCTGCCGGCTTCAAGTATCTTGCGCCGTACACCGGGTCGGCCATCGGACAGCACTGGATGTATGCCGGCAAGCATGTGCTCATCATCTTTGATGACCTGAGCAAGCAGGCTGAGGCCTACCGTGCTGTGTCGCTGCTTTTGCGTCGCCCGCCGGGACGTGAAGCGTACCCGGGTGACGTCTTCTACTTGCACTCTCGGCTGCTCGAGCGTTGCGCCAAGCTGTCCGACGAACTCGGCGCCGGATCCATGACGGGCCTGCCGATCATCGAAACGAAGGCGAACGACGTGTCGGCGTACATCCCGACGAACGTCATCTCGATCACCGACGGCCAGATCTTCTTGCAGTCCGACCTCTTCAACGCGAACCAGCGTCCCGCGGTTGACGTGGGTATTTCGGTGTCGCGTGTGGGTGGTGACGCTCAGGTGAAGTCAATCAAGAAGGTTTCCGGAACCTTGAAGCTGGAGCTCGCGCAGTACCGTTCGCTCGAGGCCTTCGCCATGTTCGCCTCCGACCTTGATGCGGCGAGCCGTCGTCAGCTGGCTCGTGGCGCACGCCTCACGGAACTGCTCAAGCAGCCGCAGTACACGCCGTATCCGGTCGAAGATCAGGTCGTGTCGATTTGGGCCGGTACCACGGGCAAGCTCGACGAGGTTCCGGTCGAAGACATCCTGCGATTCGAGCGGGAGTTCCTCGATTTCCTCGGTCGCAAGACGAAAATCCTGTCGACGCTGCGGGAAACAAACGTGCTCGACGACAAAACGGTCGAAGATCTCGAGAAGTCGATCGTGAGCTTCAAGCAGGAGTTCCAAACTGGTGAGGGCAAGTCGCTTGCCTCGGTGGGGCGCGAGGAGTTCGTCGCCCTCCCGGAGGGTGACGTTCACCAGGAGAAGATCGTCAAAAAGAAGCGCTAGCCGGCGTCCCTCCGCGCCCCGCGTGGCTCGGGGGACATCGATTCACCACACACGTAACGTAAGGACACTTTCATGGGAGCCCAGCTTCGGGTCTACAGGCAGAAGATTCGCTCTGCTCAGACGACCAAGAAGATTACTCGCGCCATGGAGCTGATTTCTGCCTCTCGCATTCAGAAGGCTCAGGCTCGGGTCGCGGCCGCGACGCCGTACTCGCGCGCTATCACGCGCGCGGTATCCGCTGTCGCGACCTATTCCAACGTGGCGCACACGCTGACGACGGAACCCGAAAAGGTTGAGCGTGCGGCCGTCGTGATATTTGCGTCCGACCGGGGTCTCGCCGGAGCATTTAGTTCCAATGTTTTGCGCGAATCGGAGCGGCTTGCCGAGCTGCTCCGCAGCGAGGGCAAAGAGGTCGTTTACTTCCTCGTGGGCCGCAAGGCGAATGCGTACTTCAACTTCCGTCGCCGAGTAGCGCAGCGAGCGTGGACCGGTGGCACGGATGCGCCCGTCTTTGAAGTCGCCAAGGAAATCTCCGACGCCGTTGTCGCTCAATTCCTCACACCGGCGTCTGACGGAGGAGTCGACGAAATTCACATCGTGTTCAACCGTTTTGTGAACATGGTCAGTCAGGTTCCCGAGGTTGTGCGTCTCCTCCCACTCGAGGTAGTCGAAGGCGTCGAAGCTCCGGTCGAAAACGAAACCCTTCCGCTGTACGAGTTCGAACCCGAGGCGGAAGCGGTCCTCGACGCGTTACTTCCGGTCTACATCGAAAGTCGAATCTGGAATGCCATGTTGCAATCCGCGGCTTCGGAACACGCGAGTCGTCAGCGTGCGATGAAGTCGGCAAGTGACAACGCAGACAAACTCATTCGCGAATACACCCGACTGGCGAACAACGCTCGCCAGTCAGAAATCACCCAACAGATTGCTGAGATCGTCGGCGGCGCCGACGCCCTCGCCGGCTAACACAACACGTAAGGCAAGAGAGAGAAGATCATGACTGCAACGGCAACCAAGACCGCGACGGGCCGCATCGCCCGCGTGACCGGCCCCGTCGTCGACATCGAGTTCCCGCATGACGCCATCCCCGGCATCTACAACGCTCTCGAGACCACGGTTGAACTCGGTGGCGAAAAGACGAAACTCGTGCTCGAGGTCGCTCAGCACCTCGGTGACGACCTTGTTCGTGCAATCGCACTCAAGCCCACCGACGGCCTCGTTCGTGGCCAGGAGGTCCGCGACACGGGTGCTCCGATTTCGGTGCCCGTAGGCGATGCCACCAAGGGCAAAGTGTTCAACGTCACGGGTGACGTGCTCAATGGGGCACCGGGTGAGAAGTTCGAGTTCGCGGAACGCTGGCCCATCCACCGCACTCCTCCCAAGTTTGACCAGCTCGAATCAAAAACTCAGCTCTTCGAAACGGGCATCAAGGTCATCGACTTGCTGACTCCCTATGTTCAGGGTGGAAAAATCGGCCTGTTCGGTGGTGCCGGTGTCGGCAAGACCGTGCTCATTCAGGAAATGATCCAGCGCGTCGCTCAGGATCACGGTGGTGTGTCGGTGTTCGCCGGTGTCGGTGAGCGAACCCGTGAAGGAAACGACCTCATCCACGAAATGGAAGATGCCGGCGTTTTCGACAAGACCGCGCTCGTCTTCGGACAGATGGATGAGCCGCCAGGGACGCGTCTTCGTGTGGCTCTGTCCGCACTCACGATGGCGGAGTACTTCCGCGACGTGCAAAAGCAGGACGTTCTGTTGTTCATCGACAACATCTTCCGATTCACGCAGGCCGGCTCCGAGGTCTCGACGTTGCTCGGTCGCATGCCCTCGGCGGTGGGTTACCAGCCCAACCTTGCTGACGAAATGGGTATCCTCCAGGAGCGCATCACTTCGACTCGAGGACACTCGATTACCTCCCTTCAGGCAATCTACGTGCCGGCCGACGACTACACCGACCCGGCTCCGGCGACGACATTTGCGCACCTTGATGCAACCACTGAACTCTCGCGTGAAATTGCGTCGAAGGGTCTCTATCCGGCTGTGGATCCGCTGACCTCTACGAGTCGCATCATGGACCCGCGCTACCTCGGCGAGGACCACTACCGCGTTGCGACCACGGTCAAGGCGATTCTGCAGAAGAACAAGGAACTCCAGGAGATCATCGCCATCCTCGGTGTGGACGAGCTTTCTGAAGAAGACAAGGTCACCGTGTCGCGTGCGCGTCGCATCCAACAGTTCCTCTCGCAGAACACCTACATGGCAAAGAAGTTCACTGGTGTCGAGGGTTCGACGGTTCCGCTCAAGGAAACCATCGAATCCTTTGACGCCATCTGCAAGGGCGAGTTTGACCACGTCGCCGAGCAGGCCTTCTTCAACGTGGGCGCAATTTCGGATGTTGAGGCCAAGTGGGCTCAAATCCAGAAGGAGAACAACTAGTCATGGCCGCCACGTCGGCGCTCACCGTGAGCGTGGTTGCGGCTGACAAGGAAGTCTGGTCTGGCCAGGCATCGATTGTTATCGCCAAGACCACCGAGGGCGAAATCGGAATCTTGCCGGGTCACGAGCCGATGCTGGCTCTTCTTGCGCAAGGAGAAATCGAAGTACGCATTACGCCGCTCGACGGGCCCAAGGTCAGCGTGAGCGCCGACAATGGCTTTCTCTCGGTGGAGAACAACAACGTCGCCATTGTGGCGGCGCTGGCCGAACTCGTCAGCTAGGGTCTTCGCGTACGGTTGCGATTAAGGCGTCAACGACATCCCCATGCTGATATTGCTTCCGCCGTCGGAGACGAAGCGTTCCGGCGGAGAGGGAACGCCATTAAGTACGACGTGGAATCTGAGCTTCCCCGAGCTCGATGAAACGCGACGCTCGTTAGTTCAGTCGTTGTGCGAATTGGCCGCCGATCCTGTGGAGATGATCTCTGCCCTCAAACTCGGACCACAACAACATGACGAAGTCCACGTGAATGCAGGAATCCTGGACGCACCAACAATGCCCGCGATCGAACGTTTCACGGGTGTTCTGTTTGATGCCATTGATGTGGGGACGCTCGACAAACCTGGCCGCGATTTTCTCGCTTCACGAATCCTCATCCAGTCGGCCTTGTTTGGACTCGTTCGTGCTTCCGACTTCATTCCCGCATATCGATTGAGCTTTGATTCGCGCCTGCCGAGCCTGCCGCCGTTGAAGAAGGTGTGGGCTTCGCTGGGTGCCCCCATTCTCGCGACCCACGAGGGCTTGATATTGGACTTGCGTTCGGAAGGATACGCCGCTCTCTCACCCTTGCCCGATCGGGCGGACGCGTTCTTCGTCCGCGCTGTCGGACGTGCCGCCAACGGTGAGCTGCGGCAACTCAATCACTTCAACAAGAAGGGTAAGGGCGTCTTTGTTCGCGCGGTGGGGCAGAACTACCCTCACTGGGTGCGCAGTCAGGCAGCCAATGACTCCGATTCGGTTCCGGACGATTTCTCGATCGACAACATCGACACGCTGTTGGAGTGGGCTCGCGTCCACAAGGTGGAACTCACGAAAACCGACGACCCGCGGGAGCTCCAATTGGTCATCAACGAAGCGGACTACCCGCCCATCGGTGCTCGTGGCTAGAACTACCGCTCAGCTCGCGCGGTGACACCCAACGAAGTGGTCGTCGACGAGTCCTTCGGATTGCATCAGCGCGTACATCGTTGTCGCGCCAACGAAACGAAAGCCTCTTTTTCTCAGTTCGGCGCTGAGCGCTTCCGATTCAGGCGTGATAGCCGGCAGATCGGCCAACGAGCGCGGGCGAGGACGCGATGGGGGAGGCGCAAATGACCAAACGAGGTCAACGAGTGACTCACCACGCTCAAGCATTTCGACAACGATGCGTGCGTTGGTGACGCAGGATTGAATCTTTGCGCGATTGCGAATAATTCCCGTGTCTGTCATCAGCATCTCAACACGCCGTTCATCGAATTCAGCGACGACGTGGGGTTCAAAATCATCAAAGGCAACGCGGAACGCGGGGCGCCGGCGCAGGATCGTTATCCAACTCAGACCCGCCTGAAATCCTTCGAGACAGATTTTCTCGAACATGTCACGTTCGGTGCGAAACGGTGTCCCCCACTCTTCATCGTGATATCGCTCGTATTCGGGAGCACTCGTCACCCAGCCGCAACGCACAATCCCGTCAGATCCGGTCACTAGTTCGGAGCGCGCCATGGCTTCAGACTATTCGGCGTAGGAGATACCTTCGAGGGCCAGAAGCCGTTTCTTTGTGGGAATACCACTACCGCCGGAGTACCCCGTGATACGCGCATTTGACGCGAGAATGCGGTGACAGCCGATGATGATGGGAATCGGATTCGCTCCCACCGCACCACCAACCGCACGACCGGCGCCGTGCCGACCGATTCTTTCGGCGATGTCTCCGTAGCTTGCGCTTTCACCATAGGGCGTCGCAGCGATGACATTCCATACGTCGCGTTGGAATGCCGTTCCGTGCATCTCCACCGGAAGGTTGAACTCGCGACGGTCACCCGCGAAGTATTCAGTGAGTTGAGTGACCGCTGTCGCCAGAAGCGGGTCGGCGTGCCCCGGTGCTCCGCCGTGCGGCAACTGCCCATAGGCGTTGCCGTCGGTGCCTTCAATGGTGAGACCAGTGATGGCGGTGCCGTTGCTGCGAATTTCGATTCGACCGAGGGGAGAAGAAACCGTGACAAACGCATCGCTCAAAACTGATTCGGTCCTCCGTGTGGCGGTCATGATGAGCCCTTCTGTCGTTTGCCGATACGGATGCGCTCTTGGACGAGCGCGGCGCTCAACAGTACGATCGCGCCGCCAGCAAATTGATACCAGTGAAAAGTTTCGTGGATAAAGATCACTCCGGCAATAACGGCGATAACAGGTATCACGAACGTCACCGTACTCGCGACGGCACTTCCCGCAAGGTTGATGGTGCGGAAATTCCACACGTAGGCGAAACCCGACCCCAAGATTCCGAGAGCCGACACGCAGAGAATTGATTCCAGTGTCCACGCGGCAGACTGCAGCGGAACGAAGGGGACGACCACGATGAACCACAGTGCTCCCGTGGTCATCTGCATCGTCGCCAACGTCGTTGCCGGCAATCCGGACGGTGTCAAGAATCGACGTGCAAACGGGAGTGCAAACCCGTAGCACGACGTCGCTATGAGCACGAGAACGGCACCCATGAGTGTCGATTGGCCAGGCTCAACCAGCACACCGGTCAGTATCACGATGCCCAGAAAACCGACCAGAATACCGACGAGCTGGCTCATCGAGACGCGTTGTTCGCGAAAAATCAACACGGTCATCAACACGGTCATCAGCGGAGTTGTCGCATTCAATACGCCCGCCAGGGAACTTGAAATGAACGTTTCGGAGTAAGCGAAAAGCACCGAGGGAATGACGTTCATGAAAAGTGAGAACGCGAACGAGCGCCCCCACAGTCGCCACGACCGTGCGAGAGGCGTGCGGGTTACCCCGCTCCACGCCAACAACGTCAGTGCACCGAGGGTGTTACGGGCGAAGGCGACCCCGAGCGGTGTCAGTGACGTCAAGGCCACGCTGATGAAGAGGAAGACCAAGCCCCAAACCGTAGCCAGAGCGATGAACGCGGGCAACCACGTCGACGCACGGGGCTGCGTCGACGTTACGGGAGACACGTGAGAAATGAAATGGACGAGAAAGTGACGGGGTCTACAGAATCTTCCAGGCTTGCGTCAGCACGCCTTCAAGGATTTGTCTGATTTCTGTGAACTCTTTCGGTCCGATGGTCAACGCTGGCGCGAGCTGAACCACGGGGTCGCCACGGTCATCCGCACGGCAGTACAGACCCGCCTCATAGAGCGCACCCGACAAGAAACCGCGAAGCAGGCGCTCGGATTCGTCATCGTTGAAGGTCTCTTTGGTCTTCTTGTCTTTGACGAGTTCAATCGCGAAGAAATATCCGTCGCCCCGAACGTCGCCCACAATCGGAATCGACATCAGCTTTTCGAGTTCGGCCCGGAAGAGAGGGGAATTTTTCTGCACGTTTTCGTTCAGTCCCTCCTCCTCGTAAATCCGCAGGTTCTCGAGTCCGACGGCTGCCGATACCGGATGACCGCCAAACGTGTATCCGTGTGCGAAAGAGGTTTGACCGTGCTTGAAGGGTTCGTACACGCGATCGCTCACGATACAGGCGCCAATCGGGGAGTAACCACTGGTCATGGCCTTTGCACAGGTGATCATGTCGGGCTGGAAACCATAGGTGGTCGAGGCAAACATGTTTCCGATTCGGCCGAACGCACAGATGGTTTCGTCGCTCACGAGCAGGACGTCGTGCTTGTCGCAGATTTCGCGCACGCGTTGAAAATACCCGGGAGGCGGTGGGAAGGCGCCACCAGAGTTTTGAACCGGCTCCAAGAAGACGGCGGCGACGGTCTCCGGTCCTTCGAACTCAATCATTTCTTCGATGCGATTGGCAGCCCATAGACCGAATGCCTCGATGTCATCGGCGTGGGCCTCCGCACGATAAAAGTTCGTGTTGGGCACCCGGAAACCTCCCGGTACGAGTGGCTCGAACATTTGTTTCATGCCGGGCAGCCCGGTGATGGCCAGCGCTCCTTGAGGTGTTCCGTGATAGGCGACCGCACGCGAAATGACTTTGGTCTTCATGGGGCGGCCCTGAATCTTCCAGAACTGCTTGGCGAGTTTCCAGGCCGTTTCGACTGCTTCACCACCTCCGGTCGTGAAGAACACGCGGTTCAAATCCCCCGGGGCGTAATCGGCGAGCACATCCGCAAGTTCGATGGCTGACGGATGCGCATACGACCAGATGGGGAAAAACGCGAGTTCCTCGGACTGCTTGGCGGCCGCCTCAGCCAGGCGCTTGCGACCGTGGCCCGCATTCACCACGAAAAGACCCGACAGGCCGTCGATGTATTTCTTGCCGTGGATGTCATAAATGTGGTGACCTTCACCCTTGGTAATGATGGGAACGCCACTCTTCTCGAGAACGGATTGGCGAGCAAAGTGCATCCACAGGTGATCTTTCGCCATCTTTTGGAGTTTTGCGTCTTCGGGGTTTTTCGCCGATGACGTCTTTGGCTTCGTCGCAACTTTCGATTTTGCGAGCTTTGGCGCCTTTGCCGCAGCTTTCGCCTTCGACGATTCGCGTCCCTTGAAAATAGTCATGGTGATCGGTTCCTATCGCGTTCCCCAGTTATACAACTGTTTTTTGAGCTTGAGATACACGAACGTTTCGGTTGAAACGACGCCCTCAAGTGACCTAATTTGCGAGTTCAGTAGCGTGATGAGGTCATCATCTGATTCGCAGACAACTTCAACCATGATGTCGAACGACCCCGCCGTGAGTACCACGTAATCGACCGCGCGAATCTCGCTCAATCGATCGGCAATGAGGCGAGTGTCGCCCGAGCAGCGAATGCCAATCATGGCCTGTCGGTAAAAGCCGAGTTGCATGGGGTCAGTCACGGCAACGACTTGCACGACACCAGTGTCGGTGAGCTTCTGCACTCGCTGTCGAACGGCCGCCTCCGAGAGACCCACTGCCTTGCCGATTTCGGCGTACGACTTGCGTCCGTCGCGTTGAAGCTGCTCGATGATTGCCTTGGAGACGTCATCGAGCGGGTTTGACTTCACTTTCCCGGACACACGACGATTATCGCAACAAAAAGGTGACCGAATCAAGGGAAACCGAAGTAAACGGATAAAAAATGTACGGATTCATTACTTGGAGCGGTGATACTGCCCGGCGCCGGTGAGGTGAACACGACCGGGATAGACTTTGCTGTCAGGGTGTTTGCGGTGGCGTATCGCAGAGCGCGAAGCGAAATCGGCACCCGGCAGAAAGGCATTGCACAGTGACCTCCATCGGTAAAGACGGCACTCGGGTCCCTTTGCCGACGGATAGTGACCTTGGCGGTTTGCGACTCAGTTGGGCTGCCGCGACCGATGTCGGCCACCATCGTGCCGCCAACGAAGACAGTTTTGTGGCGAGCATGCCCGTCTTTGCCGTGGCCGATGGAATGGGCGGACACCATGCGGGTGACGTCGCGAGCGATGCCGTCGTTCGAAGCTTGGCCACCCTCGCCGGAGATCGTCGAGTCACGCGAGAGGCTCTGAGCGGCGCGCTCGCTGCCGCCGTTGAGAACTTGCGCGCGGTTCTTCCGGAGGAACACCAGGGAGCCGGGACAACGGTAACCGGTGCCGCCATTGTCGACGAACAGGGTGAAACGCGCTTTGCGATTTTCAACATTGGCGACTCGCGTGTCTATGCCCGCATCGGCGACGAGTTTCTCCAGGTGACGACCGATCACTCGATTGTGCAGCAACTGGTGGACTCGGGGCAGATCACAAAAGA
>Ga0214917_10003563_pt1 | contig 17867 bp, 11 predicted proteins | sample LL_1208_BB_MetaG_FD_177983 | JGI IMG/M metagenome (GOLD analysis project Ga0214917, IMG submission 177983) | Freshwater microbial communities from Lake Lanier, Atlanta, Georgia, United States - LL_1208_BB | ecosystem: Environmental > Aquatic > Freshwater > Lake | place: USA: Georgia | collected... | reverse complement strand
CTGCACCGGATCGTCCGCGATCAGGATGTTCTGCGCCTCCTCCACCGGCAGGTTAAAGAGCTCCTCCGTCATCATCCCGTGCCAGATCTCCGCATCCTCCCGGCTCATCCTTTGCAGATGCACGCTCATTTCTCTTCTCCTTTCCATGCTTCTTGCCACGCCTCTTCCCGTGCCCGCATCCGGGCCAGCTCCGCCCGCAGTAGGAGATTCTCCTCCTCCCCACCCCCCAGCTCGATGGCCAGCCCCTTCACCTCCTCCGCCTCGATCCGGATTCTCATCGCCGGCCTCCCTGAATCTCGTCTTTGGGATCCGCTTCAAAACAGTCCGCCAACCCACGGTCCAGTCCCTCCCCCGTGATTAACCCCAGCTCTACCAGCTCCTCCCGGCTCACCACCCGGTTTTCCCAATCGCCCACCGGCAGATATTCGTTCAGCCGTCCCAACATCTGCTCGTAGGCATGGCCACGCGGATCGTTCAGCTTCTGTTGCCGGACTTTTTCCTCCTGGCCCATTTCCAGCTGCGGGAGCGATTCCCCGTAATCCCCCCCGCGCATGCGCGCCTTTTTGGCCAGGTACCGGCTGAAGGAAGGCACCTTGATGTGTCCATAACCCGCCGGGGTCATAAATCGGCCCGTACCCTGTAGCCACACCAACAGGTCCGGCGCCCCCAGCCAACACTCCGCCACCGTCACCACTTCCTTGCCCTCAGCCTTCAGCTCCCGTATCCGGTCACATAGCTCCAACGCCGGCCATGCGCTGAACACTCCCTCCCCGCGAAAGACCAAGACCAACCCATGGGGATTCTGTCGACCGGCCATGATCGCGCCTAGGATCGCCCCATGATCATCCTCTTCCCGCTCCTTGCCGGAGAGAATGACCAAGGCCGGCTCCACCGGCTTTCGTGCCCGCGCCTTTTTCACCACAGCTTTCTCTTCGCTCATTCCCACCTCCTTTCTTCTTCGTTCACGTTCACAAAATTTCCCTATCTGCTATCTCCTATCTCCTTGTGCTTTGCTTCGTTCCCGCCCGGCGCACCGCCGCCGCCATCCGGCGCAGTTGCGCCATCCTGGCCGCCCGATACGCCCTTCCACATTTCAGGCATGGTCTCATCAGCTCTTACCTCCCTTCAGCCCTCCGTAGCTCCACCGCAATGCGGGTTTGGAGCGTAGGAGGGTCATCTTCATCTCTATATCCACTCCCCTCGGACAAATTCGGTCCTCAGGGGCGCGATTTTTGGATAAAGCGGCTGTTTTCATTCAACCCCACCCTTTGCCTTGGCCTGGCCGGCTGATTCCATTGTCTCTTCCATCCTTGCTTTTTTTTCGTGGCCAAGGTTGCTGCATCGACTCAAATTAGAGCAGATTTTTCAAGAAAGGCGATTCTAATCGTCCAAAAACGGCCAACTTTATTTTTCTCCATGGGCCTGCGGATGTCCTACCCCTCCGGTTAGGATTTTGTTTAAGAGCTAAAATCCCTCTGCCTCGAAATACTAATGATTCTTGGATGGTTTTTTTATTCTCCAAACCCTAGGATATTATCTGGTTTCTATGCCCCACTGGATTCATGGAACGGACAAGAGGAAAGCCCCGCCAAGTGAACGCCGATTCGCCTCGGCACTTCGCTCCCTTCCGGCCACCTTTTCCATCCTTTGGAGATACTACTACACCGATAGCTCGCGGGGGAACAAGGTAAGGGAAGGGGATTTTATCATTCACGGTCCGGGTGGGCACCTTCTCGTGGTGGAATGCAAGACCTCCGGATTTTCTTTCCAAAAACAAGTATTCTGGGAAGGGCAAACCCCCGTGGATGACCCCGTGGAGCAGCTCTATGCCCAGAAGAACTGGTTACTTGGGACCATGCGTGAAAGGTTTCCTGATCATCCCCCTTATGTGGACGCGACGATCTTTCTTCCCCAGATTCTGGCCCCCCAGACTGACGTGGACGCGATCCACGGCATACCCCGCCCCCTGCTGCTTGGGTTGACGGATCTCCAGAACTTTTCTTCCTGGTGGAACATGCGTTTCGCTGGAAAAAAAAGCCCCGGGGGTAGTAACATTCTTGCCTCGCTTGCACCCCAGACAGGCCTTAAGTCAAACGCTCGTACCAGTAACTGGGTCAAGGAGGAGCTTGGTCGCCTCAGTGGTGCCAAGTTTCAGCTGCTTGATGCCCTACGGGCAAATCAACAACTCTTTGTGCAAGGAGGACCAGGAACGGGAAAGACCTGGCTAGCCGTGGAGACAGCGCGCCGCTGGGCCCGGAAAGGTCATCGTGTTCTTTTCCTTTGTTTTAATCTAGAGCTTGAAAGCCGCCTCCGCGCAATGGTTGGCGGCCACGGCATCACGGTCCACAGTTTTGAATCTTTGGCCAGGAGCCTGCTTGGCAGGTTTGACCTGCCCTCCGGTGAAGAACAAATCCGCCACTTCTGGTGGGAAACCTTGCCCGAGAAACTTCTGGGCCATGTCACGAGCCACCGCTTTAAAGCCCCATTCGATGCCTTGGTTGTGGATGAGGCCCAGGACCATGACACCGCATTTTCCCCTTGTCTCCACTTTGGAGCTGATAATGCAGGTTGGTGGACAATTTATTTTTACCTATTGCAAGGCGGTAGCTCTGCTCCGATTGCTGTTTTCTTTGATTCCCATCAAAGAATGGTGGGCCGCCTCGGGGAGTTCAATCCACTCACCCTTTTGAAGGCACTTTTTAACCCGGTGCAGCTGCATTTGGACCAGGTTGTTCGATACACCCGCCCAATCCGTGAATTCCTTCAAACTCTCGTTAGTCCTTCCACGCGGAATCTCGCTGCCAGCATGCGTATCTCAAGCGCCCTGCCCGAGGGCCCCCGGGTTCAGGTCATTCCTGTGAATTCTCCAGCCATGGAAAGATCCACCGCGCAGAAGTTGGTTCACGACTGGACCCGGGATGAGCATCTGCGCCCGGAGGATTTTCTGATCTTGTTTCGCAGCGTCAGCAAGATCCCCGGTTGGGCTCGGTCCGAGAAGCTGGGTCCTTTTACCCTACATCAAGGCAGAAATCAGGTTGGCGGGAAAATCCATGTCACCTCGATAAAAAAGGCCAGAGGCCTCGAGTCAAAGGCCGTGATTCTCACGGGCTTGCCCAGTTGGTCAAAAATAAAGTCTGACGATGAATTGGCCCATCTCTACTTCACGGGAGCCAGTCGAGCCCAGCAGTATCTGGCCGTCCTTGAAAAAACCTTCTGATTTCTTATAAGTTGGCTCGTTTCAGGGCTCGCTCGATTGACTGTAAATGGTTGTTCAGGCCTCTTATTCGACACTCCCAGATTCGTATCACCTTCCACCCCAGCCTTCTTAGCCGTCCGTTGACCGAACGGTCCCTTCTCCGGTTTCCCTCAATCTTCGACCTCCGGAATTTCCGGTTCTGCTTGGGTAACCGAAAACACTTGGGGCACCCATGCCAGAAACAGCCATCCACAAACACCGCCACCTTCTTCTTTCGGAAAGAGAAGTCCGGCCGACCTGGGATGGGCAAATGTCTGCGCCAGCCCCTTATGCCGGCTTTTCGCAAGAGTCTGGCCAGCCTGACCTCGGTCTTCTCGTTCCCCTTGCCCCGGATCCGGGACATGACCTCAGATCGGGTCAAGCCACTAAATCTAGTTTTCTCCAGTGAGGGCATGCTTTCTGGGAAGCCCATAGAAAAGCTCTGCTATCCTGTTTTTTTCAATTTTAAATAGTGGCCCTTTCTCAACAACAGACCCGCTGCTTTTCTTTTTAATCAGGTGATCCACGGTGATATTTCCGGCATCCAGCAGCCGGTCGAACTGTGTATGACTGGGTCTGGTGGTATGCACCACGGACTGAAGCTCGAAATACTCCGTCCGGCCCCTCATCAGGGATCGCGCCTGGATCCAGAACGTCTCCTTGTGTTTTTCCGATAGCCTTTCATGTAGCAAGGGCAAGGGCCAGATGCAGACATCCCCTCTTGGGTTATCCCGGTGGAATTCGCGCAGCAGCTGCCGCACCTCCTCCAGCTTAAGCTGGAGACCCTGTGAATTCGCCCGGCTGCAGGAGACCGTGCAGTAGAGTTTAAAATCAGATCCCCTGCGGTACCCATATTTTTCAAGGATTTCCCGGCTACCCTTGCAGGTGCTCAGGCTCCAGTCCGCCACGCACGCAAAAAGGTTGGCCCTGTTTTCTTGCCCGCCCATCCGCGGGGATCGTCCGCTTTTTAATTCGATCCCGTGATAATCCGGGTTCCGGCTTGAATTGATCTGGATCCCCAATGCCGTCTCAATGCTTCTCCCGATGGCCGTATCGCCTTCGCAGACAGCGCGGATAGCCCCTCGGCGCGCGATTGCCCTTAATTTTTCCAGCAGCTCGTTGGCCTCCCTTCTTGATTCCCTCTCAAGTCCCTCAAGAAAAAATCTGGAGAAGTCGTCCGCAGCCAGCCTTTGCTGGCTAAGATTGAGAAGGTGCAGCATCCCGTCTTTGACAAAGACTGCAAGAACGTCATCTGGCCGTGCATAGCCCGGGAGCCCGGCAAACCAGAATCGTGGGTCACCATCCTTTGTTTTTGGCCTATAAAGCGAGACCTTGGTTTCATCTGAGGAATCTGGATGAACGAAACAAGCGTCTTTCACCACCTTGTGCTCCGGGCCCTGCTCCTGCCGGCTAAAGTCATGGATTTTGGCCCCCACAAGGAGTTTCCGCATTGGTTCCGTGGCATCCAGAATGCTCTTTTCCAGCCCAGTCCGTGTTAGATAAAGAAGGACGCTGGGCCTTCCCGTCGAGTTCAGACGGGCTAGGTTTTGCGATTCATCCGCGCTAAGCGGGCGGGTATTCATCCCGCAACTTAGCCTTCCAGAAGCCGGAAAAAATGCTCGCCTATTTTTTGCGCCAGTCGCACGGGAACCGCGTTTCCGATCTGCGTGTACCTCGGGACGTCCCTGTCCCATATTCCCTTGCTGGGGTCACCAGCCCTTCTCCTTCCCCCTGTTGTACGCGGGCCCCTGAAGACGTACCAGTCTGGGAAGGTTTGCAGTCGTGCCCATTCACGGACCGTGGGACTACGCGGCTCCTTGTAGTGGACATAATCCTCAGGCAGGGATGTTGCCGTGATATTCGGCCCGTCCGGTCCCCACTCCCTTGGGAAAACCCTCTGAGCAAATTTTTTAGTCCGGTAACGCTCTGGGATCTCACCGCCATTCTCAATCATATGCTTATACTTTTTACGAATATAGTCGGCGTGCTGGCTGTACTCATGCTCCGTCAGGGCGTCACCTTCCTGCATCAGCAGGCCATCCCGGCGGGTCCTGAGGAGTGTCTGAATATCAGTTTCCGCATCGCGCAAGTAGACGTGATTGGCTTGCTTCCTGAAAAATCTGGAATCTTCAAGGTCCGATAAGAGCTGCTTGAGGCTTGGGGCCGGGGTGGTTCCAGGCGGCAAAAATCCAGCCTCAATGGCATGGGTTTCCTCACCGCTTGTCTGCAGCAGCCCTTTTCCATGCAACTTGCCGAATAAATCCTTCCGGATCCCCACCATCAGTACCCTTGGCCGGTTCTGTGGCACACCGTAATTTTTTGCCTGCACTAGTTCCCAGCGCACCACGTAACCGGGTATTTGCTTAAATGAGGCCAGCACGGCCTTCCATATTTCACCTTTTTCCCCGGCCGGGGACCAGCGTGAGTTGAGTAGCCCCTTCACGTTTTCGAAAAGAAAAATCCTCGGCTTCACTTTTCTGATCACTCTCACCATTTCCAGAAACAGGTGGTTGGATGGTATATCTTTTTTATCCAGCCGGAAGGTCCGGCGGTGGCCTATGCCGGAGAATCCCTGACAGGGTGGCCCTCCGCAGACAAGGTCGATTTCCTTGATACCCCTGCGTTTCAGGGCCTGAAGGTGCTTGCCCAGCTTTTGATTTGTTAATTTGTAAATGTCTGATTCCTCAATGATTTCCATGCCTTCCCGGTTGGCGCGATAGGTGTCCGCGGCTTGCCGGTTTAGCTCACTGAATAAAACCGGGATGAAACCGGCCTCTTCCAGCCCAAGAGACAAGCCTCCGCAGCCGGCAAAGAGATCAATCACCACCGGTTTTTTTGCATTCCCCGCCCCACGGTGTTTGCTGTTGCCATTGTGCCCATTGACCCGTGGACGATGATCAATGTGCTGGATCATTTCCGACAAATAAGCAAAAAGACCCGGCTAACAAGCCCGCCAAGCCATGAACAACTTGCTGCTTATCAACAACCTGCTGATTTCTTTTAGTACTCCCATGGCCAGAATCTTACATCCCGACATGGGACAAAAACCGTCTTACCATATAATAAAAAACTAGTTGCTTTGAAAATCGCAGGGCCTTAAGTCCAAATCAGGCTTAAGTATTCATTTTATAAACGCATGTTCTGGGACCACCGTAATTTGCGGTACGCCCGCTGACGTAATCAAATATACCAACCGAATCTTTGGCATTAATTTTTTCAAACGCTTGATGCCTTGAGGGTGAATCACGAAATTCGATAGTAATCTCCCTCTCTTCATTGCGGGGCTTGATCGTAATACGGACCTTGTCATAGCCCTTGTTGAGGTTGGTAACCAATCCAACCGCGTCATTTGGCCATTTTTTATTTTCCTCAGAAAGCCGTTGAGTATTTAGATAAGATTTGCAAACAGGACGATAAAGACACCCCATGCAACCAAATATATGATTTGAATTGTCTTTTGGAAGTGGGCGAGCCAGATCGCCCGAGTCCTTTTTAACTATCTTGTTAAATTCATCTAAAAGTTGCCTTGCCTGGCGGGCAACCTTTACTGCTTGTGCCGGATCGATCGGCACCTCATGCTCCCAACCATCCAGCGTTTTGAGTAGCGCCTTGTGGATTCTGATGCCTTTAACCTCCGCAAGAAGAGCTGCGTAAAGCAATAACTGGAGCTGATAGGATTCCTTGATTTGTGCGGTACCGTCACCCTCAACATCAAGCACATCCCCCGATTTATAGTCCACGAGGACCCACCCCTCAGGGCGACGCTCCACCAGATCAAATTGTCCCCTAAGCATGCCGTCCAAGGATCGAAGCATCTCCTCCTTCAATGGATGCTCGCGACTCCGTGTCTCATGAACTGCAGGATTCGCATGTAAAACAGCGGCGCGTGTACGAGCCATGCGAATAGTCATCAATCTTCGTAATTCAAAACCCTTAACTGTTTGAGACAGGGGCGCAAGGCCCCGCGTTACAGGACTTTCACTTAACTTTTCATTAACCTTTGCACATTCGTCATCCCAGACGCTGGCAGGATCATGATTTGTGTCGACGGCCTCCATAACTTTATGCACCACATCGCCCAGCTTAGCCGCCGGAAACGGCGCTAGGGGTGGCTCACCCTCCCAAAGCAGTTGCAACCCACACCCTTTTTTTTCCTGCCATGCCTTGAGACGAGAAAAGGTGGTTGGACTCACGGTTTCCAATCTCTCGCGAAGCCGAGGTTCCCCTCTCATAATCGGAATACCCCGTCGCCGTCCGAGAGTTTCTGAAAAACCCAAGAAGGACGGCGAGATAGATCAAAGCTATCTACGCTTAGGACGTTTTCTTTTCGTGTATCTGCGGCGGATGCGGCGACCCATTCTGCAAACAAGCCCCGGGGATCAACTGTATCCCAAAGGGGATGGCGGAGAACAACTTTAAGGCTTCCAAACTGGAAGCCGGGCACGTCATCTTCCAAATTACGCAATTCCGCAGACCGCCCAAAGTTTTTTATGAAAGTCTCGATATCTTTGCGTGTTCTATCCATCCATCCGTTAAGTTCAACAGGAGTCCAATTACCATCTAAAGCCGCCTGGTAACTATACGACGCCAGCATACGAACCAAGGAAACCCCAAGCCGCCAGTCCAGAATGGAATGATAGCGCATGTTTCGGAAGTTTCGAAGGCAGGAAGTGCACGACGAGTGACATTCTCCACGATGTCTGACGCTAAAAATACTTTCAAGAAACTCTCCTCCAGCAATTTGGTTATCGGCTGCGGATACAATTTGGCTGATTACTTCATTAATTTTAGAGAATAGCTGGCGCGTGAAGCCGGAGCCATTCGCGAGGTGATCGGCCAAGATGAATTCTCCGGTGTAGCGGAGCCGGCCGGTGGTATCAGGTCCAAGCTCAGCCGAGCGGATATGGCAGATGTCAAACTCTTCCATATCGATATCAAGGTTGTCCGCTGCCACGGACCTGATGAGGAACGCTGCCGACCAGAGGGCACTGTTTACTCCTGGACGAACCTTGGTGTTGGTATCTTCCCCGAGACCTGAAGGCATGGGCCGAATTGGGGATGCATCGAGCCCAAGGGGAATCGCCGCAAGCCTTAAAATCAGCGAATCTGTTGTCTTAGGCGCTATTAGGGCGATATTTTCAGTCCCCCTCTTGAGATCCGACACCCATCGATCGATTTGTCCATCGTTTCTCGCATGTGGTCTGAGAAGGTTGTCGTTAACGGGAGTTCCCTTGAAAAGGATGCCTTTGTTATCATTAAGGGTATAAAGCCGTGCCCCCGGACGGAATAGTACAACTGCATTTATCCCGTTCACAGGAGTTGCATCAGATGAATCGCCCTCTGCGAGGCGTGCTGCAGCTGCACTGATGATCTCACCACCTTCGGCAGCATCTTCACCTTCTCCGAGCTCCTGTGTGAAAAATGCGTTAGGAACACGAACCTCGAACTCTTGATATCCACTGTTTTTGTCAGCGAAACAGTTCGGACACGTGGCGTGCATAACATGTGGCGCGTTCAGCAAAGAATATGTTTTAACAAAGTGGCAGCGCGAGCATCGGGCCATCCATTTCTTCTCCACAAAGGGCTCTCCGGGCATGGCAAACAGCTTATCTCCTTGCCGAGAGAGCGATGGGCAAACACCAAACGATTTGTGGATCCGCTTGTCTTTTGTCTTTTCTGCACCAGGGGCAAACTCAGTGACAGCAAGATCGAGTTCGCGTTCAATCGAGGGAACCTCAGGTTTGCCTCTCTCCGTATGCTGATGTATTGGCCCGTGATAAAGAGCCCGAATCTTAGATGGCATGCCAAACATTGGGAGAAGAGCTCCCTCGGCCAGTCGGTGGGCAACGCCCTCAAATGACTGTAATTCAGGATTACCTAGGATAGAAACTATTTCGTTTAAGAGGTTGTCTTCGACAAACGAACGCAAGGTATCTGCTGTAACGTTCTTACCCTGAAATCCATTGGCTAATGCTTTAGCTAAGCTAGATATTACATTTTTATTGGCAGGAGCTTGTAACCACTCTGTGATTTTTGGTAGGTTATAAGACCAGTCACTAGCCTTTCCAAATTCTCCATGACTGTCAGGCGGCTTTTGCGGCCCATGATGCCAACGCACACCAACCCTGGAGAAGGCCTCTCGGAGTATCCCCTTGGTCATAACGCGACGCGCGATGTCGAATTGGTCCATTGCCAAAAATGGAGTAGGGGCCTTAGCACTGGTGATGTGGTATGGTTTTTCGAAATGGATCGTGTCATGGCTGCGCTGCCGACAGAGCGTCATCACGATAGAGAATGCCTGCCCGCGACGACCGCCGCGTCCCGCCCTTTGCTGGTAGTTGAATCTCTCGGGGGGCATATTTGCCTGCATAACGGCCCGTAGGCCCCCGATATCGATCCCGACCTCCATGGTTGTTGTCACACTTAGGAGGTCAATCGTCTTAACGATTTCAGGACCTTCGTTAGGCAAAACGACGTTTCGAAATTGGCGTTGCCTTTGAGCCTGATCGTCAGTTTGCCCGGTCAGCTCCTCTGCGTGAAGCCGGAAGGGCGCTCGCTCTCGTGCCGTGATGTCAGCATAGTAATGGTTTTGCCATATTTCACTGCATTTTCCGTTTGCCTGTGGGTTTAACGTATCAAAGCAGTGACTGCAGACGCCAGCTGAGGGATGTAAATGCACACGTCGACAGTGGGTGCAGCGCCACACAGGGCCATCGTCAGTAGTTAGGGAAAGATGGAGCCTATCAGCCGAAAGGATCCATCCGTTGTTTGCAACATCATTGTTATTAATAAGGTCCCTGACCGCGTCTTCAACAGAATGAAAATCGACCTGGTGATGACCAGCGACGCGCTCGCAGAACTTCGCTATGCAGTGAAGTCTACGATTTGCTGCAAAAACCCCATCCTCCTCAAAGTTTGTATCGACTGGATCTGGTCCAAAACCGAAGATCGGCACTGCCTGCTGGTAGTGCCCCTTCTCGCCAAGCAACCTGATAACAGAGTTGCAGGCCTGAAGAAGCACCTCGGGCGACAAACCGCATGTGTTCGCCCGTGCCAGAAGATTATCTTCCTCAATCGACGGAAAGCCGAGACCAGAAGACTCGAAACCGAAGTAAAGGCGACCAAACAGCAAAGAAAGGATATTTTGCTTGATCATGAGAAAGAAATTTCCTTTTTCAAGAGTGTCGCGATTAAAAATCACGCCATTTTTTCCATTTCTTGTGCAGTAAAGAGCGTTTTTGTTTTGAAAATCAAACAGGCCCCACCAATCCACCCATTCCTTTTTTCTCCGCTCGTTGCGTTCATACTCCTCGTAGAATCGGGCGAAAGCTTTTTTGCAGCCTGCAGGATTTATTCCCAGTCTCTTTAGGCGGTGAATCAGAATCGGGTCGTTTTGCACGCCGTCAACCGTCTCATTGAAAAGGCGAGTTAGTGGGATTGATGGTGATTGACCAATCGCTCTCTGTAGGTGTTCATGGCTTCTTCGAAGGCTTATCTGCTCATCGTCCGTAAGGTCGAGAAAAGGCCGTCCCCCCAGTGCACGACACGTCTCGGCGTCCGAAACAAGCTGCATAGCTTCGTTTGGAAACCGTTCTTGAAATTGAATTGCTAATGGCGACGTTTGCGGGATCTGGTTTTTTATGCACTTTGCGAATTCTTGCTTGCCCAGCACTGGCACACGCAACTCCGCAAAGATTGCCTCGCGCATCATTTCATCAAAATGATAACGCTCAATGTCATTGGCTATCTTAGCCGCATCCTCACGGCTGTCGGAAAAGACAACAAGTTTCCGATCGTCATGGCGGTCCTCTCGGTTCGGAAGGGCGTGGAACAGCTCCTTGGCGAAAATCTGGCTGATCTTGGTAAATCCTGTTCGGAATGTCCTTATAGGCGATTGCTTCTTGTTTAAACACCACGCCCCTCTGTTCTTGTAGCGGTAGTCCTCGCTACAGTTTGGGCACACAGCCGGGAATGCAGGGTATTGTTCTCTTTCATCAGGGGATAGCCTGGGACCTCTTTGTCTATGATTGATAGGGTAAATATGATTATCCTTCACACGTGCTACCTGATAAATATAACCACGTACCTGTCCTTCCCGAGAGTCTCTAGCATCATCCGGTGAAATCATGCCAGTTGCTGCCTGAAGAATGCACGGCCTCCAGCCAGCCACGGGATCGTCCCTTAGCTTAGGTTCCACTCCCGCATTAGGGGCGTTGTAAACAACTGATTTGTCTCCCCAGAACAGGCGAGTAGTGGCGGCGTCTTTTGGATTATCCGTTGTAGGACAGAATTCAGAGGGAGACCTATCGATTGCCGGCCAGAAAATTCCATATTCAGCGTACTTTCGATCTTTTGCCAGAAGCGGCCGGTCGTTCTCGGGAACACCCTCGAGATTGGGATCGCCGGAGAGAAGAGACAGTTCGCTTTCGTCTTTATTATGCAGGAGCTTGATTCCGCCTAAAAACACGTCACCGCACTGCTCGCAGTAAAGCAACTCAAGAACCCGATTCCCTTTGGGAGTCATCAGGATGCGGTCGCTTGGATACAAGCGTCCAACCGGACGGCCTCCATCTTGATGTTTCTGCTCAAGATCCGAAGGGTCAGGAGATGCCCAGAGCCCTTCAAGATTGCGAAAGAACCAATGGAGGCGAAATGACGGCAGGGTGTCATGCAATCCTCCGGTGTGCTCCGATGCACCTCGGGCAACAAGAAGCCCGCGGACTGCTTTCAGTACCTCCTCGCTCGGCTTGCCATCGAGATTGCTTCCAAAAATCCGGCGCCCAAACTCCTCTAGATCAAAAGCGCGAAAACGGTCGTTATCCTGCAAGGCGTAGAGCATCCGGTTGGCAATCTGCGGACCAAGCTCTTCGTGGGTCAAAACCCGGATGAGTTTTTTAAATCCAGTGCCATCAATATTCTTGCCACCGAGGGCATTCGCCACGGCTGTGAATTCTACATTCAGGGTTTGGTCGAACGCTTCAGCCGTCTTTCCGTTGGACCTCTCCCGGTCCCAGGCATCGGCTAGCTGAATGAAGGAGCCTGCATCCCAATTACCCTCAGGGGGAGTTGCCGGCTCAACCGCCCCGCCGATGATTTCAATTCCATCACAGCCGAAAAACTCGCTGATGAATGTCTCACTGTCGGGGTCATTGGCTGTCAGCGATGCACTTGAGGCCAGAATCTTGAGCTGGCAACTGTTCGGATCGAGCCCTAGGCGATGCAACAAAAGCCGGATCAGGTAAGAAACCTCAGTTCCGGCCGTGCCGCGATAAAGATGGAGTTCATCAACGACAAGGTGAAAAACGCGCGTGGGCTCAATGTGTCGATTTTCCCTACAGGGATCCCCCTCCAGCCATGATCTTGTCTGGCTGAATATGGGCTCATCCGCATCTCTCATAAGCATCACGCTGAGCATGCTAAAATTTGTGACGAGGATGTCCGGCGGGGCGTCCTGCATGTCCCAACGCGACCTCATCTCGGCACCATCAACAGAAGGAAAGAAAAACCGGGCATCTTCTTGCTCGTTGTTTTTTTGCCTATCGTGGCATCTGGCAGTAGAAAAAGCTGCCTGTGCATCTTCCAACTCCTTGCGAAGTTCATTGATGCGTGGAGCATCAATTGACCCATCACCTTCCCTTTCATGTCCCGGCACCGGCGTATCACCGTTATACCGGCCAAAATAAATTCGCTGGCCTTGCCCAAGGTGCTCGGAGTACCAATGTCGTGCACCAACATCGCCGTATGCTCCAGAATCTAAGGCCTGCCGTAGCCGGCTCATCTGGTCTTCAACCAAGGCATTCATCGGATAGAGAATCAGGGCACGGACAGCCGCCCTACCGGGCGGCTCCCCGAACCGCTGAGATACCCTCTGCGAACGAAAATAGCCCTCGTTGTTCTGGCAAGAATCTCGCCAGTTGCCTCCTGCGGGTGTGTCGCCCCACCAGTCATCCCTGCGCGCAGCTTCGACAGTTGCAGCGGCGACATTAAATTGAAATTCACTCTCACTCGTCTCCATGACGATTCGTGCAAAGATCGGAAGGAGAAATGCCTCGGTCTTCCCGGACCCCGTACCCGCAGTAATAACGAGAGATTCGCCACAGATGGCACGAAGCATCATCTCATATTGGTGCTTGTAGAGAGGTTGATTCGCCGGGAAGAGGCAACGAGGGCCGCAACTAACGAGAGCCTTGAATTTTTTGAAAACATCCTCCGTGAACTGCCGGGGAAGCTGGAGGTTTTTATCTTGCGCATCCTCTTGAAGTTGTTGGTATTTAAGATCGCCAAAAGGCGTATCTGTTGATTGGTAACGCGGAACGGGCTCTATCCACGGTGTCCGGTAAAGGGCCGGCGACTGAGAGCTCACATCCAAAAGAATCTGCAACCGCTCCTCGTCGATCGATTTGTTTTGGATACAAAACGCCGTACGGACGTATCGTACGAAATTGTCGCGAATCGCGTAAAAGGAGCCAAGTGGATCTTGCATCGTCAGGTTTCCTTAGAGTTAAGGAAGTTTCCAATAGAAAGTTTCTTCAGTACCGCAGCTTGGATCACGGCGGGCACTCCTTTGTAGATGATATTCTGATCTTTTTCCTGCGGTAACATTCCAGTGCACAGGCAGCATACGCGGTGGAGTTCGATGGGTAAAGGGAGCCAAGAAGGAACAATAAACTGACCGCTTGGGGATTCAGGCATCAGGTTCTGCTCTGCGGAAGAATGTACTACCGCCCACTTAGCCCAAAGCGGATCCCCCTCAAAACCATGCTGCCAATATTCCCACGATCCATCTAGCCTTCGGCGGGCAAGCCAGTGCAAGTATGGGGACCTGCGAATTAGCATGAGATGCCAGCGGTAATCTTTTTTAATCTGCGACCACGGACGGAAGCGGGCGTTCTTAGGATGGAACACTTCCCAAAGGTCTGAGCCGTTTCCCGCACCTGCGGGTTTTCGGCTAAATGAATGTTCATTAAGTCGGTCCGTAAGTGGCGCTACCCCGCACAACAGCACCCATGCATCGGGCGTATTCGGGTCGTTTCCGATTGCACAAGATGGCTGACAGGTCTTCCGGGCGAACGCTCGCAATTCCTTAAATGGGCCCGATAGTTTCAAGCAATCAGGAATAAGATAGGCGTTTCCTTGGGATTGAACCTGTACACGTTGAAATACTGGATGCACGCCAAACTGTTTCACGATCGCATTATTCCTAGCCCCAGCAAGCACAACGCGGACCCCGTCGGGGGCTGGTTCGGGTAAAAGGCAGAGCCGGGGCGAGCATGCATGAATGGATCGAGCTTTGAAATCCAGCTTGATATGGCCTAACCCGGCCAGGTCTCTTCGTAACTTCCATATACTGAAATCGGTGGCATCAGGGTGACAATATTGAATGACCTGATAGAAATCTGTAAAAGGTATCGAGCCCATCGCAGTGATAATGCTCATGATGCTCATGACTTTTTTTTCTTCATTACAGAATCTATGATTGGTCCCAGCCCCTGAAGGCCGTCGGATTTTGATCGCGTCGGCTCTCTTCTGGGCTCCTCGCCACCGCGGCGAGCCGGTGGAACCCACATGCACCATCGCGAGCATACGGGCAGTCCTTGGATCGAAAATTGGATCTCGTAAATATGATTCGCATTCATTCCTGCGTCACGTGGCTCTGTTAAAAGCCCATCGAATGGGGCATCGACTGTTCCTTGGCCACTTTTTGCACCAATAATTTGATAACCAATCTTGAGCTTCTCATCACATGTGATGCTCGCATATAAACATCCGGTAAACTTGGTTGGCAGCGCCCGATCTTTTGAAAGTCTGCGGACATCGATCTTTGGCAGGTTCACCAGCTCAATCTTGATGGCATGCAACACAGTTCCCTCGTAGCTTAATTCGAGTTTCAGACCACCTAGTTTCTTCTCAATCAGGCTATCTGGTTGGAAGGATCTTGAAGTTGCTCCCGGGGCTGTCAGGGTTATTTGGAATTTGTTCTCCTTAGGATCCACATGGACTTCAGGCGGAATATCCACTAGATAGACCTCCTCACCGGTTGATCGTGTTTTAAGCCAGCCATCTTTGGTCAAGACAATCCTGCCAGCTGGGTATGGGCTTAGGTCTCCCGGATCCCTTGGAATGATTGATTGCAGGTCATCATCTCGTGGGATGCGGGCTTCAGGGTCAACGAACTCCACGTTGCGAATGGTTTCTCCGATGAGCTCTCCAGCCCGCTGTAGACCAATCCTTACGAAGCAAGGTTTTTCAGCGGCAAGTTCCCATCCCCCGCTTTCTGACACGAGACGCGCAATACCAGCGTCTCCATCGCAGAGAACCGGATTAAGGTTTCCATGTCGACATGAGATACCGACAGGAAACCCAGTTAGAAATTTATCAATCCTTGGCTCGATCCGGCACGGCGACTCAAGATGAATGCGTGGCCTCGGATCACGGGGCTCTAGAGTCAGTGGTGGCAGAATTTCCGGCCACGTGTTTGGATCAGGGTCCTCTTGGATACGCATTCGCCACCCGAAAACGCCCAGCGGAACGCGCGTAGCGTTGTCTCTGGTCCACTCACCTGCCCCGGGATTGGGTTGATGTTCGGAAGTAGTCAAAACGAGATAAGCTGAGCCAGCCTCAACCTCATCAACTTCTAAATATCCCCCCTTTAGATGAAATGGCAGACCTTGGTTACTCATGACCAACAGCGAGCGGGCTGACATCCTGGCCTTTAAGCGAAGTTCGGGACACTCCAAGGATGCCTCCACCATTTTGTTGGCTGGGGTAAATTCGATCGGCTTAGACCATTGTGAATCGTTGCCTGGCCATGCCAGAGAAACACGGTTGTCTGTCTCATATCTTATATCAGGCTGAAGAGCTGGAAGTCGCCGCAATGCATTGACAGACTTAAGTTTTACCAAAGCTTGCAATGACCCACTGCGAAGAAATCGCAGTAAACGTGCGCCACATTGGCGAGGGGCTCCATCTTCCCCTTCATTTATCCCATCCCATTGACGATATCTTGAAAGGAGCAAAGTTCCAATTGCCTGTTTATCTGCTGGGTCCTGCCCTTGCAGCCTTTTGACAATGTCTTGGCTTAGAACATTCAGGCTATCTAGTTGAAGAACCCGTGCCGCGAATTCATCTGGCTTAGGAAGGTTTCTATCATAAGGCGGTCCGGCGCTCATAAGCGCGTGGAATACTCGGTCTAGATTTCTAAGATCAACAGGTCTAAATATTCCGAAATATCTAGGTATAAACTCATAGCTTTGGTTCCACAATTTCATGTCAGGAAGGCGGCAGACGCCACGTTTGTAGTCAATCGACCACTGTTCCAAATCATTCCAGAGGTCATTGATTGAAACTGCTTTGCCAGCGTGCTTGTACTTGGGACCAAGATCGGAGCAGCTTATTTGATCGTCCCCACTCAATCCGAGGAGTTGATTTAATGGTTCATAAAATCTTCCCCCGTGAATATCCCCCCTTTCCGTGTAGCTAATTACCAGAAGGCATAGGTAGGCAAAGTACGGCGGAAACTCCAGTTTGCCATTATCGAATTGTCGCCAATGAATATGCCCCAAGAGATTAAGCTTTTCCCGCGTGTCCCCTATTTCGCGATCTTCCCACTTAGGATCTGGATAAAGACAATTGCGCGCCTTGGATGCGATGCTTTGACAACGTGGTATTTGAGTCCACTTGGGACCTGTTTTTACAGCCTTCACGAAGTCGTCAGCCGCTGCGGACTCCTCCAGCCCACAAATGTCGGAAAGAGTCCCCTTGCTTAGGCACGGGAATACTACCTCGGTTTCTGTTTTACAAAAAAAATGCCGGCACAATTGATCGTTCCAATCGAGGTAATCCATTTTACGCCTGCATTTGTTTGATTCTAGCCAGATACTTGCAGTAACCACACTCCTCGGAGGGCTTGGGGGCTTGGGGCACCTCCAGCACCTCCTTGATCTGCCGCAGCGTCGGCTCGATCCATTCTGTGTCTCCAATATGGGAAATCATAGTCATGCGAAACTCCAGGCGGTTGTTAAATTCGCCGTTGGCGCAGCCGTTGGCGTACAGAAACCAAGCCTGCGGTGAAACTTCAAACCCCATCCTCCGCATGATCCACTGGTACATCTCGATCTGCTTCTTGTAGGACGGCCCAAACCCGCTTTCCAGGTCCGTCACCTCGTCCTTTTTCGCCGTGCATTTGTAGTCCGCCAAAATCAGCCGCCCCGTCTCCTCCTCCTGCCATACGTCATCGATCCCCCCGTAGATTTCAAACTGGGTTTCTTCATGAACGGCGCTGATTCCCTGCCGGGAGTCCCGCCATTTTTCCAGATCCGGGTGCCTGAACGGCACAGCCCGTATCCCGTATTGTGTCATCAGGGGATGCGGTTCCCCCAATGCCCGGTACTTGTCGAACTCCCTCTTCATCAGCGCGTCCGTAGCTGCATTCAGCGTGTAGGCCGCACCACTCGGCGGTTTTACCTTGTACCGCAAATCCAGGAAAAAGCATCGCGGACAGTCCATATACTGTTTGATCCTGTTCCGGCTCAACGGGTATTGCGTACCGGCGCCCGGCTGATAAAGCCCCGGCCGCCGCATCTTCACCTTCTTCTCCCCAGGCAACTCCTCGGCCGCTTTTTCTTTTTTGGGT
>Ga0214917_10003562_pt1 | contig 17868 bp, 10 predicted proteins | sample LL_1208_BB_MetaG_FD_177983 | JGI IMG/M metagenome (GOLD analysis project Ga0214917, IMG submission 177983) | Freshwater microbial communities from Lake Lanier, Atlanta, Georgia, United States - LL_1208_BB | ecosystem: Environmental > Aquatic > Freshwater > Lake | place: USA: Georgia | collected... | reverse complement strand
TTTTTCTTCTTCGAGGAGCCGCCGTTCGACCACCGCCTGGGTGGCGATGCCGGCGTGGTCGGTGCCCGGCATCCAGAGCGTGAGATACCCCTGCATCCGCCGTGTCCGCACGAGCACGTCCTGCAGCGTGTTGTTGAGGGCATGGCCGAGGTGCAGGGCGCCGGTCACGTTCGGGGGCGGGATCACGATCGAGAACGTGCGGCGGCCCGGCGCCGGCTCGGCATGCCAGTCGCGGCGGGCGTCCCAGAGCGTGCGGCAGCGGGCCTGGGCGGCCCGGTGGTCGTATTGCTTCGGCAGTTCGTGCATGCAGGTGGCCTCGAAAAGCCCGGAATGTACCGGATACCTTGGCAGTCGTTCCATAATCTCGTGAAACTCTGGCTGTCCGTCTCTTGTCGGCAGGAGCGATCACACCATTGGAGACCCCATGAAGCTCGTCCGGTTTGGTGCCCGCGGTGCGGAGAAGCCGGGACTCGTCACGGCGGACGGTCGAATCAAGGACTGCTCGGCCCACGTGGCCGACTATGACCACGCCTTCTTCGCTGGCGACGGTCTGGATCGGCTGCGGTCGCTCGCCAAGCAGCCCGATGGCCTCCCTGACGCCCCGGCCGGCGCGCGACTCGGTGCCCCGGTCGCCCGGCCGCGAAACGTCTTCGCCATCGGCCTGAACTACTCCGACCACGCGAAGGAAACCGGGGCGGCCATCCCGGCGGAGCCGATCCTGTTCATGAAGGCGACGACCGCGGTCTGCGGCCCGCACGATCCGATCCTCATCCCTCGCGGCAGCGAGAAGACCGACTGGGAGGTGGAACTCGGCGTCGTCATCGGCCGCGACGCCCACTATCTGCCGTCGCAGGAGGCGGCTCGCGGTCACATCGCCGGCTACTGTGTGGCCAACGACGTATCGGAGCGGTCATTTCAGCTGGAGCATGGCGGCCAGTGGAGCAAGGGGAAGTCGAGTCTGAACTTCCTGCCCCTCGGGCCGTGGCTCGTCACACCAGACGACATCCCCGACCCCCAGCAGCTTGGCCTCAGACTCGACGTCAACGGCACGCGGCGGCAGACCGGCACCACGGCGAACATGATCTTCGACGTGCTGCACATCGTGCAGTACCTGTCGCAGTTCCTCGTGCTCGAGGCGGGCGACGTGATCATCACCGGCACGCCTCCGGGCGTCGGCATGGGGATGAAGCCGCCGCAGTTTCTCCGGGCCGGCGACGTGGTCGAACTGGGAATTGACGGCCTCGGTAGCCAGCGAAGCGTGTGCGAGCCGGGGTGATGGCAGAGGCCGGCGGCTCACCACACGGTGCCCGCTTGAAGGGCATCGATGAACGCCTTCACGGGGAGCACGTCGATCCCGTCTTCCGTTCGTTGAGGCCGGATGCCTTCGTACACGACGATTCGCCGCTTGAGTCCTGGGAGTTCGGCGATCGCCCGCAGACCCTTCAAGTCGGCTGGGCCCAGGGATGGCTTCGCCTTGGCTTCGATTGCGACAAATTTACGCCCGGTCTTCACGATAAAATCCACTTCGATTCCGCCCTCCGTCGGCGCCCAGTACGACAGCCCGTCGAAGGGCTCGCGGCAGCCTGACGCCGGTTCACCGTACGCCCGGAGCAGCTGACCGATCCAGCCCTCGAACAGCGGGCCGCGCTCGACGGCGGAGGGCGGGTGAAATTCCCGCCGCACCGCCCGCACCATGCCACTGTCGGTCCAGTAGAGCTTCGGATGCCGCCGCTCCTTGACCCGCAACCGGGCATCGAAGGCAGGCAGCAGCCAGGCCACGTGTGTATCCGCAAGAATCTCGAGATAGCCCTCCACGGTCGTACGGGCCACGCCGGCATCGCGGGCGAGTCCTGCCACAGACAGGACCTGCCCATGGAACACTCCAGCCACGGGAAGGAACCGTGCGAAGCCCGGCAGATTGCGCACCAGGGCTTCGGCCTGGATCTCCTGTTTCAGGTAGAGCTGCACGTAGGCTTCGAGCGCCTCCCGTTGATCCGCTGCGTTCCAGATCAGTGGCAGGCTGCCGGATTGCAGGATGCGCCCGAGGTCGAAGTCGCGACCGAGTTCCTCGGGCACGAGCGGAAGCATCTGCCGCTGCACGGCCCGACCAGCCAGCAGGTTGGTTCCCGCCTGCTTGAGCTTGCGGGCACTCGAGCCGAGGAGCACGAACCGGAGCCTTTGTTCCTCGATGAACCGGTGCACCTCGTTGAGCAACGCCGGCAGCCGCTGAATCTCGTCCACGATCACCGTCGCGTTGCGAGGGAGCGTCCGCAGTTCGCCGGCGAACAGGCCAGGATCGCGGAGATACGCCTGGTACAGCCCCTCGTCGAGCAGGTCGATGCGATGGGCATCGGGCAGCGCCTGCCGCGACCACGTGCTTTTGCCGACGCCGCGGAGCCCGAACAGGAAAAAACTTTGATCCCGCGGGGCCCCCAGCAGGCGACGGTACGATGGACGCGATACCATGCCGTCATTTGTACCGGAAAAATGACGACATGCAATCGCGCCTGCTTTTCGCCTCAGCGTGGTCGGCTCGGTTTCTCAGTGCCAGCCTCTACCGCTGGCTGAGGAAGTGATGGAACGAGTCGGCGAGGGCGAGCCAACTGGCCTCGATCACGTTCTCGCTCACGCCGACGGTGCCCCAGATCCGCTCGCCGTCGCCGCTCTCGATCGACACGCGGACCTTCGCGGCCGTGCCCTCCTGGGCGTTGATCACCCGCACCTTGTAGTCGAGCAGGTGCATCCGCTCGACGGCCGGATACGTGGCCACCAGCGCCTTCCGCAGGGCCGCGTCGAGGGCGTTGACCGGGCCGTCGCCTTCGGCTACCTCGTGCCGCAGCCCGTCGGCCACGTGCAGTTTCACGGTGGCCAGCGTGCGGATGTCGCCCTCGCCCCGGCTCTCGACGGCGACGTTGTAGCTGTCGCGGACGAATGCGGGCGTGAACGTGCCCGCGATCCGATCAACGAGCAGGTCGAACGACGCCCCCGCCGCCTCGAACTGCCAGCCCTCGTTCTCGAGCCGGCAGACTTCCGCGAGCACGGCGTCGAGCAGCGCCCGGTCGTTCTTCACGTCGGGCCGCGTGACCATCGCGGCGATGTTCGAGCGGCCCGACAGTTCGCTCACGAGGATCCGCCGCGAGTTGCCCACCGCCTCGGGCGGGATGTGCTCGTACGACTCGGTCGCCTTGGCGACGGCATGCACGTGCATGCCCCCCTTGTGGGCGAAGGCGCTCGAGCCGACGAACGGCTGCCCGGGGCGGTAGCCCATGTTGGCCGTCTCGTAGACGAACCGCGACAGTTCAGTGAGATGGGCCGCGCCCGAGCCGTCAGCGGCGCCGCCGGCAAGCACGCGGTAGCCCGGGAGCTTGAGGGCGAGATTGGCCACCACCGAGATCAGGTCGGCGTTGCCGCACCGCTCGCCCAGCCCATTGATCGTGCCCTGCACCTGCACCGCGCCCGCCGCGACCGCGGCCAGCGAATTCGCCACCGCGAGATCGCAGTCGTTGTGGCAGTGGATGGCTAGAGGCCGCTGGTAGCCGGCCGCCTTCAAGGCCGCCGCCGCCTCGCCGAGAATCCGGGCGATCTCGTCGGGGAGTGTGCCGCCGTTGGTGTCGCAGCAGACGATTCGCGTGGCCCCGGCCTGAGCGGCGGCTGCGATCGTGGCGGCGGAATAGTCGCGGTCGAGTTTCCAGCCGTCGAAGAAATGCTCGGCGTCGTAGAACACCTCGCGGCCCGACTGGGTGAGGTAGCCCACCGTATCGGCGATCATGGCGAGGTTCTCCTCGCGGGACACGCCGAGCACTTCGCTCACGTGGAAGGCCGAGGTCTTGCCCACGATCGTGACGACGCTCGTGCCGGCCTCGAGCAGGGCCTTCATCCCGGGGTCGGCGGCGGCCTCCATGCCGCGGCGACGGGTCATGCCGAAGGCGCAGACCCGGGAGTGCCGCAGCTTCAGCCCGCGGACCCGCTCGAAATACTGGGCGTCCTTGGGGTTCGAAAGCGGATAGCCCCCCTCGATGAAATCCACACCCGCCTCGTCGAGCCGGCGGGTGATCGCCAGCTTGTCCTCCAGAGAGAAGTTGACGCCTTCCCCCTGGCTGCCGTCGCGGAGCGTGGTGTCGTAGATTTCAATCGCTGAACTGTCAACGATCATTTCGGCAGCCCACGGTCGTCATCCAGCAGGCCGGAGTCGTCAACATCTGCCTTGAATTCATTGATGCTCAGGGTCATCGAGATCGCCTTCCTGCCCGCGCGAAGTTGCGTTCAAGAATAAAGGATAGTCCCGCAAATGGAACTTCCGCCACCTTTTCCGATCGGTGAGTTGCGGGTGAGTTCCGACTGAGGAGCCCTTTCCCCAAGGGCGAGGGAAAGAGTTCGCTGTTTCGCGTAGCTTGGCCACATTCCCGACCGCCAGTGCCGTGACGGCCGGCGGCACCGGGTAGTCGGGGGCGAACACCCCGTGATCGCGTGGCCGGTGCTTCCGCGGCGGCCTCAAGGCGCATCAGTCTTGAACGACGAGCAGGATTTCCACCCGTACCGACCAGCCCGAAGCGGACCACCGGGCGGCCCCACCACCGGAGGCCTTTTTTTAGCCTCCGAGGTGTTGATGCGGCAGATTTGTTGCCCTTCTTGGAACTTGCAACTAGCCTCTACCACCATCGGCAGGGCGAATGTTCCTATGTGGGTTTCCTGCCTCGTTCCAGCCCCCTCGAGCCGAAGGTTTCCTCAATGGTCCGCCGCAACCGCGATTCAGGCACCCCCTCCCGCCGCTCCCGCGAGTCCGCAAGGCGGCGGCGCACGAGTGATCGCGCGAGTGCCCTGAAGCTCGAGTCGCTCGAGCCGCGGCTCGCGCTCGCCTCCGTCGCGGGGCTCCCCGACACGATCGCGCCCGTGGTCCGCTCCGTCTCGCTGCCCGCCGCCGGCACCTACGGCACGGGCAAGCCCCTGACGTTCAAGCTCAACTTCAGCGAGCCGGTGAACGTGGTCGGCAACCAGGCCGACCTGTTTCTCCCCGTCGAAGTCAACTTCGCCATGCGGTCGGCCCAGTACGTCTCGGGCAGCGGCACCAGGTCGCTCACGTTCCGCATGGCCGTGACGGCCAACGACGTCGATACCGACGGCATCAGCCTGGGCCGGGTGAACGACTCGGCCGTCCGCGACTTCGACTTCGCCGCCAACGGGATTCAAGACCGGTCGGGCAATCCGGCGAGCGACATGATCCCGGCCGTCAACACCAGCCGCATCCGCGTGGATGCCACCGGCCCGGTCGTGACCGGCTACGGCAGTTTCGTCACCCAGGGCCGCAACGTCTCCTTGAAGGTGACCTTCGACGGCCCCGTCACCGTGACCGGCAAGCCGATGGTGCCCGTGACGATCGGCGACAAACCGTACAACCTCTCGTACGTCGCCGGATCGAAAACCTCGACGCTCACGTTCGCCGTACAGGTGCCGAAGGACAAGTCGCTGGAGAATCCCGCGTTTCGCGGCACGAATGAGCTGCCCGGGGAAGTGATCCTCCTGCCCGAGGGCGCGAACCTCAAGGACCGCTTCGGTAACAGCGTCACCCCGATTGGCGGCAACTTCGGCAAGATCTACACCGACAACGGCGCTGACGACGGCAACCGCGTCGTCGTGATCGGCACGCACTACGAGGCCGTACGGTCAACACGGACGGGGAGTGCCGCCATCCTCAAGGCCGAACTCAACCAGGTGCTCACCACGGAACGGGATGCCTTCAACCCGGCGATGCCCCAGAACTACTGGCGGGATTACCAGAACCCCGAGTACCGTCAGGCCCTCTACGACGTCGACGTCTACCGCGTGGCCTATCGCACGACGATCCCCGAGCAGGGCAACCGCCCCACGGTCGCCTACGGGTTGATCGCGATTCCGCACGGGGTGTCGGGCCCGATCCCCGTGGTCTCCGTCCAGCACGGCACGCTCTGGCTCAAGGAGTCGGGCCCGTCGCAGGCCTTTTCGTGGGACAAGACCTCCGACACCGTCGTGAAGTACGGTTTTCGGGAGAAGGACTTCTACGCCTCCTGCTACGAGACGCGGCTGAACGTCGCCGCGTTCGCCGGGCAGGGCTACGCCGTGATCGCGGCCGATTACGTCGGCATCGGCAACTCGGTCGAGAACGACAGCTTCGTGGTCAAGGCCAGCGAGCAGCGGGCGTGCCTCGACATGCTCGCCGCCTCCGAGCGGTTCCTGGCGAGTAAGAGCCTGTACCGCTCCGAACTGTTCCTCAACGGCTGGTCGCAGGGCGCGCTCGTCTCGATCTCGTTCCAGGAGGCGCTCGAGGCCGCCGGCGTGGCGATCGCCGGCGTCTCGACGGCGGCCACGCCGGCCAACACGGGGATGTTCGCCGAGGGCTTCATCTTCAACCGTCGGCCGTATTCCGAGGTCACCGTGCCGGATTGGCCGTGGGCGATCTTCGTCCATCAGTTCTCGTCGTTCGCGCTTGCCAGCTACAGCGGCCAGACGAACGCGCCGCTGGAACTGTTCGGCGGCAACTACGACTTCTCGCGCAAGTTCTACATGCGGGAGTACGAGTTCTTCCCGTCGTTCGAGTGGCAGACGGACGTCCGCGGAGACATGGTGCCGGTGATGGTGATGGATGGGATCACCCGCGACGCGGAGGTGTCGAAGTTCCTCGACCAGAAGGTGGTCCGCAGTCCCCAGGCCTACGAGAACACTGCCTACGCAAAACTGATCGAGGCCGTGGGCTCGGGGAAGACGCGGCTCACGAGCGACATGAAGATGTATTACGGATTGCAGGACGAGGGCTATGCCGTGCCCGTCTGCTTGGCCATCGACACCTGGCAGCGGGGCACGTTCGGCAAGACGAACATCGAGCAGGTGCCGGTCCCGCACGCGAGCCATCGCAGCACGTTCCTCACGGCCGTCGCCGGGCAGATCGAGTGGTTCAACGCGAAGCGCGGTCTGCCGGATCCGGTGAGCGATCTCGTTGCGACGCTGAACGGCCCCGGCACGGAGGCGACGCTCGCGTGGTCGACCCCGGCGACCAACGGCTTGCCGATCACGGGCTACCGGGTCGAGTACAAGGATGTCACGCAAACGAAGTGGACCAGGCAGGACGTCCCCGTGGCCCCCGTGCCTACGTCCGCCACGGTGACCGGCCTGACTCCCGGCCAGCGGTATCAATACCGGGTGTTCGCGTTCACCGGGAACTGGGGCGTTGGGGCTCTTTTGTGCCCTAGCAGCAACATCGCCGTCACGGGCAACCGTGCCCCCGTGGCCGAAGAACCCGTGGTGATGTCCCGCAATCCCGCCACAGGAGAGGTGACGGGCCTGCTGACGGTCACCGATGCCGATAACGATCCGCTCCGGTACCGCGTGTCCGCCTGGCCCACCAAGGGGAGCGTCACGTGGACCTTCGTGACGGTCAATGGCGTGGTCGACACCACCCGCATGTTCTTCACCTACACGCCGACGGCGGCGGGCGATCTCACCGACAGCTTCACCGTCACCGTCAGCGACGGGTATGGCGGCAGTGCGAGCAGGCAGATCGACATAGTGATCAGCTGACAGAAACCAGGAACCCTGGCCCCATGGCCCCTTCTCCCCGCCGCCGCGAGCGGACCCTGAGTCTCGAGTCGCTCGAACCGCGGCTGGCGCTCGCCGCTGTCGCGGGGCTGCCCGACACGATCGCGCCCGTGGTCCGTTCCGTCTCGCTGCCCGCCGCCGGCACCTACGGCACGGGCAAGCCCCTGACGTTCAAGCTCAACTTCAGCGAGCCGGTGAACGTGGTCGGCAACCAGGCCGACCTGTTTCTCCCCGTCGAAGTCAACTACGCCATGCGGTCGGCGCAGTACGTGTCGGGCAGCGGCACCAGGTCGCTCACCTTCCGGATGAACGTGACGGCCAACGACGTCGACACCGACGGCATCAGCCTGGGCCGGGTGAACTCGGCGGCCGTCCGGGACTTCGACTTCGCCGCCAATCAAATCCAGGACCGGGCGGGCAATACGGCGAGCGACGTGATCCCGGCCGTGAACACGAGGGGCATCCGTGTGGATGCGACCGGCCCGGTGGTGGCCGCATCGAGCGGTCTGGTGGTGCAGAACGGCCGGATGTCGCTGCAGGTCACCTTCGACACCCCGGTGTTCGTGACGGGCAGGCCGACGGTTCCGGTGAGCATCGGGAACCTGGAGACGGAACTTCGGTACGTCGGCGGTTCGGGCACGTCGAAGCTCAGTTTCGCGGCGGACATGCCGCAGTCGTACGTCGGTTCGCCGACGTTCCGAAGGCTGGTCGGCGAGGTGATCTACCTGCCGCCGGGCGCGAACCTCAAGGATCGCCTCGGCAACGCCGTGCCCCCGATCGGCGGCGACTTCGGCGAGATCTACAGAGACGCCGACCAAAACCGCGTGGTCGTGATCGGGACCCACTACGAGTTGGTGAAGACCGTCACCAAGGCCGAACTCGACGGGGTGCTCACCACGGAGCGGGATATCTTCAGTCCGGGGGCGTCCGAGGCCTACTGGCGGGATTACCAGAACCCCGAATACCGGCAGGCCCTCCACGACGTCGACGTCTATCGCGTGGCCTATCGCACGACGATCCCCGAGCAGGGCAACCGCCCCACGGTCGCCTACGGGCTCGTCGCGATTCCGCAGGGGGTATCGGGCCCGGTCCCGGTCGTTTCCTATCAGCATGGCACGCTGTGGCTGAAGGAGTCCGCCCCGTCGCAGGCCTTTTCGTGGGACAAGAACTCCGAGGCCGTCGTGAAGTACGGCCTTCGGGAGAAGGACTTCTACGCCTCCTGCTACGAGACGCGACTCAACGTCGCCGCATTCGCCGGTCAGGGCTACGCGGTGGTCGCGGCCGATTACATCGGCATCGGCAACTCGGTCGAAAACGACGCCTTCTTCGTCAAGCAGAGCGGGCAGCAGGCGTGCCTCGACATGCTCACCGCCTCCGATCGGCTCCTGGCGAGCAGGAGCCTGTACCGGTCCGACCTGTTCCTCAACGGCTGGTCGCAGGGCGGAATCGCCACGGTCGCCTTCCAGGAGGCCCTCGAGGCCCGGGGCGTGAGCATCCGCGGAGTGTCGACATCGGCGGCGGCGCCCGACACGAATCTGCTCGTCACCCAGTCCATCTTCAATCGCCGGCCGTATTCGACCGTGACTGTGCCGGACGCACCGTGGAGGGTCTTCGTTCCCCAGTTCTCGGCGTTCTCGCTCGGTGGCTACCACGGTCAGGTCAACGCGCCCCTGGAAGTGCTCGGCGGCAACTACGAGGTGTCGCGGAAGTTCTACATGCGGGAGTTCAAGGCCCCGCCCTCGTTCGAGTGGCAGACCGACGTTCGCGGGGACATGGTGCCGGTCTTCATCCAGGACGACGTCACCACCACGGCTGAGGTGTCGAAGTTCCTCGACCAGAAGGCCGCCCGCGATCCCCGCGCCTTCGAGCAGACGGCCTATGCCAGGCTGTTCGGTGACGCGGGCTCGGGCAAGACCCGGCTGGTGAGCGACATGCGGATGTATTACGGCGACCAGGACGAAGCGGGTTCCGAGGCTGTGGCCACGAGCACCGCCACCTGGCAGCGGGGCACCTTCGGCAAGACGAATATCGAAATGGTGAAGGTTCCGTACGCGAGCCATCGCAGCACGGCCCTCACGGCCGTCGCGGGGCAGATAGAGTGGTTCAACGCCAAGCGCGGCCTACCCGATGCCGTGGCGAACCTCGCCGCGGTGCTGAGCGGCTCCGGCACGGAGGCGACGCTCACGTGGACGAACCCGGCGACCAACGGCTCGCCGATCACCGGCTACTGGGTTGAATACAAGCCCGTCACGGGCACGACCTGGACCAGGCTCGCCGCCATCAGCCCCGTCACTCTGTCCGCCACGGTGACGGGCCTGACTCCCGGCCAGCGGTATCAGTACCGGGTGTTCGCGTTCACCGGAAGCGGGGGCGTTGGGTTGGTTTGCCCCAGCAGTACCCTCGCCGTCACGGGAAACCGTGAGCCCACGGCCACCTATGCGGTGACGCCCCGCAATCCCACCACGGGAGAGGTGACGGGCCTGCTGACTGCCGCCGACGCCGATTACGATCTGCTTACGTATCGCGTGTCCGCGTGGCCCGCGAAGGGGAACGTCGCATTCTCTGTGGTGCCGGTCAATGACCCGCCCTCCACGACGCGCTTGTACGTGTACTTCACCTACACGCCGACGGCGGCGGCCGCGTCGGGGCCTGTTGACACCGACACCTTCACCGTCACCGTCAGCGACGGGTACGGCGGCAGCGCGAGCAGGCAGATCGACATAGTGATCAGCTGACAGAAACCAGGAACCGTACCCTCATGGCACCTTTCTTCCCCCATTTCGACTCACGCCCCCGCCGCTCCCGCGAGGCGGCCCGCCGCCGCGAACGCCCGAGCGAGTTGAAGCTCGAGTCACTCGAGCCGCGGCTGGCGCTCGCCTCCTTGCCGGCTGCCCTCGACGCGAAGCCGCCGCGAGTGCAGTCGGTGTCGCTGCCGGCGGCTGGCACATACGGCACGGGAAGCGCGCTGACCTTCAAGCTCAACTTCAACGAGCCGGTGCGGGTGCTGGGCGACCGGGCCGACGTGTTTCTCCCCGTCGAAGTCAACTACGCCATGCGGTCGGCGGCGTACGTGTCGGGCAGCGGGACCAAGTCGCTGACGTTCCGCATGACCGTGACGGCCAACGACGTCGACACCGACGGCATCAGTCTGGGTCGAGTGAACGAGACGTCCATCCGCGACTTCGACTTCGCCGCCGATCAGATCAAGGACCGGGCGGGCAATTCGGCGAGCGACGTGATCCCGGCCGTGAACACGAGCCACATCCGAGTCGATGCGACCGGCCCGGTCGTGGCCGGCGTCGGTGGTTTCGTCACCCAGGGTCGCAATGTCTCCCTGAAGGTGACCTTCGACGGGCCCGTCACCGTGACGGGCAGGCCGACGGTGCCGGTGACGATCGGCGGCGTGGAGCGGGAGTTGGCGTTCGTCGCCGGATCGAAAACCTCGACGCTCACGTTCGCGGTGAAGGTGCGGCGGGGTGAGTCGGTGGCGAGTCCGACATTTCGCGGCACGAACGGCCTGCCCGGGGAGGTGATTCTCCTGCCTGCGGACGCAAACCTCAAGGACCGCCTGGGTAACTCCGTCACCCCGATCGGGGGCAACTTCGGTGAGATCTTCACCGACGCCGCCGGCAATCGCGTGGTCGTGATCGGGACGCACTACGAGGCGTTACGGACGGAGGATCGCAGGGTCACCATTGCCGAACTGAGCGAGATCCTCACCTCCGAGTTGGACGCATTCAACCGGCCCAGCAACGCTGATACCCCGCTCTACTGGAAGGAATACACCAACCCGACCTACCCGACCCCGACGAACGACGTCGATCTCTACCGGGTGGCCTACCGCTCCACGATCCCCGAGCAGGGGAATCGACCGACGATCAGCTACGGTCTCGTCGCGATACCGCACGGGGCGACGGGCAAGCTGCCGGTCGTCTCCTACCAGCACGGCACGCTCTTCTTCAAGGAGTCCGCCCCGTCCCAGGCCTTCTCGTGGGACAAGAACTCCACGGCCGTCGTGAAGTACGGTCTTCGGGAGAAGGACTTCTACAACCTCTGCTACGAGACGCGGCTGAATGTCGCCCAGTTCGCCGGGAATGGCTACGTCGTGATCGCGGCCGACTACTTCGGCATCGGCAACTCGGTCGAAAACGACAGCTTTTTCGTCAAGGGAAGCGAGCAGCAGGCCTGCCTCGACATGCACTCCGCGGCGCTCGGGCTCCTCGCGAGCAAGGGCCTGGTGACCGACGACCTCGATCTCTTCCTCAATGGCTGGTCGCAGGGCGGGTTGGTCACGCTCTCCTTTCAGGAGGCCCTCGAGGCCCGGGGCGTGCGGATCAGCGGCGTCTCGACGGCGTCCGCACCGAGTCACACGGACATGTTCGCGGAGCGGTTCATTTTCAATCCCCGCTCCTATTCGGATGACGGCACCGAAGTTCCGGATGCCGAGTGGTCCGTGTTCATCCACCAGTTCTCGTCGTTCGCGCTGGGCGGTTACACCGGCCAGACCAAGGCACCGCTGGAGTTGCTGGGCGGAAACTACGAGATCTCCCGGAAATTCTACATGCGGGAGTTCGTCAATTACCCCGCTTTCTCCTGGCAGGGCACGCCAGGGAACCGGACGCCGTGGCTGTCGATCGACGGCGTCGAGACGACGGCGATCGTACCGCAGTTCCTCGACCCGTTGGTCACGAGCAGTCCCCGCGCCTACGGGCAGACCGCCTACGCGAGCCTGATCCGCGACGTCGCCGCGGGAAAGACGAAGCTCGACAGCGACATGCTGATGTACTACGGGGGTGCCGACGAGGGCTCTCCCGACTCCGTCGCCACCATCATCGCCACGTGGCAGCGGGGGACGTACGGCAAGACGAACATCGAACAGGTGCGGGTGCCGCACGCGAGCCACCGCAGCACGCTTCTGACGGCGGCATTCGGTCAGCTCGACTGGTTCAACTCGAAACGATCGGTCAAGTAAGGTGTCGCAGTCGGCGGCCGCCACCGCCAGCCGTGTCCGTCGATGGCACCGTGATCGTTTTGGCCGGCGACAAGGGTGACACCCGAGGACACAACGACAGCTACACGATCAATGTCGATGGATCCAATTTCAGGCGAGTGAACTACGGAGCCAACAACTCCTACTCGCGATCCTGTTCTCCGAATGGACGCAGGATCGTGTTCAATTCGCACGTCAGGCTCAACGGCGCAGATCCCGGATACGGTGAGCTGAGGATCATCAACGCCAACGGGTGTCATGAACGAAAACTGACGAGCGTCAAGAGAAACCTGGGGTTCGCTCCGGTCGAGCCCGAGCCCGGAAAGCCCAACTTCCCGACGCTTATGGGCGACATCACGCCGGCCCGGAGTCCTGACGGGAAGTTCGTGGTGTTCTGCGGGCAGTCGAAACGCACGGGGCACTGCGAGTTTTTCACCATCAATCTCGCCACCGAGAAGCGGACGCAGCTCACGCATTCGGCCCCGGGAACGAATCACATCTCGGCTGCGTGGTCCGTGCTGCCTCGACGCGTTGAGCGGCCGATTGACCGCGTGTCGCCGGTCGGGGCACAGCAGCACCATGCCTGATTGGCAGGCCCCTGAGGGGGCAGCCGGTGACGACCGTCGCCGAGATGCTGGCTCGTGTTCCCCAACCCTCTCGTCGGGCCTGTACAGAGACCGGGGGAGGGTTCAAAAATTACCGTTGCCCCCCCGATACGACCGGAGCCAGGTCGTGACCCGTCGCTTGTTCATCGCGATCGACCTGCCGAAGTCCGTCTGTTGGCGGCTCTCGCAGCTCGTGGCGGATCCGCCCGCTGGCGTGCGACCGGTCCGCCCGACCCAGCTCCACCTCACGCTGCATTTTCTGGGGGATGTCGAGGACGACGTGTGTGCGGCGCTCCGCGATGCACTTGCGGGCGTTCACGGCGAGCGGTTTCGGCTCTCGATTCGGGGCACCGGCGTGTTCCCACCGCGGGGCCGGCCGAGCGTGCTCTGGGCGGGCGTGGATGATTCGCATGACCTCATCCGGCTCCACACCGCGATCGGCGAGGCGGTCGCTTCATGCGGCCTGGAGATCGAGCGGCGGCCCTACGTGCCGCATGTCACGATCGCGAGGTTCACGCCGGCCGTGCCACGGGCGTGGACGACCAGATTCCTGAGCGAAACATCTGGCCTCGCGATCGACGACCTCCCCGTCGAGCGGTTCCATCTCTACGGTAGCCGAAGGCTCGACGGCGCGACCGAGCACGCCATCGAGGCGACGTATGCGCTGCAAGCCACAGAGGCGTGAGTCATCGCCGGCTCGCGGCACGAACGTCAACGCCCCCTTCGGCTTACGCCTCGGGCTTGCATGTCACCGAGCCGCATCGATCGAGCCTTTCAATCTTCAGGACCCGAGCCCGACGTCCTGACGCGATGGTCCTCTACTCGTCGTCGGAGTCTGCGTCGTCCGATTCGTCGTCTGTATCGTCATACGAGTCGTCATCCTCGTACTCGGCGTCGTCATCGGAGTCGTCGTCTGCGTCTTCATCCGACTCGAAGTCGGCAAACGCCTCCTCGCGGTCGATCTCCTCGTCGGGATCGATGACGGCCGGGGCGGCCGCGGCCGCCGGGGCCGCGTGCGGCTGGATCTTCAGTTTCCGGGGCGCGGGATCGGGGGGCAGGGGGGCCGAGCCGCTGCGGGCCGCCCACTGTTCCATCGTGAGGAGCACCTCGCGGGCCTGGCTGCCGGCATACTGCCCCACGACGCCGTCCTCGGCCATGAAGTCGATGAGACGGGCCCCGCGGCCGTAGCCCACGCCGAGCGCCCGCTGCAGGAGCGACACGCTGCCGCGACCCTCGCGGATCACCACCTCGACGGCCGCCTCGTAGAGATCGTCCTTGTCCTTCGGGCTGGCTCCGCCCCCCTTGGCCGCGTCGCCCGACGGCGCCGGCTGGAGGTTCACGAGCTCCGCGGCATATTGCGGCTCGCTCGTTCCGATGGCAGCCATCACGCGGCCGATCTCGTCGTCGCTGAGGAACGTGCCCTGGCCACGGAGGATCTGGCTCGTGCCCGGCGAGAGGAAGAGCATGTCGCCGTTGCCGAGGAGCCGCTCGGCCCCCATCTCGTCGAGCACGACGCGGCTGTCGGTGCGGCTGGCCACCTGGAACGCGATCCGCGCCGGCAGGTTGCTCTTGATGAGGCCGGTGATCACGTCCACCGTCGGCTTCTGGGTCGCGAGGATCAGGTGGATGCCCACCGCCCGGCTCTTCTGGGCGAGCCGGATGATGTGGGCCTCGATCTCCTTGCCCGCCGTCATCATCATGTCGGCGATCTCGTCGGCGATCATCACGATGAAGGGCATCGTCGTCGGGATCGCGGCGGCTTCTTCCTCCGACTCGGGCTTCATCCGCTCGAGGATCGTCTCGCGGCCGAGCGCGTTGTACTGCGTGAGGTGCCGCACGCCCACCTTCGCGAGCATGGCATACCGCTCCTCCATCTTGTCCACCGCCCAGGCGAGGATCGCCTCGGCCTTCTTCATGTCGGTGACCACCGGATGCATGAGGTGCGGCAGCGACTTGTAGGGCGTCAGTTCGACCATCTTCGGGTCGATCATCAGCATCCGCACCTCGTCGGGCCGACGGGTCATGAGCATCGAGACGATGATTGAGTTCAAGCAGACCGACTTGCCCGTGCCGGTGCGGCCCGCGATCAGAAGGTGGGGCATGCTCGCCATGTCCACCACCATCGGATTGCCGGCCACGTCCTTGCCGAGGAAGATCGGGATCTTCATCGTGCGGGCCTTGGCCTGCGTCTCCTCGATCACCTCGCGGAGGCGGACCATCTGCCGCGTCGTATTGGGCACCTCGATGCCCACGGAGTTCTTGCCGGGGATCGGGGCCACGATACGGACGCTCGGCACGCGGAGGGCGATCGCCAGGTCGTCGGCAAGGTTCGTGATCTTCGCCAGCCGCAGGCCCGCCTCGAGCTCGATCTCGTATTGCGAGATGACCGGCCCGGTCTCGACCTCGACCACCTTCACCTTGAAGCCGAACTCGGCAAACGTCTTCTCGAGCACCCGGGCCCGGTCGCGAACCTCCTGCTCCTGCTGATCGAGCTCCAGGTACTCCGTGGGGAGCAGCAGGTCGAGGTCGGGCAACTCGTAGTCGGCCACCGGATCGGGGGCCATCGTGAGCGTCTCGACGGGCTTGCGGGTCGACCGCGTCTTGATCGGCACGGGCGACCGGGCCGGAGCGGCCGGCTGGGGAGGCTCATCCTCGGCATCCGACTCGTCCTCGGCATCGCCCTGATCGACCACCTCGTCGTCGTCGTCGGCCTCCGGCTCGACGACCAGCTGCGGCTCGCGACGCTTCACGCGGATCGCCGGCTCGCCGTCTTCGTCCGTGTCGTCGTCAGCGCCGGCGTCGTCAGCGGCGGCACGCAGGCGACCGCGAAGACCGGGGAACGTGTCGGCCAGGGCCGCCTCGGCGTCCGCGGCGGGGGCAGTGGCCGCACGCGTTGCACGCCAGGCCGACACGCGGCTGCCCGCTCGAGCGACGGCCGCGAGCGTCCCGCCACCCAGGGCCACGAGGCCGCTCACGAGCCGGAGCACGGCCGCGTCGGACGCAAGAAACAGCCCGGCGACGGTGAGGCTCGTGACGACGATCGCGGCCCCGGTCGCGGCGAGATGCGTTTCGGCAAAGTGGCGGCCGAGGGCGCCGGCGCGGCCACCGGCACCCCAGAGCGGCCGATCGACCCAGTCGGGTAGAAACAGCGCGAGCAGCGTGCAGACGCCGGCGATGGCCAGGATCGCGCCGGCCGTCCGCAGGGGGAGGTCGGGCATCGGCCGCCGACGGAGCAGGGCCACGGTGAACGCGAGGATCATGGCCGTGACGCCCCAGGCGCCGAGGCCGAACCATTCGAAGCAGGTCGCCGCCGCGGTGGAGCCGATCAGGCCGCAGGCGTTCACGGCCCGCAGGTGCGCCGGCAGCATCCGCGCGGCCGGCGGGTCGGCCGGGTGGAACGTCGCCAGGGCCGCCACCAGAAACACGCAGCCGGCCAGCAGCGCCAGGGCCGTCAGATCGCGGACGCGATTCCGCGGCAGCACGTCGTCGGCCACAGGCTGCTCGACCACCGGCGCAGCCACGCGGCCACGGGCGGGGGAAAACGAACGGGCGACGGAGCGGTCGGCGAAGGACATGGCTGCATCCTGACGAAAAAGAGTTCCAAGGCAACTCTACAGGCCGGTTGGTGACGGAGCCGTCGCGGCACGGCCCCCCGGCCCGCGGGCCTGTTTCGATTGTGCCGGTAATGGCGGCCACGAAACCCCTGCCGCCCCCGATCGGCTACGCTGCCCTCCGATGCCCCCCTCGACGCACACCCTCCTCCCCGGCCTCTTGGCCGGCTTCGCCGCGGCCGCTTTCAGCGCACTGTGCTATCTGATCACGCGGCATCACGGGAATCGGGCGGGGGGCGGAAGCCTGCGGCTGCTCGTGCTCGGCCACGTGGTGATGGGGCTGATCTGCCTGCCGGTCGCCCGGGCGATCGGGCCGGCCACGCTGCCGGAACTGGCCCGCTGGCTGCCGCCGCTGCTCGGCTCGACGGGCTGCTATCTGGCGGGGCAAGGGATCGTGTTCGCCACGCTCAAGCGGATGCCCGCGTCACGGCTCGCACCGCTGCTCGGCCTCAAGATCGTGATGCTGGCGGGCATCGTGTCGCTCATGCCGGGCGATCCGCTCGATGTCGTGCAGTGGCTCGCCGTCGGCCTGAGCGTGGCAGCCGCGACGATGCTCCAGCGGGCCGGAGGCAGCACGCCACCGGCCGCCCTCGCCGCGGTGCTCACCGCCTGCCTGATGTTCGCCCTCTCCGACCTCTGCATCGTGCAGCTCATCGACGCCCTGCACGCCGGTGGTGCGGGCTGGTGGACCGAGGCCGAGCGGCTGCACGCCGGCTGCTTTGCGCTGGCGATCACGTATGTGCTCTGCGGCCTCACTGTGGCGACGCTTCTACCGCGGGCGCTGCCCCGCGATCGCCGCGACTGCGCTGCCGCAGTCCAATACGGCGTCGGTTGGCTGGCCGGCATGGCGGGACTCTACACCTGCTTCGGCCTCGTGGGCGTCGTGTTCGGCAACATCCTGCAATCGACCCGCGGCATCATCGCCGTGGGACTCGGCGCCGTGCTCGCCCATCTCGGCTGGCACGACCTCGAGGAACAGGTCGATCGCGGCACGCTCCTCCGCCGCCTCGCCGCCGCCGCGCTCATGACCGCCGCGATCGCCCTCTACGTCGCCGATTTCGGCTAGCGTCTGTCCGACCGCCTCAATGCAGCCGAG
>Ga0214917_10003561_pt1 | contig 17871 bp, 16 predicted proteins | sample LL_1208_BB_MetaG_FD_177983 | JGI IMG/M metagenome (GOLD analysis project Ga0214917, IMG submission 177983) | Freshwater microbial communities from Lake Lanier, Atlanta, Georgia, United States - LL_1208_BB | ecosystem: Environmental > Aquatic > Freshwater > Lake | place: USA: Georgia | collected... | reverse complement strand
CAGCTAGGTCGCAACACCGCACATTAGCCACGAGAATAGGAACGGGCTCCGCGCAACGGCGTGGAGCCCGTTCCGCATGAAGGGCAACCCGTGACGTCACATCCGCTGCGCAAAATGATGGTTGACGTCACACCCCTACGGACGTCGCCCGCATTCGCGCGACTCTGGCTGAGTACCTTTCTCACGGGGCTCGGCATCCAACTCACCATCGTGGCCGTCGGGCTTCAGATTTACTCCATCACTCACGACACGATTGCCGTCGCACTGGTGGGCGGCATTGCACTCGTACCGGCCACGCTCGCTGGGCCGCTCGCCGGCATGATCGCCGACGCCTTCGACCGACGCCTCCTGCTGATGTGGCTCGCGGTAATCCTCTTCGCGTCGACGAGTGGACTGTTGGTCTTGACGATTGTGGATGCGCGACTACTCGCCGCCGGACAACACGTGTGGGTCTGGCCCTTCTACCTGTGCACGACAATCGGGGCGATGGCGACCATCGCCCTCGGAGCGACGCGCAGTGCGATCATCCCCCGACTCTTGGCCGCCGAACTCGTCGCGCCGGCGAGCGCCCTCAGCGGACTCTCCATTGGACTTCAAATCATGGTCGGACCGGCGCTGGCCGGCGTACTCGCCGCGACGGTCGGTTACGAATGGACGTTCGCCACCGACTTGGCGCTCAGCGCAACCGCGTTTTTGGGCATCGCGCTGTTGCCGCGCATCCCGCCGCTTCACGACGTCGTGCGACCCGGCTGGGAATCGTTCGTTGAGAGCATTCGTTTTCTTCGTGGCGCACCGCAAATTAGTGCCGGATTTGTGGCCGACATCGTGGCGATGACGTTCGGTCGACCCTACGTGCTGTTACCGGCCGTCGCGGCGGGAATCATCGGTGGCGGGCCGATCACCGTGGGACTCATCATGTCGGCCGGAGCGGCGGGCACGTTTCTCACCGGCCTGTTCAGTGGTCGTGTTCGACACGTTCGCCGGCAGGGCATCGCGATCGGCCGCTCCATTCAGATTTATGGCGCCTTCGTAATTCTGTTCGGCGTGACGCTGCTTCTCGTGCAACTCGGTCTTCTGCCCGCGGGTGTCGAAAACTTCTCCGGCGTGAGCGTCATCGCTCTCGTACTTGCGTGTCTGGCGTACACCGGCATGGGCGCCTCCGACGAAGTCTCGGCCATCTTTCGCACCGCAATGTTGCTCACCGTCGTGCCAGACTCGATTCGAGGCAGGATGCAGGGCATCTTCTTTGCCGTCGTCAACGGTGGCCCCCGACTCGGTGACGTCTACGCAGGTCTCGCCGCCGGGCTGGTTGCCCTCTGGTTCCCGCCCTTGCTCGGCGGCTTCGCCATCATCGTGCTCATGACGCTCATCCTGCGCCTCACTCCCGCATTCCGCGACTACGTGTTTTCGCCGCGACCTACGGAGATCTGACCGCTGCCCGGCGAGAGGGCGCCAGACTAATTCGCCGGAGTAAAGAAGGTCACAAGATATTCCTTGTACTCGGCCGAATCGGTGCGCCGTTCGATCGAGAACTTAAAGCCCTGAAATGCGAAGCGTTGCGTATCTCCCTCGGAGGGAGAAATGGTTTTGCCCTGACGAAGATTCTCGGGCTGCGAAAAGTCGGTGTCATAGCCGATTTCGGGAGTCCCAAAACCATAGTTTGTCGCATACATGCGCATGGCTGGGTTCGGAGACGAAATATCAACCACGACGTCCAGCTTTAGGTCGGGGTCGCCTAGAAGCGACCAGAAACGCTCCTGGTACGCGTTGTAGCCGGTGAAACACCGTTCCTGATCTGTCACCTCACCCGCATCACCCGTGGGATTTACGGCATCGGATGCGCGATGGGGCGACGGCGCGACCGTAATGGTGCCATTCCCCTTCCTGAGAAAACAGACTCGCGATCCACGAATGGATGCTTCGCGAGAGACGCTCGACGACTCATCGGATGCCGAAGTCGCGGGTTGCGAAATCGACCCGCTCGCACAACCGGAAAGAAGCAACGCCGAGACCACAACGGTCGAAGTCAAGATTCGCACGCAGAAATCCTATCGAGTGCTCACCCCGTATCGTGAGTGTGCGCCCCGATCGACGCACAGCATCGAGAGCACGCCGAGCACTCCGCGAGCCCGGCGCTCACGCCAATTCTCCGGTAGTTTTGAGGTATTGCCCTCGTAGCTCAGAGGATAGAGCAGGAGCCTTCTAATCTCTTGGTCGCAGGTTCGATTCCTGCCGAGGGCACCCCGACAATCTGGGCATCGTTGATTTCGTGACTCACACTGAGCGCTCACGTGTGCGAAAAACCGCAGCAGGGGTCAGCGGTTCGGATTCAGGGCGAACCACGGGCAGAGTGGCGCGCAAATTCGTCTGCTCAGCTTCACGCGCGCGCGACCAACTGAGTGCGCACGCCTCGAGAACTTTCGTGCCCATGCCCGGAATTGCGAAATTGTCGAATTCCCTGCCGTTGTCAATGATGTCAAGCTCGACGACGCGACCCAGTGGCTCCAGCACGCGAATCGAGACCCAGGTCGCTTTGCCGTGCCTGATCGCGTTGGCGCAACTTTCGTGAATTATTTCCCAACAAATGGATGAGCACGGCCGGTCCTCAGCCAATGCCGACCGGGCTCCCGGACCGATGGAAATGTCAATCTGACACAGTGACTGCCACGTAAGTCGAAGACCGTCAATCATGTCGTCGAGAGTCTGAGAATGTTGGTATTGCTCTCCATCGGCATCGAGAGCGCTCAGCGCTTCTCGTCGAATGGTCTCGACAATTCTCTTTCGCGCCTGAGCCGTACCTTGTTTGGACAATCGCACGATGCCCTTGTTGATGGCGGACTGAACGGGTCCGTGAAGGATGCGCGCGAATTGCCCCTGCTCGAACCAGCTCACAAGATTGATGCGGGCCTTCAGCCAGGACAACTCCTCGATGGCCTTGAGATGCTCCTCTTCCACGCGCAGCGATTCAGCCTGCGCTGCGCTTCCAATTGCGATGAACCAGCCAAAGATAGGGACAACAACGATGCCGCCACGTAGCACGAAGGTGGGATCATCCTCGCCATGAAGGACGAAAAAATCCACTACACCGGCCGGCACCGCCGCAACAACGAGCAACACCGTCATCAGGAGGGCGCGAAGCACCGCGTTCCGAACACCGGCCAGAAGCCGAGCGACTCGCTGCAGCGTCCAGATAGAAAGGTAAAGCATGACGAAACTGCAAATGACGAGAGGGATCGCTAACGCAATACCGAAGAAATAGATGAAGGCGGTGAGCGCGGTGGCAGTGGACAAAGTGGCGAGCAGTCCGGGTTGAAGTGAACGCTGCGGTTGGAGTTGAGTGACGATATCTCTCCAACGCAAGCGCGGGGCCGGTCGATGATCGCTCTCCCACACCGCCACTCGATCGGCCAAGGAGTGGCTCAGTGGTCGCACAACGTGTTCTGCGAGATTGACCAGCTGCTCCGACGTGACCGATTCGTCCAGCTCGTGCAAATCGGTCAAGCGCGCGCGAATCATTGTCGCAACGCGATGTGCCTCACGCGCGCGTAACGAGGTGTTTCGACGAAGGCTGTCGCGCATCGCATCCTGCAAATCATCTTGAAGGGCGCGCAGGGCAATGATGCGGGATCGGCTCTCTGAGAGAGCTGATCCCGCGTAGGTGGCAGCGGCGATAGCCAATCCAAACGGAATTGCGCTTCCCGAAATCCGAAAATCAAGATTCAGGCCCGTTGACATGCCCAGCCAAAAAAAGGCAAAAGCAAAAATAATTCCACGCACAGCACCGCCGAGAAAGTACGAAACGATGCGTATCACGGTGCGCCATGCGTTATCGGGCATTCGTCGAGTGGCAACGTGGATTCCCGCAATCACGCTCAGCGCGGGCACGCAAGCGAGAACAGCCACAACGACGCGAACAAAAACACTGCCCGAAACGGTGTTACCGTTTGGCGCCAAGTGGATGAGCACGCTCAGTACCGTGCACGAGACGAGAACAGGCCAGGAGAGAATTCGATCACCTGTGGCCAGAGCGAGGACTCTGGCGACATTCGCTCGTCGCCATTGCGTCGTGCGCCTCATGACGTTGTCAGATCCTCGCGCGGTACGCCCGCATTCATCATGAATTGGCGAGCCGCATCCACGCGAATATTGCCGTCGGTCGACGAGGAAATACCAATCGCTAAGAGCGTGCGCGCCACCAGGCTCTCGGTCGCCGCAAGTGAGCGCTGACGGATGTCGGCAATCTGCTGGTTGGTCTTACCCTGTGCGATCAATCTCAGGGCCTGAATCTGACTCTTCGAAAGGTTGGCGAAAGGCCTATCTTGTCTGCGATCAAACCGAAAACCCTCGAGGTCACGATCCATCAGTACCGCGTTGAGGGCGCTCAATAGCGTTGACGCGTCTTCCATCATGTGCTTGTTGAGATAGGCCGCGCGCGGATGAGCCGCACGAACGTCGTAACCAGCAAAACGCGGATCAGAAAAGTTGGTGAGAAAAACAAGCCCGACCTCGTTACCGAGTTCCGGAATACCCATGGCAACGTCGAGCCCGGTTGGACCGGGACCCAAGTCGACGTCGAGTACGACGGCATCCGGGTCGACGGCGCGGATCAGGCGACGCGCATCCGTCGCGGAATTTGCCGTCGTCACCAAGAAGCCTGCCGTCTCTAAGTACTCCGAGATGAGCGATCGCATAAATGCGTCGTCCTCCGCAACGACGACGCTCCGAGGAAAATTGCTCGACGATTCACTCGCCGCACCCGCAACCGAATCATTGTTTTTGGGGGATCCCACGTCGTCAGGCTAGTTGATGGTTAACCCTTAGTCCGCGGAAATTGAGGGTTTACCCGCCAAATCAATCTATCGAGGGGTACCCCCCACTCTGTCCCTCGGAGACAATTCGGGGCCCATAGGTTAGGCGCATCACCATTCGTTCGACGACGTCCGACGCGTCGCGAAACAGAGATAGAGAAAACGAAAATGAAGAAGAAGCTTGCTTTCGCCCTCGCAACCGTGACCGCTGCCGGCATCGCCACGGCGACAATCGCGGCGACTCCCGCTTTCGCCGTGCCGTTCGCGCCTCACCCGTTCACTTCAGTCGGAGTTTCGTGGGTCAACGTGCCCGTCGCCGACCGCATCTATTTGCAGCCTGACTCCGGATCACCCTATTACGATGACACGATTTTCAAGGAAATTCCCGCTGGAATTACCTGCGGTGCTGGCGAAATCGTGGGACCGGCCCTCGTGGCAAACGGGGTGTCCTGCGTTGATGGAAGTTCCGCCCCGTTCACGCCGACAAAAATCGATTTCGGCTTTGGGATTAATTTTTACGGTCAGACCGTCACAGGCGGCTGGGCCAACTCCAACGCAAGCTTTACCTTTGATCGACCCACAACAAACTACGACGATAGCATCCCGTACATGACGGGCAACCGCACAACGTCTGGTCTGTATCTCGGAGCCATCGATTTGGACTATCTCGCCTCCGACTCGAACCTGTGGATCGCACGTACCACCGTAGAAGGTCATTCCGCATTCGTCGTCACGTGGGAGAATTTCCCCGGCCACGCTCAACCCGCATCGGATGGACTGCAGAGCGTTCAGGCCGTCATCATCGATCTCGGTGGTGGCGACTTCAACGCGTACCTGAACACAGACGAATTCTCCATTGTTGACACGGCCGGCGACTACGGTTACAACCACGCAAACTACTTGTCTGCTCTGGCCGACGCCTCCGGCACGAACGTCATCACGGTGCATACGGTTGAAGGCTTTCCGCTGAGCCCAGTGTGCCAAAGTATGCGGTCGTCGGTCTTCTCAAAACTTGGCACGTCAGATTTGACTGCACTTGATGGAACCTCGCTCTACGCCAAGCTTGCTGACGCATCCGCCAAGACCTTGAGTCTCTACAGCGATAGTGGCTGCACAACGCCGATTAACGTCACGGCGAAGGACGTGGGTGACTATGCGTTGTTGAGCATGTCGGGCGATGACGCGACGCCGTTTGGTTGGGGATATTACGACAACACGACCGGTTACATGGGCGTCGTAGAACTCTTCCCCAATCAGGATTTCCGTTCGCTAGTGAATGGCGGCGCGAACCCCCTGATCAACTTCAGCTATAACACCACTGTGCGCGGTCGCGTCTTGATCGGAATGCGGGGCGGACACGTGGCGACGGCCGAACAATTGGGCGTAACCTCGTCAACCGCGCTTCCCGAAACGGGTTTGGATTCCAGCCAAACAATCACGATGGCCAGCGTCAGTGTTCTAGTGATGATACTCGGGGGCTCGATTCTCGCCATTCGGTTACGTCGACGCTCGAGTGGGCTCCGTCGCGGTATGTAGCGTTTCGACAACGGTCGGGTGGTGCAAAGATTTGCGCCACCCGACCGTTTTGCATGAGCTCACTCCATCATCGGGACGAGCATGCGGTCATGCGAGTGTCCGGCACTTCTGCGAACCACATTCTGTCGAGTGCTCCCGACGTAGTCCCGGTTCCTGCCACGATGTTCGTGACAGGAACGCGTGAAGACCTACTTGGTCAGCAGACCCTTTGAGACGAGCCAGTCGTGGGCGATGACCGAAGCCGAGAGCTTCTCATCGACACTCCGCACGTTGAGGGCAACGAGGTCTTCGGCGGTCATGGCGCTCGAAACAGCGTTGACGAGCGAGCGAGCCTTGTCGTTCACGTTGTCCGACGCGATGGGCACCACGTTGGAGGCGAGGAACAAGCCCTGAGGGTCAGCAAGCGTGACGAGCTTGAGCTGCTGGATTCGCGGGTCAGCGCTGTACACGTTCGCCATATCCACCATGCCCGCGACGAGCGAGTCGACCGTGGTGTCACCCGTTGCCTCAAAGCTCACGGTAACGCCATATTTCTCCAATAGGCCTTTCGGGCCATACGGACGTTCGGCAAGTTCCGGAGCACCACCGAGCTTGAGGTTTGTGAGTTTCGCAAGGTCAGCAATCGACGTGAGACCGTTTGCCTTGGCGAAATCTTGTGTGACGTTGTAGGAATCCTGATCCGTGGCCGGGGACATGTCGAGCGCCGTCAATCCCTTTGGCAACGCCGTCTTCAGGGCGGCATACACGTCGTCGGTCGCGGTGGCAGTGGCCGCCGGGTCGAAGAACTGAAGCAAATTGCCTGTGTACTCCGGGAAGAGATCGATCTCACCGGCAAGCAGCGCGGGAACATACACGTCGCGCTGTCCGAGTGAGAACTGGCGGTCAACCGTGAAGCCGCCGTCTTCGAGAACCTGCGCGTAGGCCTCGGCGATGATTTCGTTCGAGTAATAGGCTTGCGAGCCAATCACGATGGGCTTTGACGTGGTGTCGGTTGCGGGGGCGCATCCAGCCACCCCAAGAACGACGCCGACGCTGACCAGGGCGGCTATCGATGTGGCGGCAATTCGGGTGAGTTTCATTTCTTCTCCATTAGCTGTGTTTCTTCAAACTTAGCCCCCGCGCGCTTTTGCAGTGAACCGAGAATGCGATCCCCCAGAACAGTCAGCACAATGATGATGGCCGCACTCGCCACAACCTGCGGAAAATGTCTCAGAGCTAAACCCTGAACGATTCCGAAACCCAAGCCGCCAAGACCCACCAGGGGCGCGATCACCACGGTGGCAAAAACTTGAATGTACGCGATACGCACTCCCCCAATGCTGGACGCGAGCGAGAGCGGCACCTCGACGTGACGAACCACCTGCCACGTCGTCATTCCTTGGGCCCTCGCCGCATCCCGGATGGACGAGGGGATAGTCGTGACGCCCGAGTGCACTCCCGCCAAAATGGGTGGCACGGCAATCACCACGAGTGCAAGAACAACCGCGAGATCACGAAACTGCACACCGATGAACAATACGAGTGCAAACAGCAGCCCCATCGTGGGGATCGACCGCGACAACGAGCCTGCCCCGAGCACCGCGAATTCTCCGCGACCGGTGTGCCCCGTCACGAGACCGACAGGCACGGCAATGAGCGCAGCGACGGCAAGTGCAACGAAGGTGAGTGCGAGGTGCTCGGCTAGAAGATTCCACAAGCCATAACGACCATCCCAATTGGCGGGATTAGTCAGCCAGGCAAACGTCTCCTCGGCGCTAAACAAGGGCTGACCTCGTGCGTCGCCAGGGAGCCAACACTCGGCCCAACAGCCACAGACCGAAATCCAGCAACAGAGACAGCACCAAAATCGTCAGGATGCCGGAGACGACTTCTTCCGGAATCTTGCGTTGGAAACCGTCGACAAAGAGGTAGCCGAGATTGCGCACACCCACGACCGCGGCAATCGACGCGATCGAGAGTGTGCTCGCCGTCGCCACGCGTAAGCCCGCGACCAGTCCGGGAATCGCAAGAGGCAACTCAACGTGAAAGAACACCTGACGTGCGTTCATGCCGAGCGCGCTCGCACTCACCCGCGAGGCGGAGGGAACCTGGGCGAACGCGTCCCGAGCAGAGAAGTAAAACGATGAAATGACATACACGGTCAGCGCAACGACGACGTTGGTCGGACCGATAAAGCTCGTGCCAATAATCACCGGCAGTGTGACAAAAAGAGCCAAGGAGGGAATGGCATAAATCGACCCGAGAATGCCCTGTGTCGCACCCGCGAACCGGGTCGGGATGATGCGCGCCAAAACGATGCCGAGGACGGCACCCAAGACAATGGGCACCAGACACACGGCGATGTGCGTCACCATGAGCCCAAGGATGAAACTCCCGTTGGCGGCTACCCACTCCACGGGACACCCACGAGCTTGGCGACGAACTCGGTAGCGGGATGACCGGTGATCGTGGCGGGCGTACCCCGCTGTTCGACATGCCCACCGTGCGACAAGACCACGAGCTGATCGGCGATGCGCAGCGCCTCGTACCGGTCGTGCGTCACGAACAGAACGGTGAGCTCGAGTTCGCGTTGTATGCGGCGCAGCTCATCCTGCAACTCCTCACGAACAATGGGGTCAACTGCTCCAAACGGCTCATCCATCAACAGGATTCGCGGTTTCGTCGCGAGGGCCCGCGCAACCCCGACACGCTGCTGTTGCCCACCTGAGAGTTGATGCGGAAACCGATCGAACTGCGCAGTCTCGATGCCGACCATGCTCAACATGGCTGTCGCATTCGCTCGAGCATCGACATCGGATTGCCCGGCGATGCGCGCAATCAGTCGAACATTCTCGAACGCAGTCTTGTGCGGAAGCAGACCGCCCTCCTGCATAACGTAACCAATGGAGCGACGGAGGGTGATCGGGTTGAGGGTTGCGATGTCAACCCCGTCGATGCGAATCGTGCCACTCGTCGGCGTGACCATTCGATTGACCGTTCGCAGGAGCGTGGTTTTGCCCGAACCCGATAGTCCCATCATCACGGTGAATTCAGCCGACGGCACGACGAGCGAGACGTCATCGAGTGCGACGACGTCTTTATACCGTTTGGAGACGTGGTCGAACTCAATCATGATGATGATTCAGCCTCGGTCAGGCTGTGGTGACCTCGACACCTCGCCAGAAAGCGACGTAGTTGGTTATCTCGCGTGCCGCATCCTTCGGGTCGCGGTAAACCCACACGGCGTCGGTATTGACGCTTCCACCAACGTTCAATGAGTAGTAGTTGGCCAGGCCTTTCCACGAACATGTCGTGGTGGTGTCGGAGTCGACTAAATACTCGGTCGAGACACTGTCGAACGGAAAGTACTGATTTCCTTCGATCTCGATTGTCTTGTCGGATTGCGCAATTACTGCGCCGTTCCAGCGAGCTACGTACATCGGTCACTCCTCCGTCAGCGGGTGTTTCTCGGTTCTACTTTAGGGGCACGATCAATCTCGCTGGATTGAGCTTGGGTGTCGACTTTTCATGCCTTCGCTGGCACAAACAGGGACAGAGCGCGCGTGCTCCACAGGGCCCACAGAACTAACAAGGGCTGAAACGCGAGTCGGATGCCGCGCGCCATGTCGCTCGTGAGACCGAACGCGTCGGTGTGCTCCACAAACTGCGCAACGTTACCGGGAAAAATCACCACGAAGAACAGCGCCGTCGCCAGTCCCACGGTTCTGTGAAAAGGCGACGGGATGACCAGCCCCAGGCCGAGCAGAATCTCAACCATTCCCGACGCCACAACCACGAAGTCGGCATCGAGTGGCACCCAGGACGGAACTTGTGCCTGAAAAGTTAACCGTGCGAACGTCAGATGACCGGTCCCGGCGGCAATCAACGCCGCACCGAGAAGCAGTCTCGCGGCGATGGCGATTCGAGCACTCCGTGGACCATGCGATGTCAAGAATCCCATGTGAATGATTCTTGGACAATTCTTATGATTCACATAGCCGCTTGCTCACATCGCCTCGATACTCTCAACTCGCTCCCCCGTTGTTTGGCAGAATTGCCCCCAAGAGAAAGCACGAAAAATGTTGAGTGTGTTCCACAAAAAGTGGGTGGCGGCCACCGCCATCGCCAGTTGCGTGACCCTCGGCGCGAGCGTGTTGCCCGCGACCATGGCTTCCGCGGCGACGAGTCCCACCCCCACCACGGCGGCCAAGTTGCCCGTCGTGACGCCCCGCCCCTCGGCGCCGACGACGGCGGCCAGACCTCCGGCACCCCAACCACCCGCATCCAAGCCAGTCGTACCGCCGAAGCCCACTCCCGCCGCACCCGAGCCTCGTTACTCGTTCAACGGTCTCGGAAACAACCTGCTCCACACCGATTGGGGATCGGTCAAGGTTGCGTTTTTGCGCATGGCGCCGGCGGCCTACGCGGACGGCAAGAGCACGATGTCGGGCGCAACTCGGCCTAGTGCACGAGCCGTCTCCAACGCCATCGACGCGCAATCGGGGAGCATCCCCAACAATCGTCGCCTCACCGACATGGTGTACGTGTTCGGACAATTCCTCGACCACGACATCACCCGAACCATCGCGACGACGGGTGACGCACAGCCCATCCCGGTTCCGACGAGTGACCCACAATTCGATCCCACGTCGACGGGAACCGCAAAGATTCCCTTCACACGTTCGACGTTTGCGGGCGGTGCCGGCGCGACCGGAGTTCGTCAGCAAAACAACTGGGTCACGAGCTTCATCGACGGCTCTCAGATCTACGGCTCTGACGGTGATCGCGCAAAAGCCCTGCGCACGATGTCGGGTGGTCTGCTCAAGACGAGCACCGGTAACATGATGCCGTTCAATACGGCAGGGCTCGCGAATGACAACGACGCCCACCAGGTTGCCGATACTCAGCTGTTCTTGGCCGGGGATGTTCGAGCAAACGAAAACCCGGGACTCATCTCGATTCACACCCTCTTCGTGCGCGAACACAACCGGCTCGCCACCGCACTAGCCGCGGCGAACCCGCGTCTCGATGATGAACAGCTCTACCAGAAGACGCGTCGCATCGTCATCGCGGAACTGCAGTGGATTGTCTACAACGAATACCTGCCGGCACTTCTCGGATCGAACGCGATGCCGCGCTACACGGGGTACAACGCCAATGTGAACCCCGGCATTGCCAACGAGTTCGCAACCGCCGCCTACCGGTTCGGTCACAGCATGCTCGACGGTGAGTTGGGACGACTCAACGACGACGGCACCGAAGTCGATGGTGGAGCACTCGAACTCGCCACCTCGTTCTTCAATCCCACGGTGTTCGATACCTCCCTACCGCAGCACGCGGGAGACATCGATCCTTTCCTCAAGTCCGAATCCACAGGGATAGCGCAAGAAGTTGACGTCTACGTCGATGACGCCGTGCGCAACTTCCTGTTTGGCCCTCCCGGTGCAGGTGGTCTCGACCTCGCGGCGCTGAACATTCAGCGTGGACGCGACCACGGACTCGCCGACTACAACACAATGCGGGCCGCCTACGGACTGCCTCGCGTGACTGGATTCAACCAGATCACAACGGATGCGACCCTCGCGGCAAAGCTGCAGTCGACCTATGGCACGGTGAACAACATCGACGCGTGGGTTGGTGGGCTCGCCGAGACACACGTGTCGGGCGGTTCTCTCGGACCGCTCTTCACGAAGATCATCGCCGACCAGTTCACGCGCCTGCGTGCCGGGGACCGACTCTACTTTGAGAACGTTCTCGACGCGGGCGACATCGCCAAGGTCAAGGCGACCTCATTGTCGTCGATCATCAAGGCCAACACGTCACTCACCACGGTTCAACCAAACGTGTTCGTCGCACCGTAACAGCACGGGTTTGCCCCCAAAAGACTGTCGCCCCGAGAGTGATTTCGGGGCGACAGCCTTTTGAGTTCAGCGAATGATGCAGGCTAGAGGGCCTTGAGAATGTCCTCGACACGATCCTTGGCGTCGCCAAACAGCATCGACGCGTTGTCACGGTAGAAGAGCGGGTTTGCCACACCGGCATAGCCCGAACTCATCGATCGCTTGAACACGATGACGTTGTCCGCCTCCCACACGCGCAACACGGGCATGCCGGCGATAGGGCTGCTCGGGTCTTCCGCAGCAGCAGGGTTACACGTGTCGTTCGCCCCAATGACGAGCACGACATCCGTACCGGCAAAGTCGTCGTTGATCTCGTCCATTTCGAGCACCACGTCATAGGGCACCTTCGCCTCGGCAAGAAGCACGTTCATGTGTCCGGGCAGACGACCCGCAACGGGGTGGATGCCGAACCGCACGTTCACGCCCTTCGCACGCAAGCGCGCGGCCAGGTCGGCAACCGGGTATTGCGCCTGGGCGACCGCCATGCCGTAGCCGGGCGTGATGATGACGCTGCTCGCATTCGAGAGCATGCTCGCGGCGGCTTGAACGTCAATCTCGTGAATCTCACCCTCTTCTTCGTCATCGGAGCTCTTCGGCTTCTCGATGCCGAAGCCACCGGCGATGACGGAGATGAACGAACGGTTCATCGCACGACACATGATGTACGAGAGGTACGCACCGGAGGAACCGACAAGCGCGCCCGTCACGATGAGCAGGTCGTTGTTGAGCAGGAAGCCCGCAGCTGCGGCCGCCCATCCGGAGTAGCTGTTGAGCATCGACACCACAACGGGCATGTCGCCGCCGCCAATCGATGCCACGAGATGCCACCCCAGAAGAAGTGCGAGTGCGGTCACCGCGATGAGCAACGGAAGCACCGGCGTGATGACGTACCAGACGGTCAAGGCAACGAACGCGACCAGAGCGCCGATGTTGAGCGCATTCTTTCCCGGCAACATGAGCGGGCGTGATGAAATGCGGGCCGAGAGCTTCAAGAAAGCCACGATGGAACCGGTGAACGTCACCGCACCGATGAACACCCCGATGAACACCTCAGCGTGGTGAATGCCGAGCAAGTTGTCGGGGACATCACCCGGTGCGAGCGCCCCGTTCCAGCCAACAAGAACGGCAGCAAGTCCAACGAAGCTGTGCAGCAACGCGATGAGCTCGGGCATACCGGTCATGGCGACAACTCGCGCGCGCCAGAGCCCGATTCCCGCACCGATCACAATGACCACCACGAGCAAAACCAAGCCGGTCTGACCGGCGGGTGTGCCCAGTCCGTTGACGACCATCTGACCGATTGTGGCGACCAGAGCGAGCGCCATACCGACGATGCCATAGACCAGACCAGAGCGCGAGGTCTCATGCTTACTCAGCCCGCCCAAACTCAGAATGAACATGAGTGCAGCAACCACATATGTTGCCGTCGTGAGCAAATCGATGTTCATCGGTCACCCTTCGTGAACATGGCGAGCATTCGTCGCGTCACCGCGAAGCCACCAAAAATGTTGATGGATGCGAGCAAAACACCAATCGCAGCCAGGATTTGCACCACCAGATTCGGCGTGTTGAGCTGAGCAATCGCACCCACCACAACGATTCCCGAGATGGCGTTGGTGACACTCATGAGCGGAGTGTGCAGGGCGTGATGCACCTTGCCGATGACATAGAAGCCCACGACGATTGAGAGCATGAGCACAAGGAAATGCTGCGGCAGCGGAGCAGGTGCAAAGGTGCACACGGCAAGCAAGACGAGCAGACCAACCGAAATGAGCAACGTGCGCGCGGTGCGCGACATGGTTTTCTTCGGTGCCGGTTCACTCGGTGCCTCAGCAGGTGCGGCCGAGGCGGGAGCTGCGGAGACCTGAATTGGGGGTGGGGGCCACGTGATGGCGCCCTCCTGCACAACGGTTACCGCACGTTGCACGACATCCTCAAAGTCGAGAGTTAGGTTGCCATCTTTATTCGGCGTGAGGAGTTTCAGCAGATTGACCATGTTCGTGCCGAAGAGTTGCGAGGCCTGCTGAGGCAGACGCGCCGGTAGGTCGCTGTAACCGAGAATGGTCACACCGTTCTTCGTCACAACCTTTTCCCCGGCGACAGACCCGGCAACGTTGCCGCCCTGAACGGCGGCCATGTCGACAATGACACTGCCTGGCTTCATTCGGGCAACATCCTCGGCCGTGATCAGCCGTGGCGCCGGGCGTCCGGGGATCAGAGCGGTCGTAATGATGATGTCAACATCTTCGGCCTGCTCGCTGTAAATCTCGGCGGCGCGCTTGTCGTAGGCCTCACTGGTCGCCTTCGCGTAACCATCGCTCGACTGCATCTGTTCGGCAACATCGACCGCAAGATACTGTCCACCAATGGACTTCACTTGATCGGCGACCTCGGGGCGCGGGTCGGTCGCACGTACGATGGCGCCCAAGCTGGATGCGGCGCCGATGGCCGCCAAGCCCGCAACGCCCGCGCCCGCAACGAGCACTTTGGCCGGCGGCACCTTGCCGGCGGCCGTCACCTGACCCGTGAAGAGTCGGCCGAACTCGTGAGCGGCTTCGATAACCGCGCGGTACCCCGCGAGGTTTGACATCGAGCTCAACACGTCCATTGACTGCGCGCGCGAGATTCGGGGAACCGCATCGAGTGCGATTGCCGTGACACCGCGCCGGGACAACGCCTCGAGCAGGTCGGGTCGCAGCGACGGGCTGAGCAAACTGATCAGGATGGTTCCCTTGCTCAGCTTGCGGATTTCGGCATCGGTCGGCGGATTGACCTTCATGACAATCGCCGAGCTCCACGCTGTTTTCGCATCGACAATGGAGGCGCCCGCCGCCTCGTATTGACTGTCCGGGAACGACGACTTCTCCCCCGCACCCTTTTCGATGACCACTTCGTAACCGAGAGCGATAATCTTGCCCACCGTTTCGGGCGTCGCGGAGACCCGCGCATCCTCTTTTTGTTCGCTCACAACACCTAGACGTGCCATGTGATTCACCTCTCACCGGATAGAAATACGTGATTCCTCTGTGGACGAGGCTCGCGATCTGCTCTGCGCTGTCCGGCGGTGTCGCACGACCCAATTTCCACGGTTGACGTGGTCGCGGGTTGCACATTCGGCGTTGGGCCTACTCGCACCGTACTTCGACTATAGACGGTGGACGAACGGGAAACCTTCACCGAATTGCCAAGCAACAGGCGTAACGGCGGAGCCTACGGCTGACCTGGCGACTGACCGGGTTGCTGCTGGTTCGGCTGTGGCTGACCAGGCAACGGCTGACCGGAACTCTGCGGGGGCAGCGCCGGCGCTGGTGATTCGGACGCACCACTCGACGGATTGTTGAGGTCGATGTTTGCTCCGCCCTCCGAAACTGACGTGAGGAACATCTCCACCGGCTTCATCGCGGCATCGGACGCACTGACGGGCGACTGCAGTGTCAGAACCGACACAATCAGAACAGACGACACAAGTACCGTCGCGCCACCGTAGAGGTACGTGAACCACCGCACACGACTGGCGGGAAAGAGACCCACGCCAACCCACGTGAGGATGGCCGACACGAGGAGCAACGCGTTCACGCTCAGCGGAAGATTGGGAACGCTAATCATGAGTCGTTCCTTGCGGGCATCCTTCACCGACTCGAGGTGGGTGTACAGGTTGTCGACTTGGTGCGCCGTCAGTCCGGGTGATTCCGCGAGTGCCGTCACGCTACGTTCGATGACCGCGAGCGCCTTCTGCGCCTCGGGGTTCGGACCAACAACTCCCGCGGTACCAATTTCCGTATCGCGAACCATGCGGGCGTAGTCCGCAAATGACAACGCGATTGCTTTGGATGTGTCGCCCGGAATACTACCGAGGTCTTCGGCCAGAGAGGTCACCGATGTGAACTCACTCGTCACCGCACCCACCATCTTGGCTTGCGTATCCCACGACGTGACGAGCGAGAAGGCGCCAATGAAGATGAAGGCCCCGCCGACGATACTGAGTGTCGCGCTGGCGAGCGGGTAAGAATTTTGGTCGACTTCCTGGCGACGATAAAAGCGTATGCACGCCCACATGATGAGGGCACCGGGCACCAGCACGATGAGAAACAGCACGATTGCCGGCAGATTAAGAAACGACTCGTAGGCCGTGGGAGCAACAGTCACACGCGCATCCTATTCGCACCAAGGAAACAATCAATGGTGGTTTTCGGTCGCCGCCACTTCGTGCTCACGCTCTACGGGGTCGTCATCCAGGTCCGCCCGTTCGAACTCGCGCGTGCGCGGCAACTCCAGGTGCAGATCCGTGCCGATGCAAACCTCGAGGACACCGTGGCGAATCTGATAGTCGAGCACGTGCCCGCCGCGATCACGAGAATCGGAAATGAAATGCGCGTGATCGCCCGCGATTCCGATGCCCTGCTGATAAACGGGGGTCAAAAATCCGACGACGTCGCCGCGGAGTTGCTCGCCGCCCGGGTCAGCGGTGAATACCTGGACTGGTTCGCCCTTGGTGACGTCGATGAGTCGACGGTACGGTTTCGACTGCTTCGCCACGGTGCGTGTTCGAACAAACTCAAACTCGGCGCGAACTCGAAAGGCGTAAAGATAGTTGTCCGACGGCGTCAGGTCGTCGAGTACGGATGCGATCTGAGCGCGTGAATGGGGCTCGGAGATGCGCACGGACGCGTGGGTCTCGAATTGCGTCACGACGGCGAAGGGGGTCTGTTCCAACCCGGTCGCATGACTCACCGTGCCGTCGCTCGCAAGTCGGTAACAGTCGCCGTCGAGCAGAATCATTTCGCCATCGAGGGCGTTAAATGTTCCCACACCAAAGTTTCCTCGGGTCAGCAGGTGATCAACCGAACAGTCGCCGTCGAAGACTCCATCGAGAAGAGCACTCATGAGTCCCGTCTGGAACACTTCGTGACGCGGCGCACGAGAGAGCGCGGACGAGAGTGAATGGGAACTCATGAGTGCTCATCCTAGGAGCTATTGCACCGCACTTCCCGCGTTGATGATGCCCGCGCCACATGTTTTCGTGTTGTCGGCATCACACACGGTGCCGCCAAACGCCGTGGCCGTTGACTGGATGCGCTGCAAAACCTGCGCGGGAGTCAGCGACTTGTCGCGCGAGAGCATCAGCGCAACGACACCCGCAACATGCGGCGTCGCCATGCTCGTGCCACTCCACGACACATATGTCTGTCCCGCCGGAACCGTCGTGCCGGAGTTCATCGTCGAATAGATTCCCACACCGGGAGCGGCGATTTCTACGAGCGGACCGTAGTTGGAGAACCAGGCGCGTTTACCGGCGCTGTCCGTTGCGGCCACCGTGATGACGCCGTTGCAGTTGCCGGGAGAGGACGACGACGCCGGGCTATCTTCGTTCCCAGCAGCGATTGTCACGGTGACCCCGCGGCCAATGGCGTAGTCGATCGCGCTCTGCTCGGTGGCTGAACACGCACCCCCACCGCCCAGTGACAACGTGATGACGTTGGCTGGCGTCGCGTTGACGGGAAGTCCCGGCACAGCCGCGCCGGCCGCCCACATGATTCCCAACGCAATATCGGACATGTAGCCACCGCACTTGCCGAGCACTCGCACGGGTTGCACGAGTACCTTCGGGGCGATGCCGACAGAACCGACGCCATTGATGGCGGCATTGA
>Ga0214917_10003560_pt1 | contig 17881 bp, 16 predicted proteins | sample LL_1208_BB_MetaG_FD_177983 | JGI IMG/M metagenome (GOLD analysis project Ga0214917, IMG submission 177983) | Freshwater microbial communities from Lake Lanier, Atlanta, Georgia, United States - LL_1208_BB | ecosystem: Environmental > Aquatic > Freshwater > Lake | place: USA: Georgia | collected... | reverse complement strand
GTGTCTGATACGCTAACTGCCCAAGGCACCATTTCAAACTCGACGACTACTTTGAGTTTTGATTCAATCAATTCGAATCTGCTAAGTGCCGGTGCAACTTTATTTGATAGTAATTTTGCTGGCACTACTAACTCCGGAAAAGTCGCACTAAGAATTGGGCCAGATAGCTTCGGGCGATTGGTCATCAAGAATGTTTATGACCACGGTTACTACGCCAAAATTGATCCCGGAACTTTCATGCTGCAGGCAAACGGGACGTCAGCCCGAATAGCCATGAAGTTTAAAGTCAATGATGTGGTGACTATAACCAGAGGATACCGCGGGACCGCTAATTACAATTTCATCAATGCAGCCGGTCGTGGTCCACGGCTAATCCAGAACGGTAAATTCACCTGGGTTTGCAGTCAACACAACACCGAATTTCGCCCTAGGTCGGCGATTGGTTGGAATCAGGAAGGTCAGGTTTGGTTCATAACTTCAAGCCGCGGTGAGGATGCACCAGATATGGGAATGCGACAGGGTGGTTCCAGCACTGATCAGATGGGTCACTGGCTGCTAGCTTTGGGCGCCACTGAAGGCTTCTTGCTTGATGGTGGAGGCTCTACCACAATGGAAATCAATGACCAGAAATCTGGTTGGAAGCGTTTCGATTTACCTGATTCAGCCTGGTATCGCGGTTTGGCCAACGCCTTTGCACTAAAAACTAAGAACTAAGATTTCTTATTTGGGTTCATCACAACTGATGCCAACTTAATAGCAAAGTTTCTAGTGAAGAAACGCGATGAAGTTGCAGTTATCTTGTTCAAGAAACCATCAATAACGGTGGCTTTGCTTTTAGGTTTTGCTAATGCTCGGAAAGTAGTTTCAATTACGTCGTCAGATTTACGAATGAACCTACCTAGGGCTGGAGATGAGCCGCCAGCGTCAAAGAATTCAGTTTGGGTAGGTCCTGGGCAAACTGCTAAAACCTTCACACCTTGCTTTCTGGTTTCGCCCCATAGCGCTTCAGTGAAAGATAAGACGAAAGCCTTGGTGGCACCATAAACAGCCATGTATGGCAGAGACTGGAATGCAGCTGTTGAAGCGATGTTGATCACCACACCATCTTTTCTTTCCACCATTCCCGGAAGGAAGAATCTGGTCAGCTCAACCAAAGTATTGATGTTCACGGTTAGCTCGTTGACTATTGAAGTAGAGTTTTCGTCGATGAAGTTGATGGTTGAACCGAAACCGGCGTTATTTACCAAGATGTCAACCTGGGTGCCACGGCCTTGAATTACTTTCGCTAAAGTGCTGGCAGCGTCTCTGGAGCTCAGATCCATGGGGATCACGGTCGAAGCATAGATTCCATGCTTGGCGTTGATGCGATCGGAAAGTTCACGTAGCCGGTCTGCTCTTCTAGCCACCAAAATAACTTTTGCACCTTTGTCGGCTAAGGCTAAGGCGTAGGCCTCACCAAGCCCAGAACTTGCGCCAGTAATAAGTGCTGTTTTACCGTTGAAATCTATCATCAGAGATATTCTCCCACTTTTCCCAGTCGCGGTTAGGCTTAACTTTGAGAGTTATTAGGAGTTAGCAATGTTGGGAAGAATACAGCACTTCCGTGCGGCCTTTTTACTGGTCTTGAGTTCCGCCCTTAGTTTTTGGGTGATCAGTTTTTGGCTTCCGCTGGGTGATTATCTAAAAGCGGTCAATTCACCTAAATATGCTGACTATCGAGTCTTCATCCTATTTATGGTGGGGGTCTATCTAACTTTTGCTCTAATCAATCTGATAGTTGCCGGCCTTTATACCAGCAAGATTAGTGTGAATGTGAAGTTGTTGCTGGCGGTTATCCCAGCTAGCGTGCTTTTCCTAACACCGTTTATTTTGACTCTCCCTATTTCTCAGCGATTCCAAAACCAAAACTACTTCGGGGTTTTCCAAGCTTTATATCGCCTATTCAGGTTTACCAAGCCAAGCACCTTCGCCACAGCCATCATTATCTCTGTGGTAATCCTGCTGTTGAACTTCCTAGCCGCTGCCATGGTAAAACGAGCAGGGTCAGCTGAACAAGTTCCAAGCAAGTTGAAGACTCGTTACCTGGGCTATACCGGAGGTTTAGTGGCTGTTGTGGCTATTTTTGTGGCTCTAACTTTAGCTAGTACTAACATCAGAAATCTAGATAGACAATCCTGCTATGACTATCGCGATCGCGAAGTTCCAATTCTGGATACTGAGTTAGTTTCATTCTTTAATGATGTGACTCTATACGGACAGCAAGCAGGTAGTAAAGAGCTGTCAACAGCTATGAAGCAGTTTGCTGAATTATCTAGACAATATGATGCCGCTTTGCAATCAGACGCAGATGAAAGCATCGTTAGCCAATATCAACTTGCAGTAGCCGCAACTAAGCAGCAAGTAACTGACATTTGCTCAGAATTCGGAACTGACTAAGAGTTCGCTAATTCGAATACCTGTAGAGGAGATAAAAATTAGCAAACATAGGATTAGTAGAACTGCCGAATAAAAACTAGAGGTTATCGGGTGAAAAGATTTCTTGCTAAGTGGGTCAATGTCTTTCTGGCCATTTCATTATTTAGTGCTTTTAGCGCAACTTCGCTGAATCTAGCATTTGCTGAACCCGCTTCAGCAGGATGCATAAAGGATTACACACTAGTTGGGGAACGCTGCGTGCTCACTCTAACTGGCACTAGCGCTTCGACGATAACAATACCCGAGGGGCTCGGCAATCTGACGATTGAACTCTTTGGAGCTGCCGGAGGTATTGGCGGCTTGGACTGTGGCACTGGTTGTACCGCTGCCCAATCTGGTCAGGCGGGCCACCTGACTCTAAGTTTTGATGATCTCAGTGGCAAATCTTTGAATCTTTATCCAGGTGCTAAGGGTGCAGATGGTGCCACTGGAGTTCGCTCCTCCGGCGGTGGTGCTGGCGGTAAATCAAGTTTCAATAGTCAGTATGACGGCGGTCAAGGCGGTAACACAGGACCAGTCGGCACTTCAGGTGCCGGTGGTGGCGGTGGCGCTGCAACCGTGGTTGTCATAAACAATAAGACGTATGTGGCCGCTGGTGCTGGTGCCGGTGGTGGTTCAGCTAATTCGAACAATGGATCAGTTTCTGGAAATACTCAGGCGAAGTATTCATTTGAGAGCATCTCGGTAAGAATTGGCGAGAACCAATCATCGGTATTTACCGCTCCGGCGGGCACCAAATTTGTTTCATCAGATCTTCGCTGGGAGTCGGTCTCCAACTCTGCCTGTGGTGTTGCTGTTGAACCTGATGTGTTCGGTAAAACTGAAGTGAGACTCGAAGCTAACAATAATGTTTGGCAGGATGGCTGTTTTGGTGCTTCTAAACAGCTAATTGGAACTTTGAACTATTCGATTGGCAGTAAAGGTGGGGTAGGCAAGAGTTCTAGCTGCGCTTACTTCTGTGATGGTGCCGGTGGTGGTGGCGGCGGAGGAGGCCTGCTCGGCGGTGCTGGCGGTGGGCTTTACCAAGCACCTAACGGTGACCGTGAAGCGGCTGGTTTTGGTGGCTCAGCTGGTTCCAATACACCGGCGAGTAGGGAAGTTATTGGCAGTGATTATGTTGATGCTGACGGTAATGGTGTTATCACCATTAGTTACACGCCAGCTTTTCCACCGCAGTCGGTAAAGCTAACGACTAAATCTCAAACTAACGACACCGAACACAGATTCCTGATTACTTCTAAAAGTAAATCTATAAAAACTTCAGACATTGAACTTTTCGGAACTGCTGCAGAGCAAGCTAAGTTCAAAGCAGTGGTAACTCCGAAGAATGTGAAGAATTCTCCTTACACTTTCGTGCTCACCTTAACCCAAGTCGATCGAGTGAAAATTGCTGGAGAACTCGAGGTTGCTGTTTCTGGAGTTAGTGGTGGCAGGATTCAGATTGATCAGGTTGGCCCAGCCGCAACCATTAGGTTGCAACCTGAAACTCAAAGAACTGCCTCTCACACCTACGATGTTTCATTGACTGAAGATGCAATGAATTTTGCAGTGACGGATTTCGTTCCGACTGGAACAGCTAGTGGTTGCGTGGTTGGCGACATTGTTGGTAGCGGTAGCAGTTACCAAGTGGTTTTGGACAAATGTGGTGCTGGAACTTTCGGGCTCACCCTAAAACAAAATTCGCTGGTTGATTACTTGGGCAATACTGGTCCGGAAACAGATATCAACTCCGATCTTGTTGACCAAACCACACCGCTGACCAGCGCTGAAGAAACTCCCGGCACTCTGCCAACCGAGTTTGTGAAAGAGCCAATAAAGACTGTTTTTACCGACCTAAGCCAAGCAACTAAAGATGCTTTAGCACAGATTGGTATATATGCTCCAATGCCAGATGCTCCAACAGTGAGTATGGTCACAGACATTTCGGCTCTTCAAGCAGGCGATCCAATTAGCTATCAGAACACTCAGCAAGTGGATGCTGGTTCCTCGATAAAGGTCGGACTAAATGTTAGCCCTGAAATGGCTCAAGCTTCAGATCTTGTTGCCTTCATTAAAACTGGAAACCTTTGGCAGTATTTGGGTAGAACTTCTTTCAACAACAACCAAGCAATTTCGGAAGCCTTGGGGGTTGCATCGGTGGGTCAGTATCAGATCCGCCTGGTGGTAATCCCAAAGACCTTAGATACCGCAAATATCTCCTTCAAACGAAGCTTTGGTAAGTCCCTTCCTATTTCACCCAAAATGGCTGTTACTGACCAAGGGACGACCCTGAGCAACCAGGTGGTAGAGCTGACTATTGATGCCGTGCCAGGCCCCACTGGCGCTCCGACCGCCGTTGAACCCACTCCAAGCACCGGTATTGACCTACTAACCCTCAACCTGCCAACCCTAAATGTTGGTGAGCCAGTGGCCAACCCGGCTATTGGTGCAACCGGTGACGATACCGCTGCTAGCGTCCCATTTGACCCGCTAGGCAGCCCAGAGGCAATCAAGCAGGTGGCCAAGACCACAGCAACCGCAGTTGCCCTGGTTTCTTCGGTGGCGGCTGCAGCCGGTGCAGCTGCTGGGGCAGCAGCTGGAGCAGCCGGCGGCGCTGCTTCGAGAAGCGCAGGTGGCTCAACGAGCTCTAGTTCAAGCTCTTCTTCGAGCTCTGCTAGTTCATCTCAAGACACGAACCAAGCCGATGGGTCTATTACTACCATCGATGCTACGGTGGAGAGCTTCACGTCAAGCCATCTTGGCTGGGGAGACAAAATACCGCTGTTTAGGTTTAAGTTATTTAATTTCTTAGATAAATTCACGCACGATCTCACTTTGAAACTAGCTAAGTTCTCGCCGGTAATTTCAAAAATCGTAAACGATGGTGCATATCTGCGAGCGATGTTCGGATCTTTCTATCTGGTATTCCCAGCTGCAGGAATTGCTTTAGCAACTTTGGCTTTGATGGAGCCTTCGGTTGAACTTAGCCCGCCAAGTTGGTACTGGTTTATCGCTATTGCAGTTCTAGGTTTGTTCGACGCGTTCTCTGGTTTATTAGCGACACTAATTTTTGCTATTGGAATGATTGATAGCTACGGTATCGACAATGTTTCTGATATTCGCATGATGCTCGGTGTATTAGTGGTGGGTTTTGGTCCAGCACTAATCGCAATTGCCTTTAGAGCTATACGTAAACACTTTGAAACAAACTTTAGTTATTTCTGGGAGCGCTTTGCCGATATAGCAATTCTTTGCTTCTTCACCGGTTGGACTGTATCTGCTATGGTCGGCACACTGCCAGCACTGGCTGGAAGAACTTTGCAAGCTGCGAACCACGTTGCTGACTTTGCTTTCTATCTCTCGATAGCTATCGTGATTCGAATTGTTTTTGAAGAAGTTGCGGCAAGGGCATATCCAACTCGATTGGATTCAATCAACCCTACTGAAACCCCGACCCCACCGTTTATTCAGAAACTGCTCTCTACTGCTTTACGCCTAGGAGTATTCGTTTTTGTAACGGCAGCCTTCATGGGTAACACCTGGCAGGTGTGGGTAGGTAGCATCATCTTTATCTTGCCGAACATCCTTAGTTGGATTGAAGATCGTTTACCTAACTCGCCATTGCTGTGGCAGTTGATCCCGACTGGTTTGCCTGGCTTGGCCTTTAGCCTGCTGGTGGCCAGCTACACCTCGCTTGGTTTGTCCCAGTGGTTAGGTAGCCACCCTGAATATTCGCAGTATTCATTTATGCTGATGCCGATCCCGATGTTCCTGGTGGGAGTAATAGCCCTGTTTGGCCGTGAAGGTAGGGAAGACGAAGATCGCTTCATCAAGAGACCACAGTTGCGCTGGATTTACCGAATTGGTGGAATCTTGATGCTGGCGGTAACTCTAAAGCTTGCTGGGGTTATTTAATTCCATACTTCTTGAGTATTGTTGCAACAGCTTTCTGACGCAGCGCGATCCAAGAGATGGTTCTATTTTGTTCATTATGGGCAAGCTTCAGTGTGTCTGGGGAAGACGCAAACTGATTTGCTATCACGGGCTCAATTAGTTTTGTGGCGTTCCTCATCTTGGTAGCCAATTGAATCTTAGTTGCAGTCAAAGAAACTAACTTCAAGTCGTTTAGGAATTCAGTTCTACATGGTTTGTAGTTAATGCATTTGACGTAGATAGCTCCGCGGGAACCATACCGCCCACCTGACCAAGGGTGAGGCATGGTATCCGATATGAAAGGAGTATTAAAAGTGTCACCTAGAACTTCTGAATGTCTTTCTTCACCAAAAGTTTGGTCAACACCCCAGGGAATAAAACTGAATTTTCCTCTGGTGTTGCTTCTGATGAAATAGTTGTTGATGTTAGGTCCGGTATAACCATCCCAGTGACCTAAGAAAACTTCAGTAGCAAAGAATTTGATCATTTCGGTTCTATCAAAGACTGCATTCAAACCTGGATACCAGGTTTTGTTTTCCCAGTCAGCTTGATAGTTCAAGACTTTAGTTAGATCTTTTTTGTTGGGAGTTGCTTTCCAACCATAGTCAACTAGAAATGCTCCGGTCAGGTTGTCACCATTGTCATTACCAAGCTTGAAATCTTGATTGTGGACACCCTCGTAAATGTGTTGCGTGATGTCTTTGAATCTTCTACTCATGAAAGTGTTATCAGGCTGCTCGATGTTGGCAAACAAACCTCGTTCAACTCCATTGATGTAAAGTTTTACCCAACCAGTTCTTGGTGCTGGAACACCAACAGCATTGAACAGCGCATAGGCTCCATACTCGTGAACTTTACTGGAGTCTTGAACTAAGCCGTTAAAGGTCAAGCGATTAAGACCCAGATAGCCATCGGGCAGTGAAGATTTTTTGAATTTGATTTTGAATGACGGAGTCTCGCTCAAGCGATAGAGAGAAGTTGAACCTTTTAGCCTTACCTTGATGTCCAAGCTTCCACTGGTCTTGCCATCCAAAGACATTGACAGTGTCGCTGGAACATAGACCGTCAACTGGTTCTTATCAAGGCTGTCCAAAGAGTCGATTGAGCTTTGGGGAAGATTGAGGTCAGCCCTGACTATCTTTAGCGGGTTGTAAATATCGGCTACGGATAGTGGTGCGGCAGCTTGGGCTGGCCCGAAAAACCCTGATACTAGGGCTATCGCTAGGCCAGCAGCTGCGCTAAACCTCAATAAATTCTTCATTTCGACTAGTCTAGCCATGTGACCCCTATTGATTACCCAACCTTATTGAGCACGCTGGGCATAGACCTAGTGTTGCTATTCCTGCTCGCTTATGTCTTTTTCTACCGCAGACACCGCCGTAGAGACGTTTTTGTGGCTATTTCACTGATCAACATCACTCTCTATGTCTTGGGTGGGGCCTTGGGCACCTTCACAATCTCCATCGGGGTAGGTTTTGCACTGTTCAGCGTTATCTCCATTTTTAGACTTCGCTCAGAGACTTTAGGTTGGAACGAGATTGTCTATCTCTTGGTTGCTTTAGCTATGGGATTAGACCTAGGGCTACCTGCTTATGACCTACCAGTGCAGACCTTGTATGCAGTTATTTTGGTAGCTGCGGTTTATGTAGTTGACCACCCTAAGGTGCTCAGATCCAGCGGTAGGCAACGGTTTATGCTGAGCACCGATTACATTCAAATCGAACCTAATCAGCTAAAGAGCCAGGTGGAAACCCAGCTTGGTAACCAAGTTAAGAAAGTTACAATTAGGTCGGTGACTACCACCCCCGCTGGAATGAAACTGGAGATTGAATCCTAATGGCATCGAAAAGACCACTAGCCGAATTTGATTATAAACAGTCGCCACACATTGAAAAGCGCAAGCAATACAAAGTGGTTGATGACACGGCACCAAAAACCTTAAACGCAAAACTTGGTTTCACCATCACCAGGGGTGTTGGCACGATGTGGGCAGCTTACGCTTTCTTCGCGCTAACCTTGGTTTCTTTGCCTTCGGTGATTATTAAAGGCGATCCGATTCAGATTGTTGCCTGGATAGCTCAAACCTTCTTGCAGTTGGTTTTATTGCCAATCATTATCGTTGGTCAAAACATTCAGGCAGCTGCAGCTGAAAAGCGAGCTATTCTCACCTATGAAGATGCAGCAGCTGTTTTAGAAGAATCAATCAAAATTCAAAAACACCTAGATCACCAGGACAAAGCGCTAAGTCATTTGATTGACCGGATGGAAGATCTAGAGAAAAAACTTCTCAAAAAATAATGCGCCTAGTTATTGCTGATTGCTCAGTTGACTATGCTGGCAGGCTATCTGCTCATTTACCTTTAGCCAGAAGACTGCTGATGCTAAAAGGCGATGGCAGCATTCTAATCCATAGTGAAACTGGCTCTTATAAGCCTTTGAACTGGATGAACCCACCTTGCAATTTCAGTAAACATGAACCCGATGAAGACCAATCGGCTAAAGGGGTCAAACAGGTCTGGCGGGTAAGTCAGGTAAAAACTGCAGATATTCTCTGGATACAGATTTATGAGATCCATGAAGAAATCAACCATGAGCTCGGTAAAGACCCAGGCCTAATCAAAGACGGTGTTGAATCTCATCTTCAAGAACTGTTGGCTGACCAAATTGAACTTATTGGCGCTGGTAGCAAACTGATTCGACGCGAGTATGAAACAGCTATTGGTCCAGTAGATATTTTGGCTAAAGATGGCAATGGTCAAACAGTTGCCATAGAAATAAAAAGACGTGGTGAGATTGATGGCGTTGAACAGCTCACTAGATATCTAGAACTACTAAACCGAGATGCCGCAATTTCACCGGTTAGAGGAATATTTGCAGCTCAAGAAATTAAACCACAGGCAAGGACTCTGGCTGAGGATAGGGGTATCGAATGTTTGGTGCTGGACTACGAAAGCATGAAAGGTGATTCGTTAGATCCAGACTCGCTATTCTGGTAGACCAGCTACCTTAATAAACTCTCTCACTGCAATAACTCGCGCACTGGTTTTTGATTTGACATCAATGCCAGCAGCAGCAATAGCGCGATTGACTAAGTTTTCAACAGCTCTAAGGCTGGTGCCTCGCTCTTGAGCAATCTGCTGATTGGACATTCCTTTGGCAATCATACGTAAGACATCTAATTGGGTTTTAGAGACATTCACTAGCGGGTGTGACGGTTTTAGGTCGTCCCGGTGTTCTGGTCCGACTTTGTCTCTGAGGGCAGCTTCGATGGCAGCATTTAGAACATCTGGATCAGTAAGACGTTCTTTTAGAAGATAGGCAGCATTTTTAGGAACCATCTTCACGTCCACACCATACATTCTTGGTTCTGGAACGTGGGTTAGGAAAACTAGAGCTAATTCGGGGTGCATTTTGTGTAATGCAAGGCCTAGATCTAATCCTGATGGGCCTGGCCCTAGGTCGATGTCCATAACCACGATGTCGACATCTTTGTTGGCGGCAATCTTGCGTGCTTCGGCAGCGCTAGCGGCTATCTCAACTTGGAATCCGTCGCTTTTGAGCTTGTCAGAGACCAAACCTCTGATAAAAGGCTCATCTTCAACGACCAGAACCGTTCTTTGATACACGGCACAACCCCTCAATAAGTTTTACTTCTTGATATAACTTTGCCTTATGCCATAAGGCTTATTTTGATTTTATTCGCCTTTACGAACCATAAGTTTAGGTTCGGTAGATTAGACATAGACGAATGGAGATCAGATGAGCCTGAATGATAGAAAAGTTTGGCGAGGCTTTGCCAGCGATAACTATGCGGGTGTCCACCCTAGATTGTTTGAGCTTATGCAGCAGGTCAATGAAGGCCATGAGGTAGCTTACGGCGATGACTTTGTTACCGCAGAACTTAGCAAAATGTTCAAAGAACATTTTGGTAAAAAAGCACAGGTTTTCCCAGTTTTCAATGGCACCGGTGCAAATGTGATTGCTTTGTCTTCTGTCGTGAAGCGTTGGGAAGCGGTTATCTGTGCAGAGACCGCACATATCAACTCTGATGAAGGTGGAGCTCCAGAGAAGATGGCTGGTATCAAACTCTGGACCATTCCAACTTCCGATGGAAAGCTAACACCAGCACTTATTGAGCCTTATCTTTTTGACATCGGCAGCGTTCACCGCGCTCAGATTTCAGCCATCTCAATTACTCAAACTACTGAACTTGGCACGCTATACACGGCGAAAGAAATAAAAGCCCTTGCTGACTTTGCTCACAAAAACAATTTGATGCTTCACATGGATGGCGCAAGACTGTCTAATGCGGCAGCTGCTCTAAATCTTCCTTTCAAAGCTTTCACAACCGATGTTGGTGTCGATCTGGTAAGTTTTGGTGGAACCAAGATTGGCGCTTTAGCTGCTGAAGCGGTTGTAGTTACCAGCGATAAAGCGTTGGCTGAAGCAATACCGTTCCTCAGAAAAACTTCAATGCAATTGCCAAGCAAAATGCGCTTCGTTAGTGCCCAACTAATTGGACTGCTACAAAATAATCTCGCCATCAAAAACGGTAAGCACGCTAACGCGATGGCTAAATTGTTAGACAAGGGTGTGAGAGAAATAGCGGCCAGCTCAAATGGCCGAGTGAGTGTGCCTAACCCAACCCAAGCTAACGCTGTTTTTCCAATTTTGCCGATGGATCTAATTGAGAAACTACAAAAGAAATATCGGTTCTATGTCTGGGATTACCGCACGGGTCAGGTCCGCTGGATGTGTGCTTGGGATACCAAAGAAGAAGACGTTCAAGGATTACTCAGCGCCCTCCGCGAAGCGTTAAACTAGACACATGCATTCAAACAAACAAGCAATTACTGCCGCGCCTATCGCACCTGTTCTAGCTACTCGCTGGAGCCCTAGATCTTTTGACCGAGACTACCTACTTACCCAAGATGAAGCTTTAGCCATTTTGGAAGCTGGTCGTTGGGCGCCTTCATCCAATAATTTGCAACCTTGGCGTTTTGCTTATGTTTCTAAAACCGACAAATTACATAAAGATCTTTGTGAAAAAGGTTTGACCGGTTTCAACCAGTCTTGGGCACCAGATGCTTCAGCTTTGATCGTCGTTGCCGTAAAGAAGGCCACTCTAGACGGTAAAGAGCTAACCGGGGCCAAGTATGACGCTGGCCTGGCTGCTTCAATGATGTTGGTTCAGGCTCAGGAGATGGGTCTCTACACCCACCACATTGGTGGCATTGTTCGCGATGAGATTCACCAACTGTTGAACTTAGATGACAACACCGAAGTCTTAGTTGTGATTGCAGTGGGCAAGATTGCTCCAGCAGAGCAGCTAGAGGGCCCTGCCTATGAGCGTGAAGTTGCGCCTCGAGTGAGACTGGAGCTAGACGAAGTAATGCTTTACGGTAAGCCGTAATGCATTTTCACGCTGCTATTAGTGATCAGATTGCCGGTTGGTTTCCCAACCTTGGCGGCATCTATTTTGCTTTAGCAGTTTGGGGTTTGGTTTTTGCCGGCACAGGTCTTTTTGTTGGTGCATTCATTCCCTTTATTACTGGTGATTCTCTAGTCTTTGCAGCAGGTTTAGTTTCAGCAAGCCAAAACCTAAACATCTGGGTGATGGCTATCGGAGTCGGTATCGCCGCTTGGTTGGGAGATCAGGTGGGCTACACCCTCGGTAGGCATTTTGGTAGACCTTATCTAGACAAGAGAAAAGGTAAATGGATTAAAACTGGAATAGAAAAGTCGGAGAAATTATTTCAGGCTTGGGGCTGGTGGGCAGTAGTTATTGCAAGATTCATGCCTTGGGCTCGAGTTTTCATTCCAGCTATCGCTGGTATTTCAAAAATGAACTACTACAAATTCTTCAGTGCTAACTTGGTTGGCGCCGTTGCCTGGGGTATGGGACTTACTTTTGCTGGTTACTATTCAGCGAGCATTCCCTGGGTTAAAAACGCCAGCTACCTAATCGCTGGTTTCTTTATCCTAGGTAGCTTGGTTGCTGGCTTTAGGGCTTGGCTAAGTAATCGAAAGAGTAGTTAGCCAAATCTTCAGGATGTTCTTGAGCAATAAAATCTAGTTCTTGAGCAGACCACATGTCAAAGTAATCCTTGAAGCGCTCACCGTCTCTTTCGAACCATCTGGCTTTTCTAACATCCTCTGGCACATCTAACCAAACCGAGATGTTTGCTATTGAGGCCGTGAAGTTATTTATTGCCCCACAGCCTTCAATAATCAACGGTGTTCCTCCAGAGAACTCACGCCAAGAATTTCTTTTAGCCAGTTCCCAGTCGTATTCTTGCCAACTGGCTGTTCCTTTAGAAAGAAGTGGCTGAAGAATCATTCGCTTCAGATAGTCAACACCCTCAGTTAAGCCATCCCAGCCAAGATATAGATCATCCATGTGGATTACTCGAGGAAGTGATTCACCTTCAATAAACAACAGGTTTTGTAATTCTTTAGCAAAGGTTGATTTGCCTGAACACGCCCTGCCATCTATAAGGATGATAGGCATGTTCAGATCTAACTCCAGAGTCTCTTTCTTTAGAGTCTGGAGTAAATCCTGATAGTCCATCTTGATTGGCATTTAGCTCCTCTAACTACCTAAAGTCTAGGTATTAGCCAGAGGCCATGACCTAAACTTTAGGCAAGTAGAGTCAAAACCAGCAAAAAAGAAGGGTTGAAGGTAGTGAAGATAACCCGCCGCATTACCCAGTTGCTTCTGCTGGTTTACTTAGCTTTACTGGTTGTCACCTCACTGTGGCCAACTCCGGTAGATGGGGGAGGCGTAGTTTGGTTCGTGACATCAGAAATCTTGAAATTCTGCCACGGCAACTCCTGGCTCAAATGGCTGCAATACAACCAACTGGAAGCTCTAGCTAATGGCTTGCTCTATTTACCGTTAGGTATATTCCTCGTAGTTCTGCTTCCCAAGCTAAAGATTTACTTGGCACTTCTTATTCCAATAGTTGTTTCAGTAACTGCTGAAGGAATCCAGCGCTATTTCTTACCGTCTCGATACTCAACTTGGGATGATGTTTATCACAATGCTCTAGGCGGTGTAATCGGCGTGTTTATTGCAGCGAGCATTCGCCAATTGAAGAAGTGGAAATCTCAGGGGCGTTAAGCATTACCGGTGGAACTACTGTAGGTGAACCTAGCACCTTCTCTTGGTTGGCATCACTGATAGGTTCTACGATGTTTACCACTAAAGTTTTAGTTTCACCAGGCAATAAGGAAATGTCAAAGATCCATACCGGACGGTTGCGATCCATACCGGTGCTAACAAAGTCAGGTTCCCCGTTTACGGTAACCGTATCTGCCTCTGAACCAACTGGCCCGTAGACGGTCACTAGTTCACGGTTAGAGCCCTTAGGTCTAGCCTCACCAAAGAAGTCATCTAAGCGGGCAACTACATATGCTGGTAACCCGCTCTTCGGTGCTGTGTTACTAATCTCAACAGTCACTCGGCTTCTTCTACCTTGGTAACCGGTAAAGGTATCAACATTGCAGACACCAGTTAGATAGTTGATTTTTAACTTGGTATAGGCGTCTAGCTTGTTACCACCTGCGTTGTTTACGGTGACCAAAACATTGGGTCCAAACTGTTCACTGATTTCACCAGAGGTTTTATAGGTAGTGAATTTCTGCTGCACTTTGCTATCTGCTGACCAGGCGATGATTCTGTCACCTGTTTTATCGTTGGCTGCAGCTTTCATAAAGCCACCGGCATTTACTTTTCCAGCAACAAGCTTGGTGAACATCTCTTTGGCTAGTTCACCAACCACCGCATCTTTAGCCTGCACATTGGTGAACTTGGCATAGATATCTTTAGAAAGGAAATCAACTACATTGTTTGGATCCACGGTGACTCCGCGAACGGTGATTGCTCCAACTGCACCCGATAGTTCGCTAACTACACCTTGGCCAACAAATAACACCCCATCAATCTTTTGGCCGCGGTGTTGCTGCCAGCCATCAGCCAGCATTTTGGCCGCGTATGGGGCATGCGCTGATGCGTTGATGTCTCGCCAGTCGCTAAGGTTAACACCCCAGAGATCTCTTAGCTCTGCAGGGTAGTTCTTGTAGTTTATGGAACCCATCTTTAGCAGGGTTTTATCTGAACCATACTCTTCTAGTTTCACCTTGCCGTTTTCAGCAATCAAAATCGCATAAGCTCCTGTGATACCACCGGTAGCTCTAGCTTCGGAGAGGTTTTGGATGGAAACGAACCAACGCTTCTTGTCTGGCTGCTCTAAAACAACTGTGGCAACTTGAACCAGGGGAGTGATTTTAGAACTGGCGTTAGCTAAACCTGAAACGGAGGTTTGAGCTGAGGCAATCTTGCTATCTAAACCAAAATGAAGTGATGTGGCGTCGATGCCGTGCAAATCTGTGTTGAGTTTTTGAACTGCATCGTTCATAGCACCCATGCCATCACGGAAAGAAGCGATAAGCGTGGTGTCTTTCAGTGGTTGTTTACCAACGCCGGCTTTTAGTAACTGGTTGGCTGTATTGGAAACTTCTTGAGCACCTAGCAGGACTAAACGGCCATCAGAAGAAACAATGCTGGCAGCTTTGATGTCATTCCCGATGATTGGCAAGAAACTTACCAGTTGCACCAGAGGATCTTTAGCAGCAGAGGCGGCTGCAGAAATAGAGTCAGCAGCTTTACCTAAACCAACTGAAATAGCCGCAAGATCTTTCTTTTCAGCTGCCTTTTGGAGCGCCTCAACATCTGACATGGTTGCTTGCAAAGAAGAAACCATTACAGCGATTCGAATGATTACATAAACGACGAATAAAAGTAATGCCACCACTGAAAGAGTGATGGCATTACGTTTGTTATTTCTAAGTTTTAGATCCAACTTTTAGCGCAAGTTTAGAGCTGCAGTTGCCTTTACGGTCTGACCGTAAATGCTTCCAGAAGGAAGTTCAACTTCAGCTGTGTATAAACCTGCGGTGTATGAAGTACCAGTCAAAGAAACTGAGAATGCACCAGATCCGTTAGTGGTTGAGTTCTGAGTTTTCACAACTTCGCCACCCTTCTTTAGTCGGATGATGATGCTCTTGTTTGCAACTGCCAACGAACCAGACTTGATAGTTCCGCTAACAGTTAGAGTTGGGTTCTTTGAAACGAAAGCACTTGAAGTGGTGATCTTGCCAACGATGCTGGCTAGCTTTCCGACTACAACTGACTTGCTCAAAACTACAGGGTCTCCACCAGCACAAGTTCCACTGATAGATGAAGTAAGTGTGTAGGTACCAGCACTGTCAGGAGTTGCAATAGTGATTACACCTGACTTACCGGTTGCCTTGATGGTCTTAGTTACAGGGTCAACTGAATCAGTCTCTGCCCAAGCAACTGAAACAACACAGTTCTTCTTTACACGTGAGATCTGAACTGAAACGTTGTCTCCTGGCACGATACGACCAACGGTTGAGAAGGCGATAACAGGTGCCTGTCCAGCTGGGTAGGCAAGTGCTGGTGCCGACATCGGAACAACCAAAATCGCTGCAGCGACAATAGCCAAAAGAGTCTTCTTCATAATTTCCCTAAGTAGTAATTACCTGATTAACTGAGTTTATAGCAGTGAAACAGCCAAAATGCAGGAAATTTACACATTCTTTATCAAAAGGCTTTTTGAGTTTTTGTTCCAGAATCCCTACTTTTCGGGTAGTTTAGGAGTCTCACCACTTATTTAGGGGTCATTTTTGAGGCTAAGCGAGTATTTACTAGTAGTCCGCAAGCGATTTGTACTGTTTTTGGTCATTTTCTTGGCCTCGGTCATTAGCGCATTCGCGGTAACTAGCCTTACTACTCCTACCTATGAGTCCACCACCAGGCTGTTCGTGTCTACCTCTGGGAATGAGTCAGCCGCCGATCTGCTTACCGGTAACTCCTTCACCCAGCAGCGCGTGAAGTCTTATGCAGATATCGTGACCAGCCCAGCTGTTCTAGATAGCGTGGTAGCAGAGCTATCACTTCAGGACTTGGCAGATAAGTTGCCAGACCGCATAACTACCAACGTCCCTCTAAATACAGTCATTCTTGAAATCACGGTTAGCGATCCATCTCCATATAAAGCCGCCAGCATCGCTAACTCGGTTGCTAACTCTTTGGAGAAAGTAGTAACCAACTTAGAAACAGTGGATCCAACAGTTGCTTCTCCGGTGAAGCTAAGTGTTATTCAACCGGGCCAGACAGCAAAGTCTCCAGCTTCACCTAGACCACTACTAAACCTGGCTCTTGGAGCACTGATTGGTCTGGCTCTAGGTTTCGGTGTTGCTCTGCTTAGAGAAAACCTAGATCTAAGAATTAGAAGTGTTGAAGATGTTCCAGACAAAGACGGTGAAGTAAACGTGTTGGGTGGAATTGTCTTTGATGAAACAGCAGATTCAAACCCACTTATTGTTCACACCAGCCCAAAGAGCACAAGAGCAGAAGCTTTCAGACAGCTAAGAACAAACATTCAGTTCGTTGAAGCTGCCGAAGGTAGAAAATCTATTGTTGTTACCTCCTCTATTCCTAGCGAAGGTAAATCTTCAACCATTGCAAACCTGGCTATTGCTATGGCAGACACTGGCGCAAAAGTACTTTTGATTGACTGTGACTTCCGTAAGCCTAAGATGCACAAATACTTCTCAGTTGAAGGTGCTGTCGGTCTTACCAACCTACTTATCGGTCAAGTAAAACAAGGTGACGTTATTCAGCGCTGGGGTAGAAAAAACCTAGACCTGCTTCCAGCAGGTCAGGTGCCACCTAACCCTTCTGAACTTCTAGGTAGCGAAGCTATGAAGAAGTTCCTAGCTAAAGCAGAAAAAGACTACGACGTAGTTCTTTTAGACTCAGCTCCACTTCTTCCCGTTACTGATGCTGCAATTCTTTCCAAGATGACTGGTGGTGTTGCTCTAGTGGTTGCTGTTGGAAAGACCACTAAGCCGCAGCTAGCTGCTGCTCTAGGTCACGTTGAAGCTATTGGTGGAAAGATTCTTGGTTTCGTTATGAACAAGATTCCAACTAAAGGTGTTGACGCTTACCGTTACCGCTATTCCTACAAGTATGGTTCTTATGGATCGTATGGAGCCTATGGAAAGTATGGAGCATACGGTCGTTACGGTTCTTATGGAGCATATGGTTCTTATACCCAGGCTTATGGAGAAGAGAACGTAGAGAACACTACACCTGAGACAGCAACGGCAAAGAAGCCTGCTCGTAAAACAACTAAAAAGGCCTAAAAAATGGCTGTCGCTAAGACATCTTTTAATGTTGTCTTTGTATGCACAGGAAACATATGCCGATCGCCTATGGCCGAGCAAATGCTCAAAGAACAAGCAGCTAAAAAGAAACTTCCTATCACCGTTACTTCTGCTGGAGTTATGGCCATGACCGGTGAAGCTATGACACCACAATCTGCAGAAGCCATGAAAGCCAGAGGCTATAAGCCTCTAGCCCATAAGGCTAAAGACCTAACGCCACAAATACTAGATAAAGCAG
>Ga0214917_10003558_pt1 | contig 17882 bp, 39 predicted proteins | sample LL_1208_BB_MetaG_FD_177983 | JGI IMG/M metagenome (GOLD analysis project Ga0214917, IMG submission 177983) | Freshwater microbial communities from Lake Lanier, Atlanta, Georgia, United States - LL_1208_BB | ecosystem: Environmental > Aquatic > Freshwater > Lake | place: USA: Georgia | collected... | reverse complement strand
GGGTTTTACATTTGCTACACGTAATAGTGGGGGAAATGTAACAGAACGTATGCGATTAACTTCAGATGGATTATTAGGAATAGGAACTACCACAATAGGCTCTACCTTTCAAGTCAATGGTAACGCAACTATTGGTTATTCAGCAAGTACGGCAGCACCTACAAATGGATTAGTGGTGGCTGGGAATTTATTAGTTGGTACAACTGACAATACGGGCACTGATAGGGTTAGGGTAAATAATGATGGTACATTAGTTTATTCAACAATTAGAATGACCAATGCCAACTCTACCGCAAATATGTATGTTGGTGTAGGTGGTTCAGCAGTAGCAAATACTGCTTTAAGAAATAACGCTTATGTATGGAATGCAGCCGCAACTGCTTTATTGCTCGGAACAAGTGATGCAGAATCGATGCGTATTACAAGTGGTGGTGCTTCAGCAAATGTTGGTATAGGCACTTCTACTATTGGTTCTAAACTCCAAGTCAATGGAAATGTAGCAATAGGATATAGTGCCTCAACTGCTGCTCCTACAAATGGATTGGCGGTAGCTGGCAATATACAAGCAGGCTCAACAACGGCAGGAGCCCAGATAAATGCTTATGCATCTTCTTATGGTAGTAATGGTTTATTTAATGCTTATGGAACTGATGGTGCAATTAAATTGCAAATGGGCGGTTTAGCAAGTACCCAAGCATATATTTACACACCAGCAAGTGTTGATTTATTATTGTTTACTGGAGCGGCAGAAAAAGCAAGGCTTACAAGTTCAGGAGAATTTCAATTAAAACCTGCTGCAAATACGGCAGCTTTATCTACCTCTGCCTCTTATTCCCTTACTGGCTCAAATGCTCAATCTTTATTAGACCTTGCAGGAACTTGGAATACAACTGGAAATCCTACTGCAATAAAATTAAATATTACAAATACTGCTTCAGGTGCTACTTCAAGATTAATGGATTTGCAAATAGGTGGAGTTAGTGAATTTTTAGTTAATAAAGATGGTGAAGTTTTAATTAATACTTCAACTGATGCTGGAGCTTATAATTTACAGGTTAATGGATCAGTTTATGCCACAGCTTATTATGAAAGTTCTGATCTTAGAAAGAAAGATGTTTTATCTGAACATATGGGAATTGATGGTATTAACACAATAACTTTTAAATGGAAAGATAGCAGAGATAGTTTAACACATATTGGTTATGCTGCACAGCAAGTTGAAAAAGTCCTACCTGATGCAGTAAAAAATAACCCTGATGGCTATAAGACAATTAATTATGATGAGGTTCAGACTCTTAAAATAGCTAATTTAGAAAAAGAAATAGCTGACCTTAAAAAAATAATTAAAAAACTAATAAAATGAAAAAAATAATCTTTGCTTTATTAATTTTAATTTGTTTTAGCTTTAAATCACCTATGGCTTCAACTTGGAATGGTACTGCAAGCAATGAGTTAGTATCTGGTGCAGCTTTATCTAATGGTGCAACTGTAACTGGTTTATGGACTGTTACTGGTACACCTCCTGCAACTAAAATGATGACAAAAGCTGATTTAATTACATATACTAATATTCCTACAAGCAATTCCCCTTTATCTGGGTATGCTAATAATCAATGTGTAACTAAACAAGCAATTTCAGGAGTTTTCTAAATTTAAAATAACATAAAATGAAACATTTACTATTAATTTCGGCCTTCGCCATTTCCCTAACATCATATTCTCAAATATCTGCTGGAACAGCAACATCTACATCTGACACAATAGTTATAGTGCAAGATGCTTTACAGGTAGAGCCTGTTCTAATTAATGCCTTGACAAAAGACACTTGTTATCAAATTCTTTGGAATGTGCAAAATATATCAAGAGATACTACGCAAGGTTCTCCTTGTAATGTCTATATGTATGCTAGAAATGGTGTTAACTTTGGTCAGGTTAGTTGTTACATACCCAAAGAAATTATTAATAATTGGGGAACAAACAATACCATTATTGATGATTATGTTTTAGCCTATTTTGGTTTTCGTAGAAGGGGAGTTTCAAAAACAAAGTGATATTTTTTTGGATTTTTAAAAAAATTATTATATTTGTAAGGGGAAGTCTTGGCTGAGTGTCACGTTTTCCTCAACACACAAACAAAGCAAAAAACAAACAATTTATGAAAAGAAAACTTTTAATTCTAGCAGTCTTATCAGTAGCTCTACTATCTTTTGTAGCGGAGAAGTTTATCGTGGTAAAATTCAAAGAAGACCAAATCAATTATCATTGGCAAAACTTACAAGCAATTAAGCAAGTGGTAAACCAAAGTTCACTTCCTCACAATCAGGTTGTATTTATTTTGCAGAGTGTTGATAGTCTTCAAAAGGATATTCAATCCAATCTAACAATAGACTCAACTTCTAAAAAATAACAGGCAATGACTGACGGAGTCCTCATTTTCCTCATCACCCAGACAGTAGCTTTTATCGTAGCTCTTTTTAAAATCTATGTTCAGGTAACCGTAAAGATGAGGGAACTTGAACTTCGTATAGAACAGAATGAAAAAAAGGATGATGTTCTATTTAAGAAATTAGACGAGATTGCTACTCAAATCCACGAACTCTATCTTGAGTTAAGTAAAAAATAAAGTTATGAATAATTCACCCTTTGGAAAACTAAACTTACGTGACCTGATTAATGGTATCGTAGTAGCGTTTTTAACTGCGGCACTTACTGGCTTAATCCAAATATTGGATGCAGGAGGACTTCCTACAACTGAGCAGTTGATTGTTGCGGGAAAATCTGGTCTCGTAGCTTCCCTCGCATACCTATTAAAAAATCTAGTGAGCAATTCACAAGGCGAAATGGCTACAAAAGAACCGCCTACCGCAGAATAAAAAAAATTATTTTATGGATTATGGGTTAGTATATGGACGCAGACTCTTATGGGTTTGCGTCTTTATTTTTATAGGGTGTAGTGAAGTAAAGAAGTTAGAAAAAGCAATTATCAGACTTGACAAAAACAAAGTAGTAGCCGCTAACTACTGCGATACAAGGTTTCCAAATAAGGATACCGTTATTTACAAAGATTCAGTTCATTTTGATACACTTTGGCAAATCAGTCCAGCGGAGATTGATACGATTTATAAGCGGGATACTACTATCGTTACCGTGACTTCCCCGACAACCAAAGTAGTAGTCAAAACAATAACAAAGATTAAAGAAGTAATTAAGGAACCTACTGCAAAAATAGAGGAGCAAAGAAACCTTTACGTGAATTGCGAAACTAAATATCAGTCCTTATTTATCAAATGGGAAAACGCTGACAAAGAAAGAAAGACGTGGAAAGAAAGATTTTGGTGGTTACTATTAGTCCTGTGTGCAATAGCGGGGTATATTGTTAGGCGTCCCATTGTAAGGCTAATTAGTAAACTACCAATTGGATGATAGATAAGCTAACAGAGTCTAGGATTTTACTATTACACCCGAAGATTCGTAAAGATGTTTTGCGAATGTACCGGGAAGAAGTGGCACCCGCTTTAACCAATGGGATTTACTGCCGTTTTACCCATACCCTTAGAACTTTCGAAGAACAAGACGAGCTTTACAAGATAGGCAGAGAAAAACTATTTGACGGAGACGGCAACAGGCTAGGAATTGTAACCAACGCAAAGGGTGGACAAAGCTATCATAATTTTTCTTTAGCGATAGACTTTTGTATTATGGCATCCCGAACAGCTACGTGGGATATATCGGTGGATCTGGATAAGGACGGGAAGGCTGATTGGACGGAAGTAGTAGAGATATTTCAGCGCAACGGCTGGGAATGGGGCGGTTCGTGGAAGGGTAAGCTCCGTGACTTCCCCCACTTCCAAAAAACATTCGGCTACACAACTAAGGAGCTATTAGAAAAGTGGAAGAAAGGAGACACTTTTTTAGATAACGGAATAAAATACGTCAACCTGTGACAAAGGCAGACATAGCCAGAAAATACCGAAACGAGTACGGAATGGAGATGCCGACGCTGAAGCTCGCTAGGATTATGTTTTCAAAGGAGAGCTTAACCTTTAAGGACGTAGAGGATTGCAGAGATGTTTTAAGGGGCATAGAAGGCAAGAAAAACAACAAAAAAAACAAACGATACAAAATAACCCATTTTATGCCAGAGCGTCCTAAAAACCCTTACAATCTGCCTGAGAGCTATCAGGAGAAACGGGAACCACTACGACTTCCCCTAACGTGCAATAACATACTCCTAATATCAGACATACACATACCCTATCACGACATAGATGCTATTACAATAGCCTTAGAATATGGTGTCAGGGAAAATGTGAATACGATAGTCCTGAACGGCGACGTCCTCGACTTCTGCCGAATTAGTAGGTTTGAGACAGATTTCTCCAAGAGGAGTGTAAAGCAAGAGTTCGATGCCGCTAAAGAGTTCTTAAGGGTGTTAAGACAGATTTTTCCTACCCAAGAGATTTACTGGATAAAAGGGAATCACGACCAGAGATATGAAAAATATCTTTTTCAAAAGGCTTCAGAGATTTGGGATGATCCATACTTTAGATTAGAAGAAAGGTTACAACTCAACGAGGAGCGTGTACACTTAATTGATGACAAGATATTGGTTAAGGCTGGGAAACTAGCTATTACCCACGGCCACCACATTTTTAAGGGTATCTTTACTCCGGTGTCTCCTGCTCGCGGAGCTTATATGAAGGCAAAACAGAGTGTCATCGTAGGCCACTTGCACAGAAGTTCGCATCACGTCGAGAGTGATATGGAAGGCAATCTAAATGCGGCTTGGTCAACTGGTTGTATGTGCCAACTCCGAATGGATTATAGTCCCTTGATTTCCAATTCACAACACGGTTTTGCCCACGTCACAGTTGAAAAAAATGGGGATTTTATTGTCAAGAATTACTCAATAATAAATGGTAAATTGCACTAATGGAAGAAGTCTTTGACGATATCCCTATCAACCTTTCCCCCCACGAAGACATAACAGCCTGTTTTAGTGCTTTGTCTGCCTTAGAAGATTTTGATTATGTTATGTTAGGGGAAGAAGAGAAAGAACTAATAAGGGAAATAAGACAGATGTCATTAAAAATCATACACGCTGGAATAAAAGAAATATACGAAACGAATTGTTACAATGAGCAAGAAACCGATAACAGTTAGGTTTGGAAAGCTCGGAAAATATAAAGCCGATGGACTTGCCTATGTCGATAAGAGAAAAATTATTATTGATAGTAGGCTAACTGGTGTTGAACTTCTTGAAACCATACTCCACGAAATAGCACATATCCAACAACCCGATTTATCCGAAGAGGCCGTGCTAAGATACTCAAAGGAAACGGCTGAGATTCTATGGAAAATAGGCTACCACCTGACCGATAGTGGAAAATAAATGCAAAAGAGGTGGATTATCTAGCTTATAGTGGAAAATATTTTAAGTAGATTTGCTCTAACACAAACAAAATGATAGTAGAACTCAACGCTAATGAGGTGCTAGTGGCTACCTACATTGGATCAAGACGCAACGCAGAGGCATCTTTTAGAAATAGAAAGCCTAGATTTCCAGAGAAAGTACTTGGAGAAATGTGGGGGTTTCATATTGAGGCGGCCCACGCGGAATTAGCAGTAGCTAAATGTTTAGGTATTTATTGGGGGTTTGGGGTGAACACCTTTCATGTAGAGGATATTGTGAATACGAAGATTGAGGTAAGGTTATCGTTGCGGGAAGATGTGAAGGTCAGACCTGATGACAACGGCATTATTGTTTCCGTGACAGGTAAATGCCCAAGATACGAAATCAAAGGCTGGATAAAAGCTGAAGATGCAAAGCAAGATAAATGGAAATACGAAAAGACTTTACCCCTTTGCTACTTTGTTCCTCATAATGAATTAAAGCCAATAGAAATACTAAAATGTCAGATGAAATAAAATTTCCCTGTACGGGTTGCGGTGCGTGTTGCAAGGTCATCTCTTGGGCAGATGAGATTATTGTCAGGGACGATCCGGAACACCCCTATTACTTCCCCTACACCCATAAAGAAGGAGTATGCGAAAAGCTAGGAGAAGACAACAGATGTACTATCTACGAAACAAGACCACTCATTTGCAGAATAGAAGAATCCTGTGAATATTTCGGACGCGACAAGCAGAAATACTTTGAACTAAACATAAAGGGTTGCCACGAAATAATTGATAAGCTGGGTATGGACGAGAAATGGAAACCACAACTTCCCCCTACACAATAAGCCTATCAATATCTACATTATTATCTTCACAGACCTGATAAAAATGTTCCCAGACTTCATCTAAGTCTAATCCTGTTTTATTTTCCATTTCCTTTTTGCTATTATGCAAAATATGAAATAAAACTATTGCCATATCCGTACTTTGAACAGCTCTTAAATGGGCCATTCTATCGTCTGGATCATCAAGGTTAAATTTCAGTATTGCTTCCATAGGTTTCGTTGTAGTATTGTTCTGCATTATTGAATTCACTAATGTCTATAACTCTATCTATTCCATTATCTTCTTCTGCTTGTCTATATCCCGCATTAAAATCATCCTTCTTTTGTTGCTTATCCATTTCTTTGGCTTGTTCAAATGTGATATTTGGTACCATATCTTCAAAAAATCCAACTCTTATTAACTCTTGTTTTAACCATTCTACTGCTGTCATATTATTTGTTTTAATCTTCAATTAATGTAAATGATATTCCAATAGAGAGAAAAGTCCATATAAAAATAAGCATTAGTCTCCCTTCCATCCTCCAATTTCTAAAATCCAATTCAAGCGATAAAAAAACAGCTATTAGATAAAGGAGTATAAAGAGAAGTACTGATAGTAATATTTTCTTTTTCATATTATTTGTTTTAATTGTTAGGGGAAGTGGTGTCATTACTTCCCTGACCATATGTTTCGTTGTAGTATTGTTCTGCTCTGCCCATATTGGGGTCAAAGTTTGTTCCCATACTGTCGTATACTGCTTTCATTATCTGCTCTTTCTCTATTGCTTTGGCTTGTTCAAATATTTTTGTGGGATTGAGCTTTAGTATGGTAGCGTCTTCATTTTTTCTTCTACCTTCTAATTCTTTATCTGCTTTTACTAGCTGCTCAATCAACCATTCTACTGCTGTTACCTTTTTGTTGGCGTCACCGATATGGTATGTCATATTATTTGTTTTTAGTGTTAGGGAAGATGTAATTAATAAAAACTACCCCCGAATAATCTATTTAGTTCTTCTCTTTCCTTTTTCTTTTTCTGGTGGTACGACCTATTTCTTTCAGTCGCACAGGGAATACACAAATTGTAGTAAGATCCGTTAGTTACATTTTTCTTTAATTCGTGCCTTTCAAACATTCCCTTACACCTATTACATTTTGTTTTCACTTGTTAGTTTGTTTAGCGCAGATAAGATAGCGCAATTAGTTAATAAGATACATATAAATTTTAATAGTGTCATAAAAACATTGTTACGATTTCCCCGAACATAAAAATCCAATACACCACTATAATAATAGCGGTAACAAAAAATAGTATAATATTTTTCACTCAACATACTTTTGATATATCCAGTTAAATAAAGACATTCCAATAGCAATAGCTATCCACCATAATATAAAGTCCATACATCAATTCGTAGGATTGTTTCTACCATAAGATACCCCGCAGTTAAAGGCAAATACTATAATGCTTTCTGCCGTTTCAATGTCATCATCTTCAATCTCAATAGTTGCCCAGTTGTCGGTTGATTCTGTAATTTCAGCGTCAATTCCTAGTTTGTCTAGTTCATCTCTGAAATAAATTGCTCTCTCTTTGGTTAATTCAATTACTAACATAGTTTAGATTTTAGTTTTTTAAAAAAATTGTAGATATCAAGAAGAATAAAGCCTATTGTCATCGCAATCCATACCATAACAAATACGGGGGTGCAGATAAAATAGTAGTGCAGTCTTTCTCTTAATCTCATAGGTTAATAGATAAATGATTTTCGTTTATCAGGGTTTTCCGGATTGCCGTAAAAATGAACGGGTGCTTTTGACGGATACTTCTTGTCAAATTCTCTGGCGGTGTACCACTTGTTCCCCAGCTTAGTCTTCATCACTCCATCAGGGGTTAGTATCCACGACCTATTATTACGAAAATCTACTGCTTGTAGCCACTTACCTACGGGAGTATCGTGCCTGTTTCGAGGGTTATACTTTGCCATTACTCAGGGGTTTTATAGATTACTTCTTCCGTTTCTGTTTCCTCTTCCCACCTTTTGGCAAACTCAATAGCCCTATCTCTATTGGTTTTTATACCCCAAATAGGATCATCTTCATTATATTCAAGTTTATAGCTATAAATTGCCAGTATGGATTCTCCAATTACCTTTGGTTGTGTTCCATACACTTGAAATTCACTCTTGTTAAAACCTTTGATGTGTTTGACTGTTGCTTTTCTTTTCATATTGTTTAGTTTAGTTTTTTACAATGAGGGCATACGGGTATGCTCTTTTTCTTTTTAAAAATAGTTTGTGTAAATAGTTTTTTACACGCGGTACATTTAATCCATTTGCTCAGAACGCAAAGTTTTTTGTTTCCTTTCTGCATTTTACTTGCCATTCTGAATTGTTTTTCTCTTGAAAGCCGAAGGTTAGTTTTGATTGTCTTTTCTTTAAGACTACCCCCTCATAAAGAGGTACGCGCACAAGTTCACTATAAAGCAGGGAGAATACATTGGCATAGGTCGGCGATTTGTATATTCCTTCAATGTCGGTAGCGCATAGGTAGTTGTATATTTCAAGACCTTTATCAGTTACTAACTGGCGACAAGGGTATCGTTGATCTATTAAGGATAGTCGTTCCTCAAAGGTTTTGCCTATCAGATATTCCCCCGCATAGACAAGACAATCCCATATTACAAACTTATCTCTTTCTATATCTCCTTTCTCTCCTTTTTGTCCTTTGTTTAGATACTCTCCGCAATAGACATACCATTTTCCGTCAGGGGAAAGTTGCCTGAATTTTATGTCGGGGGAATATCTGGCAAGTTGTAACTTATGCCTATTGTACACGTGCAGTTCTTCCCCGTTAGTAAAGACAACACAGGCAGTACCATTGTACTTGACTTGCGCCAAGTATTCTTCGTTGTCGTACTTATCTAACTCCTCTGGTGGTATCTTAAATTGAGGGCGAGGCGGGTAGATATATTTAAAGGTTTCATACATCATCTTGTAATTCGTTTATTTGTTCCCATAATTCTTCCTCAATACGAGTGTTTATCTTGTCGGTAATATCAATACAATACTCCCCGATATAGACTTTTACACTCTGCATAACCCTATACATACCCGAAAGGTCGTGCCTTCCATGTCCTTCTTCTATTTGGGTTACGCGGTCTTTTTCGTAAGAAATGACAAGTGGTGCGGATAATTCTGCTATGACTTCCCAAGACATAATAATTTTATTGTAGGTTTTTAACTAATGTGGTTAATACTTCTTCTATTTGGTGTATTTCTTCGTTTATTTTAAAAATCTCTTTGTCAAGTTCAATCATTTGCGTTAATGATTGCTCTCTGCTATCTTTTAAAATTTCTTTTTGTTCTTTTTTTGTATCTAATCTTTCGCAAATAAGGTCTAAGATTTCTTGTTTTTGGGTTTTCATATTTTTTTATTTTTTAATGGCACAAATAGGGTTAATTAATTCCATAACTTGTTCGGGGTTTGAAAACTGCAATAAGCGGTCAATACTTCCCTTTGCTACTGAATAGGTGCGTTCTCCACTTATTAGATTGGCTTTGTCTGTTTCTTCTATGTCGGGGGAAGATACGATAAGGTCAGAAAGGATTGCCCCGTATTTCTCAACAAGTTCGGGATTGAATTTGTATATCACTTCTTCCCTCAACAACCCGTCAAAATTGCCCAGTAGTTCCGCCTTTGTATCGTCTACTGCGGTGTACTTATCCATTACAATAAACATACAAGTTGCCCCCGTTTCATCTTGAATCTTAAAGTTTTCGGGTGTGCGCTTGTCTGCTTTGTACTGCTCTAAAAATAAGGACTTCCCCCGCACTTTAATATCCCCCTCAATCATCTTTAATTCCCCCGTAAGTGCCTCAATCTGGTGTTTTAATTGAGTAAATTTACTCACCTTATTGAGTAAATCAGGTGCTTGTAATACTTTTTTGTCTGTTTTCTTTGCCGTTGGCGTTTTTGTTGTCGCGTTTGCGAACAGGTTTGTTTGTGTTTTCATAGTGTTTGAATTATAGGTTTGTTAATCTAATTGCTCAAAAGGTTTGTCGCTTTTTTCAAGAGTAACATCTTGTAGGCTATCGGCAATTTGTGACCAAGTACGATTGTTTTCATCATCTTCTTCTTGCATATAGGAACGGAAGTCGCTAATCAATTCTTCCATACTTTCGGCATTGTAGCCTGTTGCAAAATAGATTCCGCGTTGGTGGTCAAATACTCTGTAAAATGTTTTCATAGTGCATTTTTAAAAATTACTTGATTGGTGTCTGAACTAAATACCTCAATAGTCGATTTGTCCTCATTAACATCAGGGGTTAGCGCGTCCATTGTTTCGTACAATACTTCAAATTGACTATCTACTTCATCGTAATCGCAATTATCTTCCATAAATAAGACCTTTTGAACTGCCTCTTCGTAGGTTTCTGCCTCAATGGAAAATTTAGAACGTGTCCAGACTGAACATTTTTCATCTCTGTAAAAATCAAAAGTTTTCATAAGGTTTTTCATTTTGGTTGAATTTTAGAATTTGTTTTAATTAATACAATGGGTTCCATATTATCTTCATCTTCGCTTATTATTTCTACTCCATAATTGTCATTTAATAAGCTGGAAAGTAATGTTTGTGCTTGTTCATAGGTCAAGTTCCCCTCTACAACTATTGATTCACTATCAAGACTTTTGAAAGTTGCAACTGAATAAGTTTCTTGTTTCATAGGTTTAAATTTTAGATTGTAAATATAGTGTCAGGACTTCCCCCGACAATAAAATATATTGTTAAAATAAATATAAAATAATCATTTAGCTAAGTAGTTCTCCCACTCTTTTATGCGTTGCCTTTCTGCCAATATCCTTTGAATGTTCTCTACCTTCTTTTTAAGGGCATAGTAATGCTCTTGCTTACAATTAGCCAATCTTTTACGAAGGGCATATAACTGCCTTTCTAAGCTATCGTAGTCATTTCTAAGGTTGCCCATATAACTGAACCATTGGTCTGTTGTTGATCTTGCGTGGGTTTCCCATTCTTGTTTGTTTGTAGCGGTGTTTGGGGGGTAGGTGGTTTTCATAATGTTGGGGGAAGTTACGGGTTAGATAATTTGAATTTGGTTATTAATAAGCCAATCAGCCAGTAATTCGTTTACTTCGTTTTCGTTTTGTTTTAGATTGTTTTTAATCATAAGTAAGTCAATTCGCAAGGCGAGGTGTACCAATTCGGTTTCTGTTATCATAGTCGTTTGTGTTTTAAAAATACCCGTATAAAACCATAAAGGGGAAACGCGGGGTTAATGTTTTTCATCAGCAAGTTAGGGAATTAGTTGTTAATTGACAACTAAGTTAGGATAAATTAGTAATGTTTTGTATAATTTTTAGGTGTCTGTCGGAACTTCCCCCGACATCAAGACCTTCTTTTAAGAATAGATCATGTACCCTTTTTCTTTTGTGGTTACTGCTATCTCTTAGGTAATGGCGGTAATCATAGTTCCAAAAATAGGCTACTCCTAAGTAGTTGTTAGTGCCTACATACTTTGTGTCTAATTCGTGTATGTCGGCAAAGGCTTGTGAGGTTATGTTATTGAGGTTAATCATTTTACTTTTTTTTATTTTGTATGGGGAAAATGTGGTAAATGAAAGGGCGGGGTACTAAACCCCATAACTTCCCCCGCCCCTTCGTTATCTTTAATACAATGTATCATCTGAAATTAATACAAGCGACCTCAGTTCGTTATTTGTTTCCTCATCGAACAAATCTTCTTCAATACAAGTACACACTTCAACATCAGAATAATGATTCGTGCGGTAATTGATTGTAATTTTCGAAAGGTCGTGTCCTTCTTTTTTTAGTTGCGAAAACAAATCGCATAAGGTTTGGGCGGTAAGTGGTTTCATTTTGTTTTTGTTTTAGAATTTAAAGGTAGTTAATTGACAACCTGAGTACCAAAAAATAATAGTTAAAACTTTGTTAATGTCATAACTTCCCGAAACATTACAAAAGTCCTTCATCAGCAAAAGATAAAAATTTATTGTCTGGTGTTAAAATAAGGTGGTCAATTACATTAGTATCAATATAGGCAACTGCCTGTTTTATTTTTTCGGTTATACTCTTATCAGCGGGGGATACTTGTAAAGTTCCGGAAGGGTGGTTGTGTGCTAAAATTATACCACTTGCAAGGCTATCAACTGCATATTTCAAAATTAGCTTAGGATCGGCAACCGTTCCCGTTATACCCCCTTGACTAATCTTTGCCCAACCTATTGTAACATTGGCGCGGTTTAATAGCAATACGAAAAAGCTCTCATAAATTTCAATATCATCGTGCCAAAATTGGCGGATAACATTGAAGGCGGTTTCGCTACTTGTTATTTTTATTTGCGGTATGCCTTCCGCCTCTGTTAGTTTCTTTATGGTGTACTGCTTTATCGTTTTAGGTGCTTTTTGTTTTTTGGTGTTCATTGGTTTGATTTTAATGTTAAGGGAAAATACGGGTGTCTGTTAGGACTTCCCCCGCGTTCATCTTATTCTCACTACATTTTTCGGGGTGTAGAAATTCCTCTTTGCAAAGTAGCAACCCCCCGCCCCCGCTTGTCGGTAGGTAGTGCAAGAGGTAAAGACCAGCGCAATAAGTAGCGCAAAAAATAGTTTCTTTTTCATTGGTTAAGGGTTTTAAAGTATTGGCAAATATTCAGTTCCATAGATTTCAAGTGGCGCGGGGTGTGTCATAACTTCCCCCCGCGTTATTATTTTACAGGGTTACATTGTCCGCCATTGTTTGCGTAATTTGTCCAGCTCTTGCAAGTTGGTCGGTGTATTCTACAAAGGCGCAACGAATGTCAGCGGGGTAGTCGTTTTGCGTTTTCTTTGCGCGTTTCAGCTTTGCAAGTTCGGGCGCGGTTTCTTGTAACATTTGCCAAAAATTGGCGCGAATTTCTGTTTTTGTTTTCATTGTTAGGGGTTTTTAATGTTTTGTAAATTTACGGGGTGTGTTGTTAATTGACAACCTTAACCCGTTAAAAATTTGTGAAAATGGGCGGGGGTGTTAGGACTTCCCCCGCGCCATTATTTAAGCCATTTGGTAGGTAGTAACTTTAAATGGGTTGTATCCTTCTACTTTGCAAGAATTAAGCGCCTCAATGTCAATTTTCACGCGGTCAAAGATATTCGCGCCTGTTTTAATCCCTTCTACTACTGCGTTAACTGCGGGATCTAAAATTGGTTTGACTTTTTCAAAATCAGCGCCACAATACACACATATTGCCTTTGCACCCGCTTTGAGGTGCACGAATATACTCCCGCAAATATCCTGTATTTGCTCGGTGGTAAATAGGTCGTAATTGTCTCGCATAAATTCAGCCGCTTTATTTATACCTTCTTCCCCGTAAAGGTCAAAAGACAGGTATTTAATATATCCCGTTTCCTGTTCTTCGTACATCACGAAAATTGGCGAATAAGTAGAATTTTTAACTGCGTTTAACTTGCCATTTTTGGGGTTGATAGTTTGAAAGGTAGTCCGAAAACCTTTCCCGCGTTTAAATTCCAGACCAAAAAAAGCGGTTGTCCTCAATCTGCCATAAGGGTAAGAATTTACTTCCGCTTTGTGCGTTGTTGGAAAAAATTTTTTTCCTGTTGTTTGTGTGTTCATAGGGTTTAAATTTATATTGTGTAAAATTAAGGGCGGGAACTTCCCCGCCCAAAAAGAAAGGGTTAATCTTTTGTTAATGTGTCAAAAATCGTTTTCCGCATAAGTTTTGACCGCTTTCATATCTTCATAATGTTCCAAAGTTTTATCATAACCTTTTATTTGTTCGTAAGCTTTATTTACTTGTCCTCTTAAAAAAGCGTCAAAACTGCATAAAAGATAAAAATCTTTATTGTACTTGTCGCAAAGTTTTGTGTAAAGTTTTCTTTGTTTTTTTGTTAGGGTGTTCATTGGTTTGGGGTTTTAGGTTTGTGGTTAAATAATGTTTTTAATTGCTGACTCAATGCCCGAAGGATTGCAACCCGCGTAAAGCATGGCAAGTGCTAACAATTTTACACGTCCCTCTCCTTTTTTAGTTGCATAAGATAAAACGCGCATATAATCCCCGTAATAATTTTGAGTTGTTGGCTTTTGCGCGTGTATATCATCTAAAATCGGCTGAATTGTTTCGGCTATTGATTTAACGGCCGTTAGTGTTTCGGGGGTTAAGTGGTCAAATGCTTTGTTCATTGTTTTGCGTTTTGTTTCCACAAACCTAAGACGCCAAAAGTTAAAACGGTGTTAATGATCAGTTAAAAAGTTGTTAATTGACAACCATAAGGGTTTGCCCCTATGAGTGCGATATCTTCCCCTTAACCCAAAAACACAAGAAGGAACAGACCATTGCCCCCGCCAATGGATCGACTGGCAGGACTTCCCCCAGCGCCTCAAACCAAACCAAGAGCAAAGCATAAGACAGGGATAGACCAACCCCACCCCACCCCGCCACCCCCATAACTTCCCGCAACACATCAACACAGGCAAAAAAATAGGGGTACCCGATAGAGGCAAACCGATGCCCCAAAAAAAGCACCCCCGCGGAATCCGCGGGGGTGTCCTACAAGAGCGTACCTGAACCAAAAAACCCCTCCTAAGAATAAGAGGGGCTACACAAACAATAACAAGAAAAACGCTGCCCTGTAAAGGTACGATTGTGATGTGTAAAAGTTCCCCAAACTTTTTCCAAAAAAAATTTGGAAATAGTAAAACAGCGTATTATCTTCGCTGTGTTTTCATAGGCAAGCATAAGGTTTAAAGTCGGGCCTGTATTTCTATACGGGCCTCTTTTTTGAAACAAGAAAAACGCGCTATAAAATGACACAAACAACAAAAGACCTCCTTAAGGAGGCAGAACCGATTTTCGCTAGACTTCTTGAATTTGAGGCAAGTCCAAGGTCTTTGCCAGATGTATTGGAAATGCTCGATAATCTTGAGCCACCCGCATCGTGGATATTAGAACTTCCCTCACAACTAAAAGAAGGAACTTACAAGACCATACCCCTAGACCTGATGGAGGCCGCTGCAAAACGAATATTTGGCTATTCTAGCGGCATTACTGAAATTGGTGAGCCAATTATCGTCCAAGATAAAACAGGCAAATTTTCGGCCTCTGTGTGCGTTGAATACGGCCTACACGGTGACTTTGGTACGCTAAGTCTAAAAGGAATCGCTTCCGTGACTTCCCCGACCATACAAGGACTAGAGCTGGCTACTCCAAAAGCCTCTTCAATGGCAGTAAAGAACGCCCTTAAACAGCTAGGAGGACTCTTTGGTAAGTACTTAAATAGGGTAGAAGAAGAGGAAATCATAGAAGAACCACAGATGAACTTGCAAGAAAAGATGGATTCACTTCCCGAAACCCTAAAAAAGGTCGAAACACTTGAGGACTTGAAGACATTTAGAAAATTAGTGTACTCTAAGAGTATTTCCCACGAAGTACAGGCAATTTATGAAGAAAAATTCCGTCAGCTTAAGGGAAAATAACCTAATTTCCAAAAAAACACATACTTAATTTTAAAAAAAACAATATGAATTGGGATAATTTGCTCGTTAGATGCTCTTGTCTTGGTAAAATTATGACACCCGGAAAGGGTTCTGTACTCACGGAAAAGCAGGCCGAGGAGCTTGATAGACTATCAGGACTTCCCCAGCGCACAGAAAAACAAGAAAACACTTACCAGACACTGCTTGCTAAGAAAAACGCACCACCCGAACTATCCGATACCGCAAAGAGCTACCTCAAAGAGCTTTATGTCTTCCATAAGTACGGAAAGGAAACCGTTGGAGGATCTGAAAGGTCAAAATACACAATAAAAGGAGTTTCGGTTGAGGACAATAGCATAAAACTGCTGAATAGACTTGATAATTCGTACTATTCCAAGAATCAGGACTACTTCACCAACGAATTTATATGTGGCACACCCGATATCGTTGCCACGACTTCCCCCGACACCAAGAAAATCATAGACATCAAGTCCTCTTGGGATGGAGCAAGCTTACTATCTAAGATAGGAAACCCACTAGACTCTAACTATTTCTACCAAGTTCAAGGATATATGGCACTAACAGGAGCAACGGAGGGTGAAGTGGCTTACTGCCTCGTCTCAATGCCAGAAGAAATCATCAACTCTGAAAAAAAGCGCATCTTCTACCTAATGAATCCGGCAACAGAACAGAACCCGGAGTACCTCGCAGCCATAGACAAGCTGGAAAACAATATGATTTTTGACGAAATCCCCGAAGAAGAGAGGGTTGTACGCTTTAAGGTAGAGAGAGATGAAGCTGTAATTCAACGCATCTACGAAAGAGTTCGTACTTGCAGAGAATGGCTTGCCGAATTTGAGAAATTGCACACCGGACTCAACAAAAAATAGGTAATTTGCACATTAGAAATGATAAAAAGAGTAGTTTTAAATATAACCCCTCAAACACACGTGCGAAGCACTCAGGGTGATCGTATCTTTTTTAGGATACCGAGAAATAAACTTAATCCGTCTGGTTTAGCTAGATTAAAAAGGTTAGAAAAATACAACGACTACAAGGCCAGCCTTCTTACTTTAGCAAAAAAAGAAAAAATAAGGTTTCCAGAACAAGGGCTTGAGATAAATTTTTATTTTCCTGTAACAAAATCTTGGACAGACTTTAAGAAAAAAAATTCTCACCTAAAAGGCCATACATTAAAACCCGACCTTTCTAATTGTTTAAAGGCGCTAGAAGATGGTTTATTAAAGGAAGATAAGATGATATTCCATTATGCTGGATTATCAAAGAGATGGGTAAATCAGGAACACGGGTATATTGAATTTATATATCATCCACCTTCAATAGGAAGTCAAGATTTGCTAATGTGAGAAAGTTGCCTATTATATTTGAGCCGGGATTCTCTTGGAATAGATACGCCAGCGGAATATATAAGATAACTTTTGGTCAAAAATTTTACATAGGAAGGTCTCATTTTTTGCTTGCAAGGTGGTACACTCATTATAGCGACATAGAAAAAAGTTTAACAGATCCGTTTAACCCAAAATTTGATTTTTACGGTTCTCTTATTTCTTATTTACAAGAAAATCCAAGAATAAAGGTTGGTTACATCAAGTTAATCAAGGTGTGCGAAGATTATATGGATATGTGTGCATCCGAAGATATATTGCTCCAGTCCTACAGGGGCCATCCAGATATTGCAAACAAAATTCTTTCTTCAAGGGTAAGCCCATCTCCACCAAAATTTATGATACAAATTAGGAATACAAAAAATAAAAGATACTTTTATAACCCTTTCTTTGAAGAAGTTTACGAAGATGGAGATGAATTAACTTCTATTGGTCAAAAAAGAACAAGGAACCTTTCTAAAAATAAAAGACAAGACGATATTGATTATTTCCTTTGCCTTCAGGATTACGTAGAAAAATTCGGTAAGGACGCCTTGCACAACAAGCTTTCCAAGTAATTTTTTTTGTTTGCTTCTACGAAGTTATTCGTACTTGCATTAATCTTCAAAGAGTAGCGAGTCAATCGCGAGTATATATACTCTTAATTAAGTAAGTATTTGTTTGCCAATGATTTACAAAGTACATACGAAATGATTCGTAATTCTAATTTATTGATAATCAAATAGTTATGGGTTCCGATATTTGGTA
>Ga0214917_10003557_pt1 | contig 17884 bp, 25 predicted proteins | sample LL_1208_BB_MetaG_FD_177983 | JGI IMG/M metagenome (GOLD analysis project Ga0214917, IMG submission 177983) | Freshwater microbial communities from Lake Lanier, Atlanta, Georgia, United States - LL_1208_BB | ecosystem: Environmental > Aquatic > Freshwater > Lake | place: USA: Georgia | collected... | reverse complement strand
CCCCATAGAGTACAATTACCCCCCGTATGTACCACACTCACCCCATCCCCGTCAACTACTTTTTGCAACAACCCAAAACCGTCGTAAAACACCAACAACACTAAAGTCTCACCCTTTCCCTACACCGTTCCCTCACAATCAAAGCGCAGCGCTCTTGCTGCGTTCACTTCATGGGGGAAAACATGAAACATATCGACGGATACCTGAGCAACATCAAGGGCGCTGGTCGCTACAGCGTCAACATTCCAACCGTAGGTCGCATCGAGGCGAACCTTACGGGCAATCAGGCGCTCGCTTTGATCGCCGACCTCGAAGCGCAGCTCAACGAACGCATCCCGCGCTCGCTGCGCGTCGAGCCGATCACAATCGCCGAGATCGATGCCCGCGAAGCGCTTCAGCAAGCCCGCCAAGCGCTCGCTCTTGCGCTCAAAGGCTCGGCAGTCACGATTGTCCTGTCTGAAGCGATCGACGCCTTGGATCGCGTCCTAAGCCCCTCTGAGGTGCAATCATGAAGCGCACCCCGAAAGCGCCGCGCATTTACCCTCCAATTGACGATTGCCCGCCCTGCCGTTTTGGATGCGATCAAATTTGGGATTGCAAAGACCCGAGCGTTTGCGTGCATACAGAACCGCTCGTTTCTGATCGGGTCATTGGTTGGGCCTTGGTTGCGATTTGCGTCGCCTTGGCTATCTTCGCCTTGATCGGTTGGCTTTGAGTCTTGTCACGCGTGACGATTGCAGTTACACTCTGCCCAACCCTTGGCAGGGTGTTCTCCTAGGTTGTTGAGACGACTTTCACCCCGGCGCAATGCCGGGGTTTTCTTTTAAGGCTTGTCTGAATCAGCCTTAGGCTTGCGTCGGATCAATTCATGGAAGGGTTTACCTGTCAGCATCTCGGCGATTCGCATGAGCGTCCACGTTGCGCCAATCAGCCCAAAAATCGGGGTAAACACGTTCAACCAGCTCCCGACCGCTGCGACCACGCTCAACACGTCAGCGCCCTGTTTTGCCATGTTCATGTTGTCCGTTGTCATATCGCCCCCATGACCCGAGGAAGGTAGTTTGCTGTCTCTCTCGGCAACGTACCCGTGCCGCGCTCTCTGACTTCATTCAAAAACCGCCGCGCTCTGCCCTCACCCGCATTGTAAGCAACCAGCGCCAAGCTCATGTCGTTATTAAACATCCGAAAGTAGCGTCGAAGCAACAGCGCAGCTCCGGCGCTGCTCTGCCCCGGATTGTAAGGGTCAATCGATAGCCCCGTGTCTTTGGCAACTTGCGCCAGTGCGATGGGGGTCAACTGAAACAACCCGGCTGCGCCGCTTCCTCGATTCGTCGCCTGCGCGTCGTATCGGCCGCCGGTTTCCACAAACGCGATCGCGTTCAAAATGCCATCAGGAAGCCCGTAAACGCGCTCCAAGACGGGCCAAACGCTCTCGCGAAGGTGAACAAGGTCAAAGCGCACCAATCGTCCTAGCGCTTGATTTAAGCGCTTGGCGCGGTATCGGCATCCTCGTCGCTCTCAAGCGCTGCCGCCTCCGCGTCAAGCCTCGCTTGCTCAAGCCTTGCCTGCACCTCGATCAGCTCGCGCTCATAGCCTGCGACCCGATCGGCTGCGCTCGCATCGCCCTGCAAGCCTGCGATATTGGCTTGCAGCGTTTGCGCCCTTGCGTGATCGTCAGCGTCCCAGTTCACAATCGACCATGCATGACCGCTGCGCGTCGAGTTGGGCGTTGCATCAACCGGCACCAACTCCCAAATCAGCGACGGATGAAAACGCCCCTCCGGGTCGATGTCGGTCGTTTCAATCACCTGATCGTTATCTAACCTTGCCCATTTCATAGCGTCACCATTCAATCAAAACAAGGCCAGGCGCACCGGCACCGCCCGCTGCGCCCACGTAAGTGAACCCGTTAAGTGTTGCGGCTCCGCCGCCGCCACCGCCGCCACCTGATCCTGTCGAGCCTAAAGCGCTTGAACCTCCGGCACCGGCTGCGGTAACCCCAAAACCACTTGCACCACCTCCGGCTGCGTTCAAAAAACTACCTGCTGCAAGGGAAGTACCTGAGCCCGCTCCGCCACCGTCAGCGCCTCCCACATAACCACCTTGCCCGCCTGAAGCGCCTGCATAATCGGCCAAAAACCGGATCGTCATATTCGCGGGATTAGCAACGCCCGTTGTGGTGCCACGCGTTCCAAGCACTGAAGGTCCGGCAAGCGTTGCGTCCGCATGTCCAGCTGCGCCGCCGCCAAGTCCACCGCTTGGCGTTGGGGTTACGCTACTCGCAGACCCATTACCACCGGCACCGGCACCGCCACCACCATAGCCCGCATAACTTGCGTCGCCCGTTGCACCGCCGCCGCCATTAAAAGCACCGCGAGCGCCACTGTTTACACCACCACCACCACCACCACCGCCGCCGCCATACCCGCCCACATTCGCGCCATTAGCACCTGTGCCGCCTGTGCCGCCGGTTACATTGAAATCACCACTTGAACCGCTGCCGCCGACGCTTGCCGCGCCGCCTGTTCCCGGCACGCCGCCTGAAACATTAGACCCTTTGAGCCCTTTGCCGCCGCCGGTTGCTGAAATATAGGATCCAAAGCTGGAGCTTGATCCGTTCGATCCGTCAGCAGCTTGAGCGCCACCGCTGCCGCCTGCGCCGACCGTTACCGTTACCGAATTGCCAGCAGTAAGGCTGATAATTTTTTGAGAAAAACCGCCTGCGGCACCACCGCTGCCGCCACCGGCACTAATCCCGATAGCGCCCGCATTACTACCACCGCCACCGCCCCCGCCGCCACCACCCCATACGCGCACTTTATACTCGCCTGTATAGGGTGCAACAAACGTATACGTTCCCGCGACCGCGTAAACATTCACTTCGCCAAAAAGCCCGTAACCTTGCCTTCCTTGCGGCACGAACAAATTCGGATAAGAAACCGAACCGCCCCCGCTCCCACTACCACTGATAAAACTCATTTTTTGCCCCAATTCGCCGCAAGCCGCGACCCAAATAAAAATCCAAACGCGATATTCGCCGCCTCAAGCGCGGTGATCCGCACCAATTCAGGCAAATCGCTGACGTAAAGCGAACCAATGCCGACTGCAATCACGCTCAAAGCGCCAATATATCGAGCGGATGCTCTTAGATCAATCACCCACTGGCTCGGCGTGCCACCCGGCTGATCGAGTGCTGCAAGCGCCGTTAGCCGATCGCTTTCGGCTTTCATCAGCCGAATTTCCTCATCGACCGACGCGGGCCTGACCCCGCCTGTCCATCGCGTGATGAGCTGCTTGACGCTCTCGGCTGCGACCGGAACCAGTGCGCCGATCAGGGTTTCGACAATCACGGCAGGGGCGGAGGTTCAACGCGACTTGTGGTTGCGTACAGCACCTGTCCCTCGCGGAAGCGGTCGAGCGCGTAGGCCATCGCCTTAGGGTTTTGTTGGTAACTATTGCCCGGCAAGCTCGCCCAAATTTTTGATGACTTGCGAATCGCGCCCTCGATGTCCCGGTCTTTGATCGCGTCGTATGCGCCGCTTTCTTTCAACAGCTCAAACGCTGCCTTGTCCTGACTGTCAACGTCAAAATCCGGCAGATCAAGCTTGTCGCGCAGCCGCGCCCATGTCGGTCGAATGAACTGATAAGCGCCCGCTGCGGTCGAAAAACAAGGCGATTTCAGCCCCGCCGCCTTGCACATGGCATCAGGAAGCGGCACGGGCGCAAGCTCGCCCGTCATGACCGGATGATCGGATAGGTCAGAAAAACGCGCTCCACCGTAAAAAATGCCATAGCAGGCGTCGTTGGTTACATCATTCGGAAAACGATGCTCGCACGCCCGAATCATGTACAGGAAGGCGTTGATGTCAACAGGTAAGCTCATCTCAAACACCCTTCTATCACTCGTCACCGGCACGGCATCCGGATTGCTCACTGCATCCGGTTGAATCGGTGCGGTGTCGTTGATGAGTTCAATCGTCCCTTGCGCTTGCGCCTGCGCCCGCTTGGGCCACAAAAACAACACCCCGAGCGCGACGGCAAGCCATAGGTTGCCGTCCACGGCTTACCCCGGAAAGGTCGAGTAAGCGTAGGCTAGGACGCCGCCCGCTGCGTCGCTGATGACATACAAATCGTCTTGCGGGACGACCGAATCGAAAAGCAGTAGCACGCCGGACGCCAAAGCAAGCCAAGAATTGCTCGTCGCGTTTGCATTGAAATCGATGTACAGGTTGGTTGCTCCGGCGTTGCGAAATCCGAGCATATTGCGCTTGCCGATCGGCGCATCAAGGAATTTGAACGACGCGGTGCCGACGCTCACGGTCACTGAAACGAGCGAAGCATAGTTGTAGACCGTGCGCGTATTGATCGTCGCGCCCGTGAAATCGACCGTCGCGGTTGTTGCCTGAGGAACCTCGCGGATCGGCAAATTATGCGGCGAAGGGGGGATGTATTGAGGAACCCCCCAAGGCTCGCGATTGTTCAAATATTCGACATCGGGGCCGATCGCGTTCATGTGAACCCCTTTTACTTCGTGTATGCCCGCACCAAAACGCCGCCCAACATGACGTCGAGCACCGCGAGCGTGCCTGCCGCAGCGGTTGCATAGTTCGTCACTTGCACCGTGAGCGTCGAGCGTCCCGAGATGATCCTCGGATATTCCAAAATATTGATGATGTTGCCGTTCGTGCTGTAGTTTTCAAGATCGACCGCGCTGTTCGTGAACTGCTCGTTGGTTCCCGAATCGGTGACCAACATCCGCACATAGGGCGCATTTTTGGTGCTCACCGTTTGAATCGCGGTCGTGTCCACGACTGCGCGATGATGGAACATCAGCAAGATGAAATCAGCGTTAGCGGTGATGTTGACAATGTTCGTTTGTGACGTTGACTGCGTAAGCGTTGTGAAAGTCGTGTTGTAGGCGTAAGGCGTGAGCAACAAAGGCCGACCGCCATAAAAGCGCGACGCAAACGACTCGATGTCTGAGATGGAAAAACCCTCGCTTTGCATGGCGACTGCTCCAAAAAAATGTTCGCGCCGCGCTTTTTGATCGGAAGCGCGGCAAAACCGTTGCGCGGGGAAGCGCGGGGGAAAACTTACTGCGAAGCGCGCATGAAGTACCCGTCAAGGATCACGCCCACGCGAGCGTTAAAGCCCGACGGGGTTGCGACCGCTGCGGGGTAGCGAATCACCACCTCAAAATTCACGGCAGGCTGCAGCGCAATCGTTGGCTCAAGGTAATACGGGCGACCGGCTGCGCGCATATTCACCGCGCCGACCTCTGAGGTTGTCGCTGAATTGCTCGCATAAGCTGCATCTAAATTGAAGTTCGCCTTCGGCGGGAAAGCAAGCATCGGGGTTTCGCGCAGGTAGTTCTTGCTCAAAATATTCAGCTCAAGCATCCCGGACTGGTAAAAACTATTGACATCGGCAAGCTGCGCCGACACCGCTGCCGAGGCCGTCGCGTTGAATAACACGGGCGAAGCGATCGTGTAGGTGCTCGCCGTGCTCACCGAACCGGGGAAGAAAAGCACCTCGATCGATTCGATCATGAAGGCTTTGCCCGAGGGCAAGGTGTTCGGCAGCTCAAGGTTGGTGTCCCAGAGCGTTTTGGCCGTGCCTGCGGTGCCACCGAGGGCAGTCGTGATGCCCTGCCCGACGGGGGCTGAGAAAAACGTCAGTTGGGTTGTGCCTGCCGTTGCGTAAAGCTGATAATCGTAGAATCGCTGACGGACGATTTCAGATTGCGAAGGGTTGGTGACGCGCCGCGCATTAAAATCGGCCGCTGTCGGTAATCGTTCCATTTTATGGTTCCTTTGTAAAAATCAAAAATTACTTAAACGCGTAAGCGCCTTCGCGCGAGAACGCGGAGCTTCGCATCCCTTGACGCGACAAAAGCGCGGTCGGGCCCGGTTTCATATAAGCGTTCAACAGAGGCGTGCCGCGTGTATACGCGCCCAAACCGTCGCCGACGGTGTAGTTACCCTGCGCGATGTTCGCGGGGCTAAAGTAGCCCAACGGCATCCCGCTCGACTTCGCATAGCCGCTCAAAATCCCAGCCGCTTGCACCGTCAGTGCGCCCTCTGCCATTTTCCGGCTCAAGCCACGCGTAGGACGCGCCAGCAAATGTCCGGCGAGCACCGTAATGAGCATCTTGACCGCATCGCCTGCGCCGACCCGTCCGGGTACGGGGCGCAAATTCGCGGGGATGATGTTCATTTTGTTGAGCTGACCGACCAACAGATCGACCGCCACGGAACCCGCACCGCCGATAAACGCGCCGCGAATCGCCGCCATCAGCATCCCGGCCCCCATGCGCCCACCAATCGGATTGCGACGCCGACGGCGAGCGATGGGGTTCATGGAACGCATCCGGCGTGCTGCGACGGTCGGCATCGGATTGTGGCGACGACGACGCTTTGCAGCAAGCGGGTTGTGCCTGCGACGCCGGCGTGCAATCGGGTTGTGCTTGGTTGTGTGCGCCCTGCGCGTGCGTCTGCGCCGGGGATTAATCAATAACATCTCAGCCATAAAAGTCACCTCGTTGGGTCTGAATCGTCAACAATGCCTCTTTCGGTGAACGTGTACCGCCCGCCCACCAAAAAAAGCGCTTTTCCATCCGGCGCAACCACAAAAAGCGGTTTGTCGCGCCGTCGAAATTTGTGGATGTACTTCTCAACCACCCCGTCCCGCGTCGTTGTGTATAGTATGCCATCCACTTCGCCAATGGCAACCCCAACGCGCGGCAGCGGATTGACGCGCACGCGCCCGATCTCTTCCGCTTCATGCCCGCTAAAGCGCTCATACAAATCGGCTGCGCGGCTGATCGCGTCAGCGTCCGCATAGCGCACCATGCCCGCCTTGCTCGAGGGCGGCACGGGATTTTTGCGGGATCGAATCCCTTTGGATACGGCTTTCTTGGGCAACAGTGCGGGCATGTCGCAATCCCATGCGGCTAGCGCTTGATTGATCCGGCTTTGTGGATCGTTGGCTTTTTTCGCACCCGTGAGCTTGGCACGCATCCCGCCCATCCGCAAGCAAAAAGCCTTGCGCCGCTTCGCGCTCGCGGGGAAGGCTTTGGCTTGTTTCAGCGTGACGGGGCGCTTGAGTGTCATTGGACAAAATATTGTTTAATAAGAGAGCGTAAATCACGCAATGAAATAACAATTGAGTGTTCCGGCAACTGCGTCGCCCATGCTTGGAATTCAGGGTTTTTAATCACCTCAGCGGGCAGCTTAAACGATCGATAAACGCCTCTCTTTTTGTCTTGAGCGCTGAAAGTAAATTGAACGGGCGTTATTTGATCCATGCCAAAGGAAAAACCTCCGTCATCAATTACCAAAGCATATTGATAAGTTGAGCGCTTCGCCGGGTTGCTCGCTCGCGGGTTGTTGCGCCTGCCCATCGTGCCGAGGCTTGTTTCCATGCCGGTCAATCCTCGAAATAACTCTTGCAATTGATCCGCGTAAACGTCCTCATAAACCTCTGTCTTGCGAACGTCACCGAGCCTCCCAACCTTCAAAAACTCCATGTTGTAAGTGTCGTTCGGCGTAAGCGTAACGCGCACCTTGTTGAAAGGCGAAGCGTTTTTGGGAATCGAAAACATCAGATAGTCGTCGCCCGCAACAAAGTTTTTTGATCCCGTCATTGCTGCAAAACGATTGGCCCCAAGTTGCTGATAAATGATTTGGGCAACGTCGCTGATTGGGTTGCGTTTCACTTTACCCTTCCTTTCCTCACTCAGTGCGATCGCAACCGCTTGCTTTTGCGGGTAGCCCTCGCGGGTCAATTGACTGATTTTTTGCGATACGGTTTTCTTCGCGGGGTTGCGCTTGGCCTTTCGCGTAAACGCCCCGCTGCGGGCCATCTTGCGCTCGTAAAGCACCGTCGATGCGTCGTTCACTTGATCGAGATATTTTGCCTCGCTTGACATCCCGCGCTGCGCTCTTGCGGCTTCGCCTGCGTCTTGAATGATATAGCGCAGTTCAGCATCGCTTTTTTGCCGGTATTCATCAAGCCTATCGCGTGACGCATAAGGATCATATCCTTCAAATCCTAAACCGCTGCGGCTCGGGTTTTTCTTGCGCTTGCTCTTGCTGCGCGTAAACGCCCCGCTGCGGGCCATCTCCGCGAAGCGCTCGCGGGCGGCGATTTGCGCCGCGCTTGGTTGTTTCTTCATCGGGTTCGCCTTTCGAGTTTCGTCCATTCTCGGCAGTTGCTTATGTTCAGTCAATCCGAGGTTCACAAAATCGCGGTTCGTCAGCGCAAACTTGACCAGCGAAAGCATGGTTTCTTGTTGCGTTCGCCCGGAAGCATCGCCGATTTTTTGAATCGTGTCAGCGGTCTTGGGTTCCACGCGCACGCATAGCGTCGGAAACCTTGCTCGGAAAGCGGCTTGCTTTTCGGCTGCGCTCGCATACTTGCGCGGGCGCGGGTTTTGAACCGTTACGCGTGACGATAGAGCGCGGCGAGCGGTTGGCATGGTTGCCTTGCCTCAATCCTCAGCGTCACTGCGGCCCGCATATTGCGTGTAAGCTTGGTAGGCAAAAAACGCGATCGCACCGATGGCAAGCCATTTGACCATGCCCGCGACCGCTGCAAGCGGCGAAGCGTCGGCAAGCGCTTTGGCTTGCTCGGTTTGCATGATCGCTCGCGCCACCTCACCGCGCTGAGCCTCGGGTACGCTTTCAAGCAACTGCGCGTCGCGCAGCCGCTCATTCACGCCGGCAATCCAATCGCGCCCCCATGTGATGAGCGCAGCGGCTGCAAAAATCGCTGCGGCTGCGGCTGCACCCAGCGCGAGCGGAACTGCGCCGAGTGTCATCGGCAATTTGAGCGTCGGCACTTGCAAGCCCAAACCGTTCAGACCATTGGCGACAAAATTCATCGCTTCCGCGACCACGCGAAGCTTGTCCTTTTTGTCAAGCAACTCGGATTGCTGCGCGATCAGCTCATCGCGCATGAGCGTGTTCGGCAAGATGCGGATCAACGCAACCAGCTCGTTGTTGGTCGTATCGAGCGCGTTCAACAACTGCTGAAACTCAGCGGCCTTCTGCCTGTAGTAATCAAGCGAAAACGGGCTTGTGCTCGGCGCTTCGCCGATGGCCTCAACAATCTCTTCCGGACTTGTGAAGGTTTCGCTCATGCCGGAAACAAAAAATTCACAGCGGTGAACACGTCAAGCGCATCGCTCACGCCGTCCAGTCCGGTTCGCTGGTATTCCACATAACCGGCGCTCGGGTCATTCATCACCCGCGTGGGGCCGAGCGCAATCGCGTCGGATACAAAGCGAATTTCGGGTTGCATCGGATTGTGCGGGCGCATGATGTCATCGCTTTGGTTCGCGCTGGGCGAGTAGTAGTAATTCATCGCGACCTCAACTGAAAAGGTAAAAAGCGATCGCGGCAAGCACGCCGAGATTCACGCCGCCGCCTTGGGTTGTGCCGCTAGGGGTCGCAGCGATCGGCGCTTGATTGGCAACAGCACGCGCAGCGTTAGCCGTTTTGACTTGTTCAGCAAGCGCCGCCTTTGCAGCGTCAAGCTCGGCTCTCGCAGCAAGTGCTTCGTCAAGCGCTTTCTTCGCAGCGGCTGCGGCTGCGTTGGACGCAGCAATCGCGGCTTCGCTTCTTTCAACATCCGCTTTTGCTTTTGCGGCTGTCGCAGCATTCGCCGCTGCGGTCGCCTGCGCTTGTTCGGTTGCCGCTGCGCTGGTTGCTTTGCTTATGTCCTTTTGAATGATTTCAACATCATGCGTTTCCTGCGCGGCTGCGGCCTGCGCCGCGACGGGCGCAGCGTAGACGGTTGCGACAAAATCGCGGGCGTCCGCTTCATCAAAACCCAAAAGGCGCGTCAATCCGTAGTACGCGAGCACCGGTTCGCTCGTGTCCGCAATCAAGCCCTGACGCACCAAATACTGGACATCAGGACTGTCGGGTTTGAAATTCTGCGCGGCGAAGGCTTTCAGCGCCGCAATCGCCTCAGCGTCGCTTTTGTAGCCCATGCTCGCGGTTTTGTCTTGCCATCGGCTCAGTTGGTACTGCAAGCCGTGCCACGTTTCCCGCTCGACCGGTTCCAGACTGAGCGGGTCGGCATAAGACCCAAGGCGCATAGGCTGCGCGAAAACCGCACTCGGCGGGGCCGGTTCCATATCGCTCATGCTATAGATATACATAAGTTTATCGCTTCATCAGGGTGTTGAAAACGAGGAACGCGCCAAGCCCGAGCAACGCATAAGTCACCAGTTGCTGCGTGCCTTGCGATAAGCCCACGTTCACGCCAACGCCCGAATAAGCTGCAATGTCAATCGGGGGTAAGCCTTGACGGGCGCGTTCAATGTTCAATTTCATCAAAGAGCGTTGCTGTTCGCTCATGACCAAACCTGAAATGATCTTCTGACCTGTCTCAAGCCATGATTCGCCTGCGGTTTGATTTTGCGCGATGACTTGCGGCAAATTGGGCGCGATGCCGCTCATACTGCGCCATTCCATTTCAGTCATGCCTTCCGGCACGGTTCCCATGTCAATTGCATCTTGAAATGTCACAATCACCTCCGGATAAGTAAGAGCGCCGCGAGCAATCCTGTTCCCGCAAGCAATAAGGTCTGATTCGACACGCCCCCGATCAGTTGCCCGCTCCCGGCTGTTGCCGGGTTGTAGCTTGTGGGCGTGGTTTGCGTGCGCCCGTCGGGGTATCGGATCGTTTGCGTCCCGTTGCCGTTGTTCACTAGCACGCTCCCGTCAGCTCGCTGCACCGGTACGCCTGGCACTTGCGATCGGGGGGTTCCGGTTGGGTTGGTTGCATACGGGGGCGTATAGCGCCCGGTCTTTTGCAACTGTTCTTTGGCGAGCGAGTAACTGGTAATCGAGGTGAACCATTTGAGGGCTTGTTCGCTCACGGTTTGCAACAACGGAACCTGAACTTGACTGGCGGGCGGGGGCGCGCCTGCCGGTCGGTTCGGGTTGCCGGATTGATCCGCGACAAACGACTGACCCCCGCGTGCAACCGCGTTTTCAAACACCGCGCGATTCACGGCGTTGTCATCGAACCCTGACTCGTTGAAAACTTGATCGGCTGCCTGCGCTGATAAAATCGTGTCGTTGGAAAAATCTCGATAGTTGCCAGCTTCGTCGATGTAAATCGTCTTGATGTAGCTCTCGGGGTCAAGCGTCACCGCATCGCCTGCGACCGTGAACACGTTCCCGAACTCATCACCGAGCAAGTCCGTCGCCTCTAGCCCGTAGTCGGCAAAAATGGACGTGTCAAAACTGGGCGAGAGCGTGGATCCAATATCGTCAAGCGTCAGCTCAACCACGTCTCCCAAGTCAACTGGAAAATCAAACATATTCACCCCTCCGGGGATGTTGGAAGCAAGATTGACCCCGCTCGATAGCCCCTTGGCGACCTTGCCCACGTCACCGAGATCAACACCGGGTAGATTGTCGATGGATCCGATCAATTTTGCAACATTGCCAAAGCTCGCGCCTTGTGTGGTGATCGATTCAATCGCCCCGATCCCGCCCACAACCGCCGCCGCCATCGCAACAAGCTGCAACAGCTCACCGCGCTCCTTCCTGCCACGCGCCTGATCGAGCTTGGATCCAAGCTCTGCAAAGGGTTGAATCAGCAAAACCGGATGATTCGCAAAACTGGCAGGCCACGGGTAAAGCGTCGCCTCCGAAAACTCAGGATTGATTTGTGAGGTCGGCACATTGCCGCGCGCATCGACGCCAAATTCGAAGCGAATTGAATCCTCGACCTCGGTATAGAACTCGGGCAGCGTCACCCACGCGCTGCGACCAAGCGCTTGAAAATCAGCGCCGAATTGCAACTGGCGCACCATCTCGCTGATGGCAAGCGCCGTCGTGTTGACAAACCCTTGACTGAACAAAACACCCGCTTGAGGATCGTAAACCGCATAGCAAACACCGCCGCCTCGATCCATATAGCCGCGCTGCCCGAGCTTGTTCGGCATCATGCCCAAATAGCCGTAGGCAAAATTCGGGTGCACTGCATAAAGCCCCGGCTTGCGCTGCTGCATCGGCAACTTAAAGCTTTTTGCCTGCCTTGCGACATCAATCCAGATCATGGTTTCGATCTGCGGCGCAGAAGCGTCCCATGTAAACAGGGGCATCTGTTGCAACCATTGCACCATGCCCGGTGCACCGATTTGTTGCGCGCTGCCAAAATCAAAATCGTCGAGCTGCGCGAGCAGCAAGCCATGCAAGTGCTCGGCTGCACCCTCAGTCATCCAACCGTTGAGCGCTGAAATCAAGTTGAGGTTCGCGCTTTGCTCTTGCACGCGGTTGGCAATCTTGCCAAGGATCGACGGCAAACTTTTGTAGAGCTTGCCTTCCGGCGTGTCAGGAACCAACAACGCCGGGGTCATCACTCAATCCATCGCGCGACCGCATCCGGCGGTTGCCAACCCGCAGCGACTTGCTCGGTTGGGTCGAGCGTGATCCAAACGTCCTCACAATACGCTGCGAGATAAACGTGCGACCACCCCGCTCCATCATAGCTCTCGATGATAAACCGAGTCGGATAGCCGACCGATTCCAACAAGGAAGCAAGCAGCACGCTCAGATCATCACAATCGCCGACGCGCATCGCAAGGGTTTTTTCAGGCGTCGCAAGCGTCTCGATGCCGTTGATGTCTTTGGTGTACCGGATGTTGTCTCGGACAAATTCAAAAAGCGCAATCACCTCGGCGCAGTCGGCTTGAGCCGGGGTCATGAAAATGACCCCGAGCGCCGCTTGCCGGATGACGGGTGACTTTTTGCCCGCATCGGTCAATTGGCGCATCATCTGCACCGTTTCAAAAATACCGGCTTCGCCGTGGCTTAAAAACCGGCTCTCGGTCGTGACGGGGATTTCGGGCGCGAGGAACATCCGTGCACCCTAGCCGAAAACCCTGATTGAATCAAGCCGCCTGATCCTCTTCCGGGGCGTCAAAGCGAGCGAGTGCGTGATCGCGCACTTGCGTCAGCCATGCGCGATGCTGGGTTGCGTCCGCGCTGACCATCTCCAGCAACTCAAACCAGTTGTCGAGCGCCATCAGCTCGACCAGTTCATCGGGTAGCTTTTGAAAAACAAAATCGCTCCCGTCTTGGACGCTTTTGTTTTTCTGCGCCATCGAAAGCAAGGTTTTCAGATAGCCTTTGAGTTGAATCACAACAAGCGGGTTAAACACGTCGTTTTCTCCGGGTTCGTTTGCGGGGTTGGGGTTGGCTTGCGCTGCGGGCGCAGGCGATTGAATCAGCGGCGCAACGGGCGCTGCCAAGGTCTCAGGCATCGCAATGGTCGGCATGATGTGCGGTTGTTGCTGTTGCTGCGCGATGCCTGCCTTGACCACCTCCAGCACACTGGGCAATGCACCGAGCAGGGTGTCAGGCTTGCTGTCCGGATTGATCTCATCAGAAGCTTCGCGCAGCTCGCGGATGGCGCTCACGATCTCCGTGATCTGCGAGCGCGGCTGCGCGTCGATGCCCATCGCTTGACGCATCATGCTCATAAGCGAAAGCATCTTCGTCATTTCCTCGGTCGGGTCTTTGGGCTGCGGGCGCTCAGTCAGCGCTTGCAACATCTGACGCTGCCCGTCGGCAATGGTCGCGAGCACTTGCGTAAGTCCGTTGTCCACGCGTCCCAAATCGTTGTGAATCGGGCGCATGGCTTGCGCGATCGTGACGGTTGTTTTGGCGACAATCCCGTATTTGCCGGTTTTGGGATGCTTGCCATATAACCGCAACTCGTAGTCGCCGGGGCCAAACGTATCCCGCAACATCGGAAGGTCGCCCTCCTCAAATTGCTCAGGCGTGTAGGTTTCGCACCAATCAAGATGTCCTTGGCGTTTGCGATAGACGCGCAACTGTCCCGCATCTTCATTGGCAGCACGCCGCAAAATTGCCGCAACCCGATCGGTTGCGGTTTCCTCAAAATCCTCATCATCTTGCAATCGAATCACTTCAGCAAGCGGTTGCTGCGCCGGATGCAAGCCTTGTGCGACAACGCGCCGCTCGCCGTCGAGAGCGTTTTCCCATACCGCAACCGGCTGACCGTTTTCAAGCGTGGTTGTCTCCACGATTCCCCACGGATCGGCGGTTTTTCTTTGCCTTGTTGCCATGCTTTCCCCCCATAAAAAAGGCGGGCTTGGTTGCCCGCCTTCATGATACAGCAGTTAAATTAGTTGGACATGGTGCTAACAGGCGAAGGGCAAAATTCAGCGCACCAATCATTAGTCTCGACCAAAGGCCAAAGCGTAATGACTTGCACCCCAAGCCCGCCCGGTTGCGGGATCGCAATCCCCTGCGCTTGCGGGGGGTTGCGCCTGCAAATGCGCCCACGCTCACCCTTGTCAATTTTGAGCGACGCGTAAGCGCACTCACTACATGAGGGTTTGCCTGATGCGCTGAGATTCACCATCGTGACCGAACCCTCCCGGCGGGCCATTACGCGGCTTTCTTTGCGTGATCAAGTGCAAGCAAGCCATTCATGCCGCAAGCCTCCAGCAAGCCCGCCATGCGATCGGAAGGCTGCGCCTCGACCAAAGGCGTGCAAGTGAACTCGTAACCCGTGACCGATCCGGGATTAGCCTTGGCCCCGATCGCCAACGCAAACTCGACCTGTTCGCTCACGTTGAGCGCGCCTGCAATCCGGTCGCTGATGAAATTCGGAAGCAAGCAAACGCCCGATTCAAACACCTCGCCCGAGATCAGATTCACCGCGCGGAACTCGCCGATGAGCTTCAGATACTCGCCCTTGTCGGTTTGCCCCGGCTGCGCCTTGGTCGTCACTCCTGCAATTTTGACCAACTCAACCGAGCGTTTGCCTTCGAGCGCCAGCTTGATCGTTGCAACATCAAAGCCGCAGTTTTTCAGTGTCAGTTTTCGCAACATTTCAGACATGGTTTTCCCCTAAGAAAATTGAGCGCGATCAACGCGACCGCACCGCTAGAATAACGGCTTTATTTTGACGATGCAATTCTCGCGCTTGAATTTGTGCTGCAAAAATTCCACAAAACTGAGCGGCGCAGTGGGGCTTGTCCACTGGTAGGCTTCGCGGCTCGCCCGCTCGTTGATCGAAATCGTGCAACGATCGGGGTCAACGATCCAACCCTTTAGGCCGTCGTGAGGGAACTCACAAACCACGCCCCACGCACTGAATTGAACCGGCGGGCAAGCGCAAGGCGTCGCACTGCAAAACAAACAGCCCGCGTAAGGGTCAAAACGCTCTAGCCGATCGCTGTCCCCCGGCGTGTCCTTTCGAGGTACATTTCGGAGCCCGCCATAACGCGCAAAAAATTTTGTCTTTGCGTCTGATTTTGAATCGGAGCTGTTCCATTCAGCCATCGTTGAAAATCCTCCGTCGTTAATTGTTTGACATTCATACCTTTTGCGCTGCGCTTGGCACCGTCAAGGCTCGCATACACTTTTTTGGCGATGATCCTATAAGGCGTGCCGCTTTCCTCAACCTTCCAAGCGCCGTATCGACTTGGATCAATATCCATGACCCGCGTGACATCGCGATTAAACGCGACGCAATCGGTGTCGGCATACAACCACGCCTCGGGGTCGATCAGCATCGCGCGCCTGAGCACCATGCGAACGTGGGCCGTGATGAAAGCGCCCAGTTGCGGTTGATGATAGTCACGCGTGACGATATCGCCCACGCGCCACCAAATGTGTTCCAGTACCCCGAGCCTGTCAGCCTCACCGGGAGCCGTATAGGGCATAAACCCGACGGGGCATTCGGGCGAAAAAACGATCTCCTTCGGGTCAACCACCTCAACCGTTTTGCCATAGGCATGATTGCCGACGGCTTTCGCCATCGTGCCGATCGCACCGCTCGGGCCTCCCTCGCACGTCGTCCGCAGCCGCTCAAGGCGCGTCACAAAATCGACCATCGAAAACGCATCGTCCCAAAAATACGATTCGCTCACGGTTAGCTTCCAACCCTCCCGGCGCAGTTGGTCGATCTCGATGCTTGTCAACCATGTCTCAGGGATGCGGTCGATCACAAAAACCGCACGGCTGCGTCCGCCGATTTCCGACTTGCAATAAAACGGCACGCGGTTGTTTGGATGCGTGCCGGTCACGCGTGCGATGTAAACCTTTGCGTAACGGTGCAAATCACCCAAGCGATGATAGCAATCGCCTTGCGGTAGCCGAGCGTCGCGCATCGCCGCAGCGTAGGCTTGGTTGATGTCGTATTTCCATATCGGCCCCTCATAGCGCCCGACGCAAAAACAATACCCCCCGCGCATCACCTGATCGCGGACAATCGAAAGCGCCTTTTCCGGCAGCGGGCGCACCGTGACGCCCTCGGGAATCGAGCGGCGAAAAATGCGGATGCAAGCGTTGCCCATCGTCGGCGCAAGCGCTTGTCCGAAAAACTCGATCAGGATCGACTGCGCCCGCTGCATCGCGTAGTAAAGCGCTTCTGAATCGCGCGCAGCATAAGCGCGATGATCGGGATTATTGACATCAAAGGATTCGCTTGACCAGTCAATCACGCCTGCGAGCTTGGCACGCTCCGGCGCAAAAGTGCGCGCGAATTTTTCAAGGCTCACGCCTGCCAAACCGGTCATCGCCATGCCGTCAAGGAACTCCCACCCCTGCGCCTCTTGGTTGTCAAGATCGGCTGCGCGAATGATCCGCAACCCGCGCAACTGGCGCGACGCGGTGAGATAGGGACGAATAATAAAACCTTCCTCTTGCAGTAGCGCAGCGGCAATAAAATAAGCGTCGAATTGGTTAGCGTTCCATGCGACAAAGCGGCACCCCTCAAGCCGCTCGGTCAAAAACGTGTTCACAAGCACATCGCGCAAGTGCCTCATGTCTCGAATCGCAACCGCGACGTGCAGCTCAACCTCGGTCGAAAATGCCGTCAGATAAAGCGGGCGCGGCGTTCCTGCAGCGATGTTGGTCGTTTCAAAGTCGTAAGCAATCATGCGCGGCGCTTTGATCTTGCCGCGTGATCCAATGCGGCGAAAAGCTTTAGCGGCGCGCTTTCCGTCCGCGTTTTCTCGGTTTGGTTTCATCAGGTTGCCTTGGCAGGGTAAAAACAAGCGAGTCAACTTTCATCTGCGCGTAAGCCATACGTTCTAGTTTGAGTTCCATGTCGCGCGCAGTGCCGGGGGCATCGAAGGCGTCCAGCTTGCCGCTGCGCTCCGTGTAGCTTTTGACTTCTGAATCGGGGCGCAACGCGCGGTCGCGCAACTGCTGCGCGAATTTTTCAAAGCCTGAAACCCGCGAGCGGATCGCAAGCGCCGCAGGCCCGGAAGTGCGAGCGGTAACACCGCCCACGGCGGGCGATTGCAAGATGCCTTTCGCGATTTGCTCGCGCACGGCTGGGCGAACGTAGTCGATGCTCTGCACAATCAACCGCTGACCCGGAACCTTGACCTTGCGCTTAAACGGAACCGCTTTCCCGTTGACGTTTTTGTAGCCCCGCTGCTCGATTTGAATCAGCGGTCGCGTTATGTAGACCGGCGCTTTAGGGTCATAAGGCGCACCGAGCACCGCTGCTTGCTGCTTGGCAATCGTGCGATGAATCCGGAAGGTCTGATTGATCGAGTCCAGCAGATAACCAGGGATTGAACGCTCGCCCTTCAAGTAGCGACCAAGGGCGCGGGGTGAGATCCCAAGCGCGCCCGCAAGATTGCGCTGCGACCCTGCACTGGTGAGTGAGAGGGCCAGCTTGTCTTGGGCGTTTAAGCGGGGCATTGGGTGATTGGCAGGGGTTTGTCTGCGAGTGTATCGAGCGCGAGCGCGGATCGGCAAGGGTTGTTGGATGCGAGCGACGATTCGGGGTTTTTGCAACGGTTGCGAATTTTTCTTGACAAGAGGGTTGCGAGTGTGGTACATACGGGGGGTAATTGTACTCTATGGGG
>Ga0214917_10003556_pt1 | contig 17889 bp, 18 predicted proteins | sample LL_1208_BB_MetaG_FD_177983 | JGI IMG/M metagenome (GOLD analysis project Ga0214917, IMG submission 177983) | Freshwater microbial communities from Lake Lanier, Atlanta, Georgia, United States - LL_1208_BB | ecosystem: Environmental > Aquatic > Freshwater > Lake | place: USA: Georgia | collected... | reverse complement strand
GGAGGCTATCCAGCAGACGAAAGATTTCCTGCTGTGTTTTTATTTTCTGAATATCGTAAGACTTTTACTGACCATTTTTGTACTGCTACCAAAATCTCTCCAAATCAATTTCTAACTGCAGCTCATTGTGTTTTGGAATCGGATAAAAAGAGTTGGTATTGGCCTGAGACTTCTAAGCCAGGACGCCACTATTATTACTCGTTCGGTAGGGATTTCTCTCAACCCAACCCCATTTTTTCTCTTACAATCCAAAAAGTAGAAATTCACCCTTTACTCAATCGTTGCATCCATAAAGAAAAGTATTTTCCTGCTCAATGTAAGCCAGAAGGAATACCCACTCCGGATTTAGCAGTAGTCACTGTAGAAAAAGAAGAAGGCCCCTTTTTTTCAGCTCCGACTTTGCCTCTAGATTTTTCTCCTAATCATGCTGGAGACACAATCATTATGCTTGGCTACGGCCTTCAGGAGAATGGGGACAAGCAACCCCCGTTATTGAAATATAGCTACTCCACAGTTGCTTCTTCGGAAGAGTTGGAAAAAGTCGTAAAGGATACAACGGCTGAATTTGAAGGAATGCCCAATGAAGGATTTTTTTTCGGATCGTTGGGTTCTTTAATTAATCCGCAATTTCCTAATTTAGGCAGTGGCGACTCTGGGGGGCCGGTTCTAAAAGAATCGCCTTATCGGATTGTGGGAGTAAACTCGAATGCGGGTTGTCCCAATGATGCGCCACCTGATTGTGAAAAAACAAGTAATAGTTTTTTTGCTCGTATAGATTCGAAGGCCATCATTCCAGTTCACCAATGGCTAAAGAAGGTCATTCAGAGTCATTTGCCCTGAGGGAAATGTTTCTTATAACTGTTTAAAGCTTCTCGAATTACTTTAATCGCTTCTTTTTGGTCCAAAAAGCTTTCCACTACAACTTTTTTGTTTTCCAAAGATTTGTACTCCTCAAAGAATTTTTGAACTTCAGCTATACGGTGGGGGGGCAAATCATTCAAAGAATCGTAATGATTGTATTCCGGGTCATCAGCATGAACTGCAATGATTTTGTCATCCGCTTCTCCCTGATCAATCATTTTCATCACCCCAATGGGTTTTACTCTGAGAATTGAAAGAGGAGCTACTGCGAGTTGCCCCAAAACTAAAACGTCCAGCGGATCTTTGTCATCGCAATAACTTTGAGGAATAAATCCATAATTAGCGGGGTAATGGACAGAACTAAAAAGGATTCTATCAACCCTTAAAAAACCAGTCGCTTTATCCAGCTCATATTTAATTTTGGAATCCATTGGGATCTCAATGACAGCATTGAGGTGTTTATCGATTTGTTCGCCTGCTTCAATATCGTGCCATGGATGCATTTTCACTCCTCTTCATTCAAATTACCGATCTTATGCAAAATAAGTTCCGCTTGGGATCGGTTGAGACCAGCAGAAATGAGTTGTTCTAGATTAGCCTTAGCAATTGCTTCGATACTACCTAATTTTTGTAATAGCTTCTTTCTTGTAGCTTCCCCAATACCTGGTATCTCCTTAAGTTCTGACTCTTCAAACATTTCCTTACTTCTTCGTACTCGATGACTTTTAACCGAAAAACGATGGGCCTCATCTCGCACTTGTTGCAATAATCTTAAGGCGGGATTTGCTTCTTTTAAAATGATCGGATTCTTTCTATTTGGTATAAAAATTCGCTCTTCTGATTTTTCAACCTGTTTCCTGGTAAAAGCGCTCTGCGTTCGTGATTTAGCGAGCGCAAGCACCGGGATATCCACTCCCAGTTCCTTAAGTGCTTTCTCGGCAGAGGCCAACTGTCCTTTTCCCCCATCAATGAGAAGAAGATCAGGGGGAGGGGGATCTTTTTTTGAAAACCGACGGGTCACGACTTCATGGATCATTGCAAAATCGTTCTGCCCTTCAACAGTTTTCGGATAATAAAGTCTGTATCTACTTTTTAGAGGGCGTTCATCTGAAAAGTGAACCAAAGCAATGGCAGGATTTTGACCTTGTAAGTTAGAGACATCAATTCCCTCAATTGTTTGAGGCGGTTCAGAAAGATCGAGAACCTTTTGGAGCTCTTCTGAAGCAGAGACAGTAGTCTTATTTTTTAAATCTTGATAAACGAGTTTAGCATTTTCGTAAGCCATTCCCAGTAGTCTCAGAGGCTGTTCAGTTCGAGGAATTCTAATTTTCACCTTTTTATGCGCTTGTTCGGTCAGGAGGCTTTCTAATATGGATCTTTCCTCAAATTCAGTAGCAAGCCAGATCTCATCGGGAACTAAGGAAACCAAGTAGAACTGTTGTAAAAATTCGAGGACTGTCTGCTCCACCGAATCCAGTGTGAGCGGAATCTTCTCGGTTCTTCTTCCAGTAAGAAAACCATTTCGAATAAAAAGCACAGCGATTAAGAGCTCATTATCTCCAAGGTAAACTCCAACGACATCAATGTCTTTTTGTTTCTCGGTGAGAACCGCATTCTGCTTTTCAGTGATTCGCTCAATAGCTGAAATTTTGTCTCTAACCGATTTTGCCCGCTCATATTCTAATTGCTCGGATGCTTTAAGCATCTCTTCACGAAGTTTTTGAACGAGAGCCTGCTTCTTTCCTTTAAGAAACAAAATCGCATCTTCAATTTGTTTGGCGTAATCATCCTGAGAAACATAATCCACGCACGGAGCGGTACAGGTACCGATTTCATAATTAAGACAAGGTCTTGTTCTGTTCTTGAATTTAGCATCCGAGCAATCTCGAATTTGAAAAGTTTTTAACAGGAACCGTCCAATCTCTCTTATTCCCCCACTGTACGGACCAAAATAGCGTAACTCGGGTGAAGGGACGATCTTTCTCGTAATTCGAAACTGTGGGAAGGGATGGGTGAAGTCCAGTACTACGTAAGGAAAGTTTTTATCGTCTTTGAGTCGGACATTGTACCGGGGGCGATGCTGTTTGATGAGGTTACACTCAAGAAGCAAAGCTTCTAGCTCTGTGTGAGTCACAGTAAATTCAAGTGTTGAAATTCGTTTTACCAAAGCCCTTGTTTTGGGAGATAGTCTTTCCGGACTTTGAAAATAAGAACGAATGCGATTTTTTAGATTTTTTGCTTTTCCTACGTAAAGAATCCGGCCAGTCAGATCCTTCATCATGTAAACACCCGGTTGAGTGGGCCAAGTATGAATATGCTCGGCCGCCGCGGGAATAGGATGCCTTTTAATTTTTTTAGTGTTGCTCATGAGGAGAGGAGAACCACTTTACCAATAAAAGACTAAACTCAAAGAGCAAGCAGAGTGGAATCCAAGTCATAATCATGGTGAAAGCATCCGGAGTGGGAGTAATAACAGCTGCCAAAATCGCAAGAGCTACATAAATTGAAGAACGAAGTTGTCGTAAAGTTGCTAACTTAAGGACTCCTACTTTTGCCAGAAGAAGAATGACGATGGGGAGTTCAAAGACCATTCCCATCGCAAACAGGAGTTGGATGGTGAGAGAAAGGTAATCTTTCAAAGTGATGAGAGGTTGCTCCCGGTCAGAACCGAATTGAATTAAAAAACGGTAAGCATGGGGTATTACCAAATAAAAACCAAAAGCTAAGCCCAGAGCAAAAGCAAAAGTAGCAAAAAACAGAAAAGGCACCGCGAAGCGCTTTTCAGAAGGATAGAGAGCTGGTGAAACAAACTTCCACAGCTCGAAAAGAAGGTAAGGGAGAGTGAGTGCAATAGCGGAATAAATACTGATTCTAAAATAAGTGAAAAATTTATCCGTTATTCCAGTGAAATAGAGCTTGTTGTGACTGGGTGGCAAAATATCTAAAATCGGTTGCTCTAGGAAATGAACAATGGAATCCGAAAAATAGTAAGTAATACAAAAACCCAACAGAACCGCAATCAGGCTTTTGAAAAGTGCCAAGCGGAGCTGTTGGAAATGTTCACTTAAAGGAAGTTTTTGTTCTTCCACGGATTACCTTAACTGTTTTGAGGTGGCTCATCCCCGTCCTTTTTGGGAAGAGCGGCCTTTTGTTCATTTTCTTCCGGGGCACTTAAAGCCTTTTTGAATTCGCGTATCCCTTTCCCCAGTCCTTTTGCCAATTCAGGTAGTCTTTTAGGTCCGAAAATGAGCAGTACAATGGCTGAGATAAGGACTATTTCAGGAAAACCTAGATTAAACATCATTCACTCCTTGGGAGTTTTGCCCCAGATATTGAGAAGGTTTATATTCTTCTACTTCACGGAACGTATTCTCGTGAAGCGCCTTTTTGAATTCTGTTTGAGAGGCCCGAAGAGCCTCCCACCAAATGGACAAAGGATGTTTTTTAAATAACAAAACCGAAACGCCCACCAGGATTACCGCTTCTAATAAGCTAATCATGCGGGTTCCACCCTCTCATACATCAGGGGTAAAGGTCTACTAACCTTAAAGAAATATAGAGGAAATTAGACTCCTTTGGCTTTTTGTTCGCTTGCCCCGGAGGCTTTAGTTCCTGATTTCCTTACATAAAATGACTTGCCGCTCACTTTTTGCCGTGTTAACTCTTTTGGCCAATTACACACGCTCCCCTACCTAAATCAGACTTCGGTCTCTTTCGTAAGTAGGTTGCGAAAGAGCTAAAGGGAGCGGAGGCTTAACCGGAGGTAATAATGCCTGAAGTATCAATGAAAAACATGCTCGAGGCTGGCGTGCATTTTGGCCACCAGACTCACCGTTGGAATCCAAAAATGAAGCCCTTTATTTATGGGCCTCGAAATGGGATCTACATCATAGATTTGGAAAAAACAGTAAAGCATGCAAAAGAAGCCTGTGCTTTTATCAAAACCACTGTAGCTGAAGGTGGAAAAATTCTTTTTGTTGCTACGAAAAATCAAGCAGCTTCGATGACCAAAGAAGCAGCTAATCGTTGCAATATGCCCTTTGTTTCCGAACGTTGGTTAGGGGGAACACTTACCAACTTCTCCACAATCCGCAGAGGCTGCGAAAAGTTGGATGAAATGGATCGTTTACGTGAAGATGGAACTTATGAAGCTCTTAAGAAAAAAGAGCGCGTGATGTTTGATCGTAAACAGGAAAAGCTTGAGTCCAGCTTGGGCGGTATTCGTCAAATGAGACAGCTTCCTGCTGCTCTCTTCATCATTGATCCAATGACTGAAGACATTGCTGTGCGAGAAGCCAACCGACTAGGAATTCCAGTGGTAGCTTTAGTAGATACCAACTGTGATCCTGATCGCGTGGATTATGTGATTCCCGGAAATGATGACGCTATTAAATCTGTAAATCTTTTTGTGAATCTCATTGCAGATTCTTGCTTGGAAGGGGCAGCTATTTATGAGCAAAAAGCTCGTATTGCTCAGGGACAAGCAGGAGCTGAAGCAAAGCCAGCTCAAACTACAGAAGCAGAAAAAGCAGCTGCTGGTCCAGTAGTTGAAAAAGTTAAAAGACCTAAGTTGCTTAATATCCCAACCGAGATTGACTACAGAGACGCAAGCCTCTTGGAAGAAGAGGAAACGACTGAAGCCGAGTCAACTGAGGAAAAAACTGAAGACAAATAAGGTGCACTTACTAGGAGGTTGTTTGTGAGTGAGGCAATTTTAGTTAAAGAGCTACGCGAGAAAACTGGCGCTGGCTTTATGGATTGTAAAAAAGCTCTTCTCGAATCTGGAAACGATATTGAGAAGGCTATGACCTATCTTCGTGAAAAAGGCTTAGCAGCTGCTGCAAAAAAAGCAGGGCGAGCTGCCAACGAAGGGCGAGTTCAATCTTATATTCATGGAGATGGCAAAATCGGGGTTCTCGTGGAAGTTAATTGCGAGACCGATTTCGTAGCTAGAACCGATGAGTTCCAAAACTTGGTGAGAGACATTGCTATGCATATAGCAGCTGCTTCTCCTCGTTATTTGGATAAAGACGGAGTTCCAGCAGAAGATCTGGAAAAGGAAAAAGCTATCTTTAGAGTTCAAGCAGAGGAGTCGGGAAAAAAAGGTCCGGTAGTTGAGAAAATTGTGGAAGGAAAAATTGGTAAATTCTACGAAGAAAACTGCCTTGTGAACCAAAAGTTCGTGAAGGACCCCGAACTTTCTATCGAAGCACTCTTAAAAAATGCGATCGCTAAGTTGGGAGAGAACATGGCAATTAAGCGCTTTGTTCGTTTCCAATTAGGCGAATCAGCTAAGGCCTAACTAACATGACCCAACCTAAGCAGGCTCACTATAAGCGCGTCCTGTTAAAGCTGAGCGGTGAAGCTCTGGCGGGAGACAAGGTTTTTGGGATTAGTCCCGAAGTCATTGATCGAATCGCAAGAGAAATCAAAACTGTTCACGATTTAGGAGTGGAAGTCGCCATTGTAATTGGTGGCGGTAATATTTTTCGTGGAATCGCTGGGACTGCTCAGGGCATGGACCGGGCAACCAGCGATTACATGGGAATGTTAGCAACAGTTCTAAATAGCCTTGCACTTCAAGACTGTCTGGAAAAACTGGAAGTTTATACTCGTGTGATGTCAGCAATTGAAATGCACGAACTTTGTGAGCCTTACATTCGAAGAAGAGCGGTTCGTCACCTAGAAAAGAATCGAGTAGTGATATTTGCCGCGGGAACAGGAAATCCCTATTTCACCACTGACACTGCAGCTAGTCTCCGGGCAATGGAAGTGAATGCGGATATCATTATGAAAGCCACAAAAGTTGATGGAGTTTATGATGATGATCCTGTTGTAAATTCCAAAGCCAAAATGTTTAAGAAGCTAGACTATTTGGATGTTCTAAAAAACAATTTAAGAGTAATGGACTCAACTGCCATTTCACTCTGCATGGATAATCAACTTCCTATTCTCGTTTTTAACCTAAACAATCCCGGAAACTTTAAAAGAGTTGTTATGGGAGAAGATATCGGAACTATTGTGCGGAGGGAAAAATGAGTCCTCAAATCGCAGAAATCAAAAAACATATGGAAAAAGCGGTGGAACACTTTCGCTCTGAGCTGGGAAAGCTAAGAGTTGGAAGAGCTTCTGCTACCATGGTGGACGGAGTAAGAGTGGACGTTTATGGAAGCCAAATGTCTCTGAAAGAAGTAGCAGCTTTGGCAACCCCAGATCCGAAAACAATCACTATTCAGCCCTGGGACAGGAGTTTGTTTGGTGAGATTGAGAAAGCCATTCTTGCTGCTAACCTGGGTTTGACCCCAATGAATGATGGAAAAATCATTCGTATTAATATGCCTCCGATTACGGAAGAACGTCGCAAAGATTTCGTTAAACAGATAAGTAAAGAAGGCGAAGCTGCCAAAGTCGCAGTGAGAAACATTCGTCGAGATGCGATGGATGGGCTTAAGAAAAACAAGGATCTCACTGAAGATGGTCAAAGAAGATCTCAGGACGAAATTCAAAAAGTCACCGATCAATTCATCCAAGAAATTGAAAAATCGGTAGAGTCAAAGACCAAAGAGGTCATGACAATCTGACCGTGGAACCCAACAAATCCATTCCTCGTCACATTGCGATCATTATGGATGGTAATGGTCGCTGGGCTGAAGAGCGTGGTCTTCATCGAACTCGCGGCCATCAAGAGGGCGCTAAAAGAGTAGATGAGATTGTTACAGAATGTTGTAATTTGGGAGTCGAGTTTCTTACCCTTTATACTTTTTCTACAGAGAACTGGTCTAGGCCCACCATCGAAGTAAACATGCTCATGAGACTATTGGTTCAGCACTTGCGAACCATGGACAAAAAACTCAAAAAAAATCGAGTGTCTCTTTCAGCTCAGGGAACTTTGGAAAGGCTCCCCCCCAGGGTGAAAAAAGAGTTGGACCGGGTAATTCAGTTTACGAATCTTGAGTCTTCGAAAATGAGGTTAAGTCTTGCTTTATCTTATGGGGGGAGACAGGAAATCCTGGATGCAGTGAAATCCGTAGCAGAACTCGTTCAAAAAGGTGAATTGTCTCCTGAAGAGATCAGTGAACAGCTCTTCCAGACTAAACTCTATCAGCCGCATTTTCCGGATCCCGATCTTTTAATTCGAACAGGCGGTGAGTCGCGAATTAGTAACTTCTTGCTTTGGCAAATTGCCTATTCGGAACTTTTAGTAGTGAATGAGTTTTGGCCCGATTTTGGTTCGGAGCAGCTTAGAAAGGCCGTCGACATTTATTCTCTCCGAAAAAGAAGATTTGGAAAAACTCAGAAGCAGATTGATACAAAAAAATCTTCAGGCGATGAAGAATCTTCGGGGATAAATCTATGAAAACAAGACTTTTGACCGGGGTTCCTGCAGCTCTAGTTCTGTTAGGACTGGTTTTTTGGGCTCCTTTTGGACTTTTACGGTTTGTTGTACTTCTCATGGGTGTCCTAGCTTATTGGGAATACGACCACCTCATGTTTCCCAAATCCTCCACTTATCGAAAAGTTTTCATGAGTGTCCTAGTGGGCCTTTGTAACTACCAATTGGGATCCGACCCTCTGCAAGCTCTCTATACTTTTGTTCTCTCTTTTGTTGCTATTTTTATTTCTTCTCTTTTTCTTCATTCGAGACAAGGTAGTTTTGAAGAAGTCGTTCATGAGTTATCTCTTCAGCTCTTAGGGCTGATTTATGTTTCAGGTTTATTTGGTTTTCTTTACGGTATTGTTGTCTGGCCCGAGTTAGGTCGATATTACCTCCTTCTCTTGTTTCTCTTGGTTTTCATTGGAGACACAGCTGCTTATTTTGGTGGGATGAAGTGGGGGAAGCGAAAGCTTGCTGAAAAGATCAGCCCCAATAAGACAGTTGAAGGAGCTTGGACCGCAATCCTCTCCTCAGTTGTTGTTTCTTTTCTATGGATTAGGTTTATCTATCCGGAAGATTTTGACTACACTTTTTACTTAAAAGTTCTTGTTTTTGCTCCTTTTGGAAGTGTCCTTGCTCAAATGGGTGATCTATTCGAATCGGTTTTAAAAAGAAGTCAGTCGCAAAAGGATTCGGGCTCATTCTTGCCGGGCCATGGCGGTATTTTAGACCGTGTAGATGGACTCGCTTTGATTAGTCCAGTGTTTTACCTCTACCTGACCTATGCTTTGGAGAAATATTAGTTGAGGTCCAAAAGAAAAATATGCGTGCTGGGTTCTACAGGAACAATTGGCACTTATACTTTGGATTTAGTTCAGGCATTTCCGGATCAATTTGAAGTAGTCAGTCTTGCTGCGGGAAGAAACAGAGAGAGCCTCCACAAACAGATTCTGCAGTTTAATCCCAAAACCATCAGCGTGCTAAATGAGAAAGATGCTCAGTGGCTCAAGAGAGAGTTCCCTCAAATTGAAGTGGGAGTGGGAGAAGAAGGACTGAGGTCTTGTATCGAAGCAGAGGGAGTAGAAGTAGTTGTTGTAGGAATTGTTGGTTTTGCAGGGCTTGCCCCCACTTTGCACGCTATCAGGAAAAATAAGTTAATTGGATTAGCCAATAAGGAATCGCTGGTAACAGCTGGGTCACTTCTCCGAAAAGAAATGGAGAAAAGCCAATCAGTGATTGTTCCCGTCGATAGTGAACACAATGCACTTTATCAACTTTTAAAAGGAGTTTCTCTGGAGGAAGTTGAAAGTGTGGTGCTCACTGCAAGTGGAGGCCCGTTTCTTAAAAAGCCCGATCTGGATTTAAACGAAATTACTCCTGAAATGGCAGTTGCCCATCCCAACTGGAAGATGGGGCCAAAAATTTCTGTAGATTCTGCCACTTTGATGAATAAAGGGCTTGAAGTGATTGAAGCTCACTTCCTGTTCGGGTTTCCAGAAAATAAAATTGAAGTTTGGGTTCACCCTCAAAGTATCGTCCACGGCGCTATTTGGTTGCGTGATAATACCAATCTTGCTCAACTCTCTCTACCCGACATGAAGTCGGCAATTGGTTATGCTCTTTCTTATCCTGAAAGATTGTCAGCTCCGATAAATAAGCTTTCGATGGAAAAAATGTCTCAGTTAGAATTTTTTAGGCCTGATACGGTCCGCTTTCCCTGTTTGGATTTAGCTCGCAAAGCTCTCAGGGAAGGACAAAGCCACATTGTTGCTTTGAATGCAGCTAATGAAGTGGCAGTTGAGGCATTTTTAAATCGGATAATTCTTTTCAGTCAGATTCCTCATTTAATTGACGCTACTCTTCAATCCTTTACTGGAAAGCCGATTGCTCAATTAGAAGATGTGTTCCATACAGATGAAGTAAGTCGCGAGCTCAGTCGAAGTCTGCTTCAAAAAGTAGCTGGTTGTAGGCCATCTAAAAATCTAATATGATTAGGCAAATTTCGGAGGTCAGGTGTTAACATCTGTCATTGGAGTCGTAGTCCTACTAGGCGGTCTCATCTTTTTCCATGAGCTGGGACATTATTCAGTTGCTAAATTTTTCCGAGTCAAAGTAGAGGCCTTCTCGCTTGGCTTTGGCAAAAAGATTTTTAAAAAGAAATGGGGAGAAACAGAATACTGCCTCTCTCTCATACCACTTGGGGGTTATGTAAAACTCATGGGCGACGACCCCTATAAACCCGTTCCCGCTGATGAAGTGGCTAGAGCTTTTTCTACGCAAGCCCTTTACAAGCGCTTCTTGATTGTTGCAGCTGGTCCTTTAGCAAACCTTCTTTTGGCTTATGTCCTTTTTATGGTGGTTTTTTGGGTGGGACAACCGCAGGTCAGCACCAGAGTTGGGAGTGTGGACACAGATAGCCCAGCATGGAAAGCGGGTTTTCGACCAGGAGATAAGATTTTGAGCGTCGGATCTCAGCCAGTTGCGACATGGCAGGATTTAGATGAGTGGATCCGAGTTCGGGAAGGGCAAGCGGTAGAAGTAACAGTTGAAAGAAATCAGGCTGAAGTCAAATTACCCATTATTCTTTCCAAGGTTCAGGCAAAGAATGCTTTTGGCGAAGATGAAATGGTGGGGGGCATTAAAGGAATAAGTCCCAGTCCGTTGGCTTCCGTAATTGGAGTTTCGAATCCGCAATCAGCTGCTTTTCTCGCTGGATTAAGAACCGGAGATTTTATTAAAAAAGTAGGTTCCAAGTCGGTGGATACCTATGAGGAATTGAACAACGAGATTCTCTCCCAGTGGCAATCTGGCCAGAAACTGAGTCTGACTTATCAGAAATCATTGGATTCGGAAAAAGATGGAAAAGAACTCACAGCTGATTTAACTCTTCCTGACAAAAAACCAGCTCAAATAGGGCCTAATGGGATTGTTGAAGCAATTGGAATGTCCCCTTCTGATACTTTCGTTCGTCAAGTTTCTAAGGATAGTCCAGCCGAAAAAGGGGGGCTTCTAGCCGGTGATCATATTATCAAAGTAGGTAACGAACCAGTTTATGGTTTTGATTCAATAGTAGACTCGGTGCAGGACTATGGAACTCGAGGACTTCCGATTTCACTCACTGTTGAGCGAGAAGGAAAACCGATTACTCTGAATCTTAAACCGATTGAAACAACCCAAGAAGATCCTCTTACGCATCAAACCTATAAGAAGTTTATGATAGGTTTTGCTCCTCATCTCGTTTTCAAGGAACCTGAATTTACAAAGGTTCAAATTAAAGACTTAGGCGCCTTGATTGTTAAAGCTGTCGGCGAAACCAATCAACTTGCTCATAAAATGGTCTTGAGTCTTGCAAAGCTAGCGACTGGAAGTATTTCGCTGAAAAATCTAGGTGGGCCAGTATTGATAGCTACTGTAGCGGGTAAGAGTCTGGATGCTGGTATTGTCCAGTTTCTCCAGATGATGGCTCTGATTAGCATTAACTTATTCCTTTTAAATCTCTTTCCAGTGCCTATTTTAGATGGGGGGCACTTGGTATTTTTCACTGTCGAAGCAATCAAAGGAAAACCAGTTACCATCCGAACAATGGAAATTGCGAATCAAATCGGAATGGTTTTCATTTTGATGCTCGTCGTGTTAACTTTATTTAACGACATCTCAAGGATAATACTTCATTGAAAAAAACATTCGTATTAGACACCAGTGTTATTCTGTACGACCCTCAGTGTATTTATAAATTTGACGACAATGCAGTAGTCGTTCCTATTACGGTCCTTGAGGAAATGGATCGTTTTAAGAAAGACCTCACTGAAATTGGGAGAAATGCTCGTCACTTTTCTCGTTATCTAGATGAAATTCGAAAAAAAGGTTCTCTGACCAATGGAGTAGAAATTGGTAAAAAGGGAACTTTGATTGTGGATCTGTTCAGAGATGCTGAGAAGTACCTTCCCTCTGACATGTCCAGCGAGAAAAATGATCATAAAATTCTCGCTGTTGCCCTAAAATTCAGACAAGAGAAGACAAACACTTCAGTAGTTTTTGTCACCAAGGACGTTAACCTTCGAGTGAAGGCAGATGCGCTGGGAATTAACTCTGTAGATTATGAGCCTTCCCGAGTCAGTATTGATGAGCTTTATGGTGGAATTATCACCATGGATGTTCCTTCTGACGTAGTGGACAAGTTTCTTATCGATAAAAGATTACCCATGCAGGAAAGGGAGCTCTTCGCTAATACTTATGTAATTTTGCGAGACCAAAAAGATCCTGAACACTGTACTACAGCTCGATATTTGGCCGGACCTAATGAATTGGTTCCTTTGAAAATTCCACCCCAAGGAGTTTGGGGCATCAAACCTCGAAATGCTGAACAAGCCTGTATTATGGACGCTCTTCTCGACGATGAGCTTTCATTGGTAAGTTTAGTGGGGAAAGCAGGTACCGGAAAAACCCTCATGGCTTTAGCTTGTGGACTTCAAAAGACCATTGATGATGGGAAGTACCAAAAGCTTCTCGTTTCTCGTCCTATCTTTCCTCTAGGAAAAGACATTGGATATCTCCCTGGAGAGATCGAAGAAAAGTTGAATCCCTGGATGCAGCCAATTTTTGATAACGTTGATTATATCGTTTCGTTCAGTGCTGGTGAAAAACCGCAGAAGCGACCCAATAGGCGAGCTTGGCAGGAATTAATCAATCAAGGAATGCTGCAGATTGAGCCTCTTACTTATATTCGTGGAAGAAGCTTGGCTTATCAGTATTTGATTGTAGATGAATCTCAGAATCTCACCCCTCACGAAATTAAGACAATCATCACTCGAGCAGGTGAGGGAACCAAAGTCGTTCTGACCGGAGACTGTTACCAAATTGATAATCCTTACATCGATTCTTCTAACAACGGTCTTACCTACGTAGTCGAAAGATTTAAGAGGGAAGAAATTTCAGGTCATGTGACTCTGACCAAAGGGGAGAGATCTCAATTGGCAGAGATTGCGACGAATCTTTTGTAGGATGCAAAGCGTCATTTGACATATATATATGGCTATGTATTGTATCCCTGAAAAGATTTTTGATTTCGACACCTTGTAAGGGATTTATGGACCGAAAAAAAATTTCAACGACTGTCTATATTACTCAAGAGCAGAACAACCTTTTGAAACTTTTGAATCAGAAAACAAAAGTTCCAATAGCGGAGTACATTCGCGAGGGAATTGATTTGGTGCTTGAGAAACACAAACACCAATTACCTGGACAGCTTTCTCTTCTTCAAGAAGATGAAGCCAAAAGAGATTCCAGACAAACCCAGTTTTTAGATAACTAGTAGGTTTTTTGTTTGACCGACCCCAATCGTATTCGAAACTTTAGTATCGTTGCCCATATCGACCATGGGAAATCGACTCTTGCCGATCGCATTTTAGAAGTGACCGGAGCGCTCACCAAACGTGAAATGCGCGCTCAATTCATGGACAAAATGGATATCGAGCGTGAACGCGGTATTACCATTAAAGCCCAAACCGCTCGTTTGAATTTCACTGCAAAGGATGGAAAAGAGTACGTTCTGAATCTCATCGATACTCCCGGACATGTGGATTTTGTTTACGAAGTATCTCGTAGTTTGGCTGCTTGCGAAGGAGCTATTTTAGTAGTGGATGCTTCTCAAGGGGTAGAAGCCCAAACCCTCGCCAATGTTTACCTCGCGTTAGATAACAATTTAGAAATTGTACCCGTTTTGAATAAAATCGACTTGCCGGGTGCAGATGTCGACCGCGCCAAAAAAGAAATTGAAGACATCATCGGTATTCCTACAGACAACTCAGTGCCCATCAGTGCAAAAGAGGGAATTAATATTCGGGAAGCTCTTGAAAAAGTAGTCGAGATTATTCCTCCTCCAAAAGGAGATCCCAATGCTCCTCTTCAAGCGCTTATATTTGATGCTTGGTTTGATCCTTACCAAGGAGTAGTGGTTCAAGTCCGAGTGGTTCATGGACGCCTGAAACTCGGTGATAAAATCAAAATGATGAATACCGGGACCGAGCATGAAATTTTAAAGCTCGGAACATTTTCTCCCCATCCTACCGATGTAAAAGAGCTCGGTGTCGGAGAAGTAGGGTTTCTGACAGCAAATATTAAAACAGTTCGAGACGTAAAAATCGGGGATACTCTTACCCATCTGCAAAAACCTGCTACCTCTCCTCTTTCCGGATTTAAAGAAGTGAAAGCGATGGTGTTTAGTGGGATTTATCCAGTTGATAGCTCTGATTATCCCAATCTCAAAGTTGCAATGGAAAAGCTCAGTCTGAACGACAGCTCATTTACTTTTGAGATGGAAACATCCGAAGCTTTGGGCTTTGGATTTCGCTGCGGCTTCTTAGGTCTTTTACACATGGAAATTGTGCAAGAGCGTCTTGAGAGGGAGTTTGGAATTCCCTTGGTCACCACGGCTCCAAGTGTGGTTTATAAAGTAAATACAACAAAAGGCGAGACACTTCACATCTACAATCCTTCCGATTTGCCTCCTCCGCAGCATATTGCTTCTATCGAGGAGCCAATTGTTCACGCAACCATTCATACGCCTGAAACTTTCCTTGGAAACTTGATAAAGCTTTGTGAAGAGAAGCGTGGAACACAGACTCGACTTCACTATCATTCCCCCAAGCACATAGTTCTAGAATATGACATTCCCTTTAATGAAATTGTGCTGTCCTTTTACGACAAACTCAAAAGCATGAGTAAAGGCTATGCTAGCTTGGACTACGAATTTGTTCGATTTGAAACAAGTGATTTGGTCAAATTGGATTTGCTTGTGAATGGAAACCCAGTTGATGCTTTAAGTTGGATCATTCATAAAGAAAAAGCCTATTATCGAGGTCGTGAACTCGCCGCAAAAATGAAGGAGCTCATAGAGCGACAAATGTTTGAAGTGATTATTCAAGCAGCTATAGGAAGCAAAATTATTGCGAAAGAAAGAATAGCTCCGTTGCGAAAGAATGTGATCGCGAAGTGCTATGGCGGAGACATCACACGTAAACGAAAGCTCCTTGAAAAACAAAAAGAAGGAAAAAAGAGGATGAAGCAAGTGGGTAGTGTGGAGATTCCTCAAGAAGCATTTTTGGCCGCGCTCTCATTGGATTAATGCATGAAGTGGATTCAAATCGCTAAAGCTTTTACCATGGCTACGGTGGTTGCTCTCGTTCTGAGGCTCTTCTTAATTGAAGATTATCGTATTTCCTCTGATTCGATGATGCCCAATTTGTTTCGAGGAGATTTGATTCTTGTCTCTAAGTCCGCTTTCAACTTGCGATTTCCCTTTTCCTCATTTGAATTGGCAAGAACTGGAAAGCCCCAGCGTTCACAAGTCGTTGCTTTTTCTGTGCCTGACCACGGAGTGGATACCTATATTAAGCGCATAGTTGCTATTGGTGGAGACAAAGTAGAAATCAAGAATGGTGCACTGTGGGTTAATGATCAAAAGGCGGATTATTTACCTACAAACGCAGAGGAACAGAATCACCTCATTCAGGAAAAGTGGAGTTCGGGAGTCAGTTATCCTGTTCTTGCTCCCCCGGATACTATGAAAGATTATGGTCCAGTGGATATACCGGCCGATCACTTTTTTGCTTTGGGGGATAATCGTTTGGAAAGTTTAGATTCCCGATCTTGGGGTCCTATCCCGTATTCTTGTCTGAAAGGGAAAGTTTCTATTGTTTGGTTGTCAGTAGGGCCCGCGGGAAGTATTCGGCCTAATAGATGGCTTTCGGCTGTGCCTTGAATAACTAATTAAAGGTCACATCCCATTCAGTTTCTTGACCCTTATCTCTTAATTCAATTCCTTTAGAGGCCAAACTGGCTCTGATTTCATCAGCGAGCTTAAAATCTTTCGACTTTCTGGCTTCTATCCTTCGATTCATTTCCAAAATTATATCTTCTTCTCTTAGCCCCTTTTCCTTGAGCGTGAGAAGCCGAAGCTGCCTAAGAAAGTCCGTTGGATTTTCCCCGAAAAGATTCAGAACTCCAGAAACCTCTTTCATACTGGCAAGAAACTTATTTAAAATTGCTACTGTCTGGGGTGTAACTTTAAATCCCTTTTTATCAATATAGGCATTGAGAGCTCTTACATAATCGAATACCAGACCAAAGAGTTTCGCAGTATTAAAGTCATCATCCATTGCTTCACGCCATTGATGATCAAAACTATCCCCAAATTTCTGAAGACTATTTTCCTCTGAAGAAGAGGGTGTCTGAGAGGTAACTTCTGAGCTCTTTAGGGATTCCACTTTCTCAAGTGTAGAATAAATCCGGTGGAGAGCAGACTGATTCTCTTTTACTTGTCTATCCGAGAAATCCAGAGTCGAACGATAATGTCCGCTAAGAAGAAAAAACTTCAGAACTTCTGCACTGTAACGCTCTACAAAATCTCTCACTAACCAAACATTCCCAAGAGATTTACTCATTTTTTCTGATTGCACCGTAAGGAGGTTGTTGTGCAGCCAGTATTTTGCAAAAAGCTTATGAGAAGCTCCTTCCGACTGGGCGATTTCATTTTCGTGGTGAGGATGAATCAGGTCCATCCCTCCCCCGTGAATATCAAATGTTTCGCCCAAATATTTCATTGCCATTGCAGAGCATTCGATGTGCCATCCAGGGCGTCCAGGTCCCCAGGGACTTTCCCAACTTGGTTCGGATTGTTCTTTGCGAGGTTTCCAAAGACTAAAGTCTAGAGGATCTTTCTTTTTTTCATCAGGTGCCACTCGTGCGCCCACTAAAAGATCATCAATTTTTTTTCCAGAAAGCTTACCGTATCCATCAAACTTTCTAACTGAGAAAAAGACTTCTCCATCTGCAGCTACGTATGCCAAATCATTTTTTATTAATTGCTCAATGGTGTGGATAATGTCAGGAATGTGGTCGGTCACTTTAGGTTGAACATCTGGGACTTCCACTTTAAGAAGTTTCATGTCTGTTTCAAACTCAGCAATGTATTTCTGAGTTATCTGATCAGAGCTAATACCTTCTTGTTTAGCTTTCTGAATAATCTTGTCGTCCACATCAGTGTAATTCATTACCCGGGTAACTTGCAGCCCGGAGAATTTTAAGTAGCGCGCTACTACGTCGAAAAAAACAAGCGGACGGGCATTGCCGATATGGATAAAGTTATAAACGGTTGGACCGCAGACATACATTCTCACTCGACCAGATTCTAAAGGGACCAAGGGTTCCTTTTTTCTAGTAAGAGTATTGGTGACTTGAATCATCTTAAGCTAATTCCTCAAGTACAACGATTGCTTGCGCCGAAATGGCTTTTCTTTCCCCAATAGGGCCCAGACCTTCCATAGTCTTTGCTTTCAAACTGACATCAGCCAATTCCACTCCTAAAAGACTAGCTAGGTTCTTTCGGATCTCATCATGGAGGGGTGAGAGTTTAGGTTCTTCGAGAAAAATATTGGAGTCCATTTGTTTTACTCGATAGCCTAACTTCGCAACTTCTTTTAAAACGGTTTTTAGAAAATCCGAGCTTGATCTTCCCTGGTGTTCAGCAGAAGTATCAGGAAACCATTGACCGATATCTCCTAAAGCAAGGGCCCCCAAACAGGCGTCTGTCAAAGCATGTAAAAGAACGTCCCCGTCGGAATGTGCTTGAACACGATAGTAGGAAATCCTCATGC
>Ga0214917_10003554_pt1 | contig 17893 bp, 17 predicted proteins | sample LL_1208_BB_MetaG_FD_177983 | JGI IMG/M metagenome (GOLD analysis project Ga0214917, IMG submission 177983) | Freshwater microbial communities from Lake Lanier, Atlanta, Georgia, United States - LL_1208_BB | ecosystem: Environmental > Aquatic > Freshwater > Lake | place: USA: Georgia | collected... | reverse complement strand
CGTTGCCCACGCAATTCAATGCCACGCCGCCCGCTAGACAAAGGTGCTTCATGCCCGTCAACTGGTGGGCGTGCCGAGCCATTTTCAGCATGATCTCCTCGGTGACGACTTGCACAGAGGCCGCCAGATCCATCTCCCGCTGGGTGATGGGGCTTTCCCGTTTTCGGGGCGGCCCCCCGAAAAGGGAATCGAACTTTTTTGAGGTCATGGTCAGGCCTCCCGCGTAATTGTAGTAGGACTGATCCATCCAGAGGGATCCGTCTTCGAAGATTTTGACTAAGTGCTTGCGAATCAGGTCGGCGTAGACCGGTTCGCCGTAGGGAGCCAGACCCATCAGTTTGTACTCCCCAGAGTTGACTTTGAACCCACAGAAGAAGGTGAAAGCGGAGTAAAGCAACCCGAGCGAATGCGGAAAATACAGCTCCTTCAACAACTCGATCCGGTTTCCCCGACCTACCCCGATGCTCGCCGTGGCCCACTCCCCCACCCCGTCCATGGTCAGGATGGCCGCCTCCTGAAAGGGCGAGGGAAAAAAGGCACTGGCAGCATGGGACTCGTGATGGCTCGGATAAACAAACGCCTTGGAAAATCCGGGTAGTTTTTCCCTCATCCGCCGGGGAAGGAATAACTTGTCCTTCAGCCACACGGGCATCGCCCGCAGGAAGGAGGAAAAGCCGCCCGGGGCGAGGGCCAGGTAGGTTTCCAGCAACCGGTCAAATTTCCGGAGCGGCTTTTCATAAAAGGCCACGAAATCAAGATCCTCGTTCCGGATGCCGGCCTCGCGCAGACAATACTCCGCCGCCTTTACCGGGAAAGCTTCGTCGTGCTTCTTGCGTGTGAAGCGCTCCTCCTGCGCCGCCGCCACGATCTTTCCGTCCACCACCAGCGCGGCGGCCGAATCGTGGTAAAAGGCGGACACGCCTAGAACTTTCATTATTTTTTAATTAGCCGGTGCCCGGGTTTCTGCCGATTTCATTTTTTCAAGAAGGATGGGGGTTAGATGCTCAGCCACCCGCCGGCTGCCCTTGTCGTTCCAATGAAAATCTCCGGGGATGAAGTATTTGCCGTACGTCTCTTCGGGAGAAACGCCTGGCTCCACGAAACAGGGGGAAAGATCCACAAGGGAAACCCTGTTTTTTTTCGCGAAATTCTTCCAGAATCGGGTGTGTTCGTTGTCCATGCGCCCCCGCGCCATCATCACCGGATAGGGATAAACCACGAGAAGAACCCGGAAGTTTTCGGCCCGCCCCATCTGCAGGATGCGCAGTACGGCTTCGCCGGACTGTTGTAAACCTTCTTCCAGCCAGTTTCGGGATTCGGGTTGATCGAGCCAGGTGAGCTTCCAGTTGTTTCCCCGTTGCCCCTTTTCCCAGTCGCTGAATTCCTGCTTTTTCGGGAAAAGGGCTCGCTGCAGGGCGGTCACGGCCTGAACGGTGAGGCTGTACTCATACCATTTGAGCCGGAAGAAGCGGGGCTTGTTGGAGACCTTCATCTTCTCCTTCCCGTCGAGGAACTTCTTGTAATCGTGCATCTCTTCCCAAAAGTCCCCGGCATCGATCAGCACCACCGCCAGGTCCCACCGCACCCCTTGCTCCAGAAGTTTTCGCATCCACTTTTCGGTCAGCGAGGGGCAGTAGCTCGCCACCCCGAATCCCAGAACCTCGATTCCCCCGGATCCCAGGTTCGTTTGCAGGTGGGCCGGCAGGCTCTGCTCGTAAGGAAGACCCCAGCCCTCCGCGAACGAATCGCCAAAGACTGCCACGCGGGGACGATCCCCTACTTTGGGCACTTCCCGGCAGGAGGCATCTTTCCCTCCCAGGGAGTTGATATACATCATCCAACGATAGGGGCCGTACTGCTCTGGCTGGCTCTCCATCGGCCGGAATCCGTGGTGGGCGACCGGATCCTTCGTCCGCACCCATGGCTCGATCCGGGTGATTTTCCAGGCCACGGGAACTCCAAAAATAAAGTCTCCGGCAACCAAGAGCGCACCCAGAAGCAGCAAGTGGTAGAGGTAAAGCTTGGACACCCGACGCTTCATCGCTCCCCCTCGACCCCTTTGGGCGCGTAGATTCGGATTTGCTCCGGCCCCCGATCCAAGGTGACCGGGACCCTTTCCCGAAAAAGAACGGCTCCTGGATCCGGGTGCCATTTCTCCACCGGAACGATTTGCGCGGTGGACCGCTGCAACACCCAGCATCGTCGCAGTTTTTCCGGTCGGATGCGCGCCACCATACGTCGCAAATACTGCTCTTGATTTTCAAAAAACCAGCAGGCCTCGGGAGATTGGGCCCCCAACAGGTACACCAAGCCGCATAGTCCGTCGACCGCAATGATGGGATCACCGGGCTGGTAACCGGTTAGGACAAGTCCTTGGCCGACGTCCTGAACCGCCCGAGCAAGATTGGCATCCACAAAAAACCGCTCTTTTTCCGGACCGAATGTCAGGCGGGCATTTTGGTTCCAGATGGATCCGATTCTGCTTAAGTCTAAGAGCGAGCTGGAGACGCGGCTTGCTTGAATCAATCCCAGGCCGGTGAGCGCAACAATGGCGAGAGGAAATTTTTTACCGGATCCTTTTGATGGCACTCGGGCGAGGGCCAGGCATCCGGCTGCCGTTAAGAAAACCGTGCCTTGGCCCGCATAGTCAGCGATCGAGGTGGCTGTCCCAAATCCCAAAAGAAAAGGTGTCAGTACCAACGCGCAGAGTACGGACGCCGGAATGTCAACCACTGACCCCCGACCACCGAGTTTCGTCTTCTGCCCTCCACCCTCTGCCCTCTGCCTCGTCGTCCACACCACACCTAGCAACCAGCAACCTGCCAACACCGACTCTTTCCCAAATTGATCATATCCTCCCCGCCACCAACCACGAGCAGCAGCCAGGAAAAAACCGGCCATAAAAAGGATCGTGCCGATTTTCCCGATCGGCCATCGGAGCGGTTGCCGCCAGGCCAACCACCAGAAAAGCAAGACACCCGGCAGTAGCCATACGTACGCACGGGCCACCCGGTAACAATAGTAAAGGATTTCCCATGCGTATTTGGGCAGAAGATAGAATCCGTGGGTTCGGGTTGTATCCTGAAAGATTCTTCCGGTCTCCCATGTTGACTTCAAAGCGTCCAAGCCGACAAAGAAAACCAAAAATCCCCCGGTCAACAGAAGGGTTGCCGTACCCGCTACCACGCCAAAGCGGACGCGTCCGTCTTTTGGTCCGGCTAGAAGCAGCACGGCGAGCATCCAAGGGGTAAAGACGATCCAAGATGACCATTTGCCGGTAAAGATGAAAAAAAGACCAAGTGCGACCTCCAGAGCACCTCGGCGAGCCGCCACAAAGCGGAACCAGCCTGACCAGACGAGCATGGCGCCGATAAGAACCAGCCAGTTGTAGCAAGGCGATCGCGCACCCGCGTTGCCATAAGTCAGAGAGGAGATCATGAGAACCGGCGTCATCAGACACAACCACGGGGAAGCCGCTTGCTTTGAGCCTCGGTTAAGATAGCTACTTAGGGAAAAAGCTAAACGGCCAGCGACCACCAACGTCAGCAAGAAGCCAGTAATTCTCAGACCTGCAACGGACTGGCCGCTGAGCAAAAAAAGTGGATGCAGAATAAACCCGTGAAGGCTTCCGTGACCCATGGTGTGCCAGGGATTTAGGGCAAGAAGATAATAGCTAGGCTCATCCATCATCTCCAGGCCTCGGTTCGCCGCCCAAAGATGGCAAACCAAAGCAAAGCCCAACGCCCCCCAGACCGTAATTTTTGCCGCATCGATAGTGAACTTGTAATTCATTAATCGTGGCCGAAGTAGATTCTTGACCATTTTTTTCAAGGTTTCGTCTAACAGCTTATTTCTCAGCTAATTTTGAAGAATATAAACTGTCCGGTTTTTGAGATTTTATTCTTCCGGGTTTTTTAAAGAATAAAATAACCTTATGCTATTATACTTCAATTGCTTAAAGAAGATTAAATAAAAAGTCATGCACTTTAAAGATTTCTAGTTTTTGTCTTTTTTTTGTAAGGCGTATGACGAGTTTTATTTTAAGATTTTTTTTTAAAATTACCGCATGTTTTTGTATTTTATTAATGAAAACAGTTTGGTTGCTAAAAATAAATAAGTAGCTCTAGCTTATGGAATATCTTTAGCAAAGAGCGGGCCGAAACCATGAATCAAATGAAGTTTTTATTTTGGAGCGCCTTTATCCTGATTTTGGCCCGTTTCACGTTTTCAGGCATTTGGGTTCCTTTGCAAACAGAAAATATTGAACAGGTTTGGGAGGAATTCGCGCCACTTAAAGTTCACCTGCAAACAGGACAACCTATCGAAATTTCCAATCCTAGGCAATACGGCCCAGTTTTTTTTCTTATTTGTGAACCCCTGTGGTTTTTTTCTGGTTACCAAAAAACGGTTTTTGCCAATTATCTTTTCTACTTGGGAGTTCTTTCATTCGCCACGGCATGCATTTTTTTCTTTAAAACACTACGTGCATCCTTTCCGGGCTTTTGGCCACTTTCAAGCGATAAACTGTCTAGTATATTTTTTCCCGCCTTACTCATAACTTGGGTTGGTTCTTCTCCGATTTTGTATATTTTAAACGTAAAGAACGTTGAAAGTTGGGAACTTGCACTCATTTCCTTAGCCCTATATTTCCGTTTAAAAAATGTGTTCTGGCTTTGTGGATTTTTTATCGCTTTAGCAACCCTGATAAAAATCCTGCCGATTGTTTTTTTATTTTATTTCCTTCTTTGTGACCGAAAATCGTTTTTTTATTCTTTTTTGTTTTTGCTAGGAATGATGATTGCTTTTTCTTTTTACTACGGTCCACAAATGGGCCTCTTGTATCCTCTTCTGATCACAAAAGCTTCTTTGGGGAATACGTGGGGCGCTTTTCACATGGAGAATCTTTCCCTGAAAGGTTATGTTTTAAAACTTTTTTTCAACTGGAAGGTTTCGACCAACTCTCTTTTGGTAACCACCCCATTGATGGAGAAAACAGCTCTTTTTTGGGCTCATGCTCTACAAATCCTAGGAGGGTTTTTTTGGTTATTTATCCTTCTTAAAAAAAGGGTTTTATTCCTTAATGTACGCTGGAGCCTTCCTTGGGAATGGGCTTGGGTTTGTATGGGAATATTGGTATTTTCGCCTCAGACTGCCTTCGAGTACGCAACCATTTCACAAGGCGCATTCTCGTTCTGTTGCGCCCTTTGGATTCTTCTACCATATTTACGATCCCCAATTTTCTCGTTTTTTCTATTTTCGGGCATTTTTTTAGTTTTGAATATTATGCCGCGCTCTGTGGTGAACAAAGGTTTTTTTATTTCTTATCTTAATGATTTGCTTGGAAACCAACATTTAACCGCTTCCGAAGGCTACCAACTCTACGGTTTTCCTTTGTTTGGCTTTATTGCCTTTATGCTTTTTTTGATTGCGGCTAAGTTGAAGGTGTTGAAAGAACGTGCGCACCTCCTTCAATCCGGCTGAAGCTTTAAATTCAAGTTATTTGCAGCTCGAGCTGTGTTCTTTGCTTAAGCTTAAGCCTCTAAGTATCTCGCTGAATCTCTGGCTTAAACGATTCGGGTCCCAAATATTATGAGCTTGTTTCCAACACTCATTTCCCATGACGCCAAGAACAGGCGGGTCCATCAAAACCTTAGTTAAGGTGGCCCTCAAGGATTCTATTTTGCACTCCTTTGCCAAAAACCCGCTTTTTTCGTCGATGATCATTTCGGAAATTCCCCCTACCGGGAAGGCCAGTACCGGTGTGCCGCAGGCCAGAGACTCCTGGATCATGCAGGGCGCATTTTCCATTCGTGCCGGATGCACATACAGGTCGGCCGCCTGATAAGCCGCCACCATCTCCCCATCAGAGACAAGGTTTCCCAGATAAACCAGACCGGGCTTTGCTTGCCCATGCCGGCCAAAAAGGGCCAAAGTGGCGCCCGCAGGATGAAGCTGATCCCAAGCTGCTATCAACAGATCGAACCCTTTTCGGGGATCCTTTAGGGAATCAGCTCCGGCCAAAATCACCACGCCTTTCTCGGGGAGGCCTAGTCGGCGGCGTGCTTTCCCCGGATTGCCTGGACTGAAAAAATCCAGGTCGATCGGGTTTGGCAGATGGTCGCACTCAGCACCGGTTATCTTGTGCGTCAGCTCCGCCAACCACTTTGACGGAGCCGTCAACCTTACCGGATATTTTCCCTTCTCGCCACACACTTTCTCCACCTTAGAACCTGCCCGCCTTCCCACCTTCCCAACGCTTTCCCCTGTCCCCATTTTACCTTTTCCGCCTATGGAAATCTCCCAATACGACTCTCCCCCGCTTCCGAGTGCCCACATGTCATGCAGCGTCCACAAAACCGGAGCATGATTTCGGGCAATCGGGATCATTGCTTCGGACCATCCCCACTTCCCCCCACCGGCAATGTTATGGAACCAAACCACATCCGGTTTTTCTGACCTCAAGATTTCATCTAGTCGTGTTTCCACTCGCTCCCTTCTTTGCCGGCCACGGTTGCCGAAAAGTTCGCGGAACCGTGCCCACCCTCGGGGCGGTTTTCCGCTTAAAAGGTGGCCCCGGAACGGGTTTTCGTCCCCGACAACCGGCAGCATCTCCCAGCCCCCGCGCTCCAGAAGTTGTATCCATCTCCCGGAAGCCCGTGCCGCCCCCCCACTCCTCAAATGATCCTGCACAACGAGGATTTTCAGATTTTTTAACTTTCCAACCTCCAGCGGCTTCAACGTCTTTCCCTCCCCCCTTTTTCCTTGGTTCTCTTGCCTACCAAGCCCTTGAGGAAGCCTTCCACTGGCCGGAGGATTTTACGGTCCAGCCGATAGTCAAAAAGCCGACGATGCCAGGGAATGGGATCCAGCTCCGACTCTTTGAACATGCCGGTGACATGGTGGATGGTTCGTGCCTGACGAGGTACCTGCTCTCGGTGTTTATATTTTCGGATTGTGTCCGGATAAAGTATGTCGCGTTGGAAGATTTTGATCCCCTTCACGGTGATGAAATGGAAGTCTTCCGTTTCGATGTCATACCGCTTCAAACCTTGCCTCCGCATGATCCGGGTCAGCAGATCGGTGGCCAAGGGGGTGGATTCCGGATGGCGCCGGAAATAGTCCAACATTTTTTCAGGAAGCCAGTGCCCAGGGGGAAATCCGAAAACGGCAGTGCCAATGGCATTTTTTCGGATCCGATTCTGACTGCATTCAAATCCGAGGAAACCCCCTTCCCCGAGCAGATCATCCAGCGGCCGAAGCACCTCCACATCGCAATCAAAGTAGATCCCCCCAAAGGAATGAACCCTTTCCCATCGCAGATAATCAGAGGCGAAGCAGTAATTTTCCCTCCGCATTTGGCGGACGACAAAAGGATCCTCCAAAGGCAGGTTGTGGCGGGTCCACTCCCGGAAGACAAAGCCGGGAAGGTGATGTTCCCAGGTGCGACGGAATCCTTGTAGTCGGTCTGGCAACGGCCGGGTGTCGAGCCAAATGGAGTGTACGATTTTCGGAACCGACGAAGGAAACCTGGGCGGATTCAGCGGGCCTTGGTTCATTCGGCACCCCCAGAGCCCGGGAGAGGCTTTCCGGCATCTCGGCCAAGGCGGTCGATGATTTTTTGTATGAACGTGCGTCGGCCTTCCAGGGCCGCATAGTGATTCCGGAAAATCAGCTGATCCAGAATGGGCTCCATCCGCAGGGAGGAAGGATGGCTCAAGGGAAAAGACATGCTTTGGACAGCAGGATTCGCTGAGGAGGGGGCGGTTCCGTGCGTATGGGTGGCTCTCTGATCAAAGCCGGTGTTGTGTGTCAGGTTCACCTGGGGATGGATCGTACCCATGCCGGCATTCCACATGCTCCAAATCCATGGATAGTCCCAGGAGTCATGCAAACCGGCGTACGCCGCACGGATATTTTTTGACCAATACGTTTGCTCCGTCCTGGAAAAGCCTAATTCATTCCAAGTTTCGTTTTCCAGCAGCCTGACTAAAAGGCTCCCCGTGTGGTCGTAGTGCTGCCAAGCACGCCGCCAGGTAGCCCAACCCCAGGAGTGGTGATACCGGGAAAGACGGTAACTCGACGCCATGGAGCGCTCTGGCGGCAGATAGTTGCTCCCGGCAATCGCGCCCACCCGAGGTTCGTCGGCGAACCTTTCGAGGAGTTCTGCGCAAAAGGGGAAAAAAGATGGATCCGGCAAAACATCATCTTCGAGGATAATGACCCGCTCCGTCTGGCCGAAAACCCAGTTTAATCCCGATACGATGGATTTCCCACATCCGAGATTGTCTTCCGATTCCCGCAGAACGAGGCGGCAGGGCCAGCGGATTCCGCTGCGAAAAAGATCCCGGCATTCCCTGACCTGCTCTGCCTCCTCCCGGTTTTCTTGGCGGGGCCCGTCGGAGATCCCAAAAACCACCGCCGGCCTGACCTGATCGAGTCTCTGTAGCAACCGCCGTAGTTGGTGGGGCCTTCGGAAGTAAAACACCGCAACCGGAGGAAGATTTTCAGATTTCATGATCGGAGTTTCTTTAGCCATCTTTCGATGGGGCGCAGGACTTTCCGGTCAATCCGCCAGTCGAGCAAACGTCTTCCAAGAGGCAAGGCATCGGCGCGCCCCCCCCAGTTGGCGGTGCCATGATGGATGGCCACGGTTCTTGGTTTCACCTGAAGTTCTCTGCCACGGTCGATAGGGGGGTAAAAAAAATCTGCGTGGTAGATGCGGATGTCTCCCAAATCCCAGAAGTCTTGGTCCGCATCCGCCTTCCCCAGTTGGGCAAGGCCGCGGCGAAGAAGGCTCTGGGTGGCCAAGGTTGTGTTCATAATGGCCCTCTTCTCGCCTTCGTACCGGGCCTTCATTTCCCGGATCCATGAATGGCCGGGCTCACATCCGATCAGACCAAGAGCGGCGGAGTTTTTGGTGACCCGATTTTGCGCCGACAGAAAGGCCAGGTTGCAGGATTGGGTTAAAAGCGGGCGAATGTCGGCGATTAATTCCATATCAGTATCCAAATAGACACCCCCTTCAGCCTCTAGTACATGCAACCTCACATAATCGGAGGCGAAAGCCAAAAGCTTTCGTTCCATCATTTTTTTGACATAGGGATGCTCCATGGGGCTGTTCGTTTCATCCCATTTGCGGACTTCCCACCCGGAAAGGTGTTTTTGCCAGCTACGCAGGCAGCGTTCCCCGAGATCCCCCAGCGGCTTTCCCCCCAACCAGACATAATGGATGATTGGCGGGATCATCGGGGCAGGGCTCGGGAGGCCACCAAGTCACGGATGTGACCGGCCAGATGGTTATGATATCCGTAAAGTTTGCGCTCTTTTTTAGGGCCAAAATGACGAAGCCAAAGTCTGCGCAAGGGGCCAACTCCTGCTTCCGCCCACATCTGCCCGGCCAAACGTCTTCGGTCCCTTTCGTTCCACCGTTCCGGGTGTACCGGATGAACCGCCCAGCGTCGCACCAAGCAATGAACGGCAAATCCTCGGGACAGAGCGCGGAAAGGCACCCAATAATCCCACCAGGGGGTGCCTAGCATAAACCGGGGATTGGTGAAGAGCCCACGGAGATTTTTTCCCAAAACCACGCCATCCCATCCCCAGGGATTGGATACGGCACTTCGATTGCCTGTGTCGAGATCCCACCGCGGAATCAGGACTACATCCGATTCGCCCACCGGACCGATCACCTCTGGGCCCCCATCCAGGATCAGATCGGAGTTGAGAAGCCAGGCTTGGTTTCCTTGATTTCTGTCGAAGGACAGTTCGAGCAGCTTGGCAACGGGCACCAAAGCCCGACCTTGGGCATCCCGCGGGCCTGGCATAAATGGAACCAGCTCGCAAACGGAACCAAAATCGGCCAAGACCGCAATCTCCGCTGGGGCGTTTAGGCTGCAAACCGCAAACCCGTGACGGACCCAGCTGATCAATGCCTCCATCTGCACGGTCTGGCGTTCTCTTTGGGGTGAAAGGGATGTGCATAGGGTAATCATGGCGAGTCGGGAATCGCGGATTCCTCAAGCCAGTCCCCACGGGCGCGCATGGCCTGCTCTTTCTGTGGTCCGATTAAGTAGTTGTAATGAAGCAAAAGAGCCGAGGAGGAGATTCCATTTTGTAAAAAGGCCCCGTTGGGGACAAGAGTCCGGTCAAAAGCCAGGGTTGGAATGCGGTTTTTTTGGATGACATCGTTCAAGAAATGTTGGTCGCAGTCGTAGTCCAGCAATGACCGTCGCCGGTGCCACCCGTGATTGAAAATGAGGGGATAGCGCTTTGGCCACGGGGCCCGGATGAGAAGGAATCCAGAGCAAAGGTTGGGACATTCCCTATGAGCACCAGGCCTCGGCCTCGCTTCCTCGTCGCATTGCCCGAAACACAAGACCTCCGGATGATCTTCCAGGCAGCTCAAAAGATAAGGCCAGGGATTCTGATAAATGGCGACATCTCCGTCTATAAAAAGCAGGTGAATGCCGGGAAAAACCCGCTGGCAATCCAAAAGCAGATCTAGTTTTGTAAAGGTGATTTCCTTGAAATCCCGGCTTAGCCAACGAGCCACTTCCCGGCCACGGGGTGCGTTCGGCAAAGTAAGAGCTTGGATCCCTTTTTGTTTCATTTGTTCTGCCGTGGCACAATCAGTCACGGCAACCGCTGGCCTCCAGGGCAGGCCCCTTGCATGAAGACAGCGGTATAGGTTCAGAATGTGGGCCGCATACCCGGGGTTGGCCAAAGTGATGGGAAGAATTCCTTGGTGGATCCGGGGAGTTCCCCAAGTCCGCAGCGCCTGGCCGTTTCGCAGGCTGCGAATTCGTGCGGCCAGAGAAGCCTGTATTCTCGAGAAAATTCCGCGCCGCTTCACATCATGTCGGAACCGCTGCCCTGCAAAGGAAAAGCCCTACCTTCAGGTTTGCCTCCAGGAAAGTGGAAATTCCTGATGAGGCCCGGTGGGTTGGGAAGTAACCATTCGCTCGGCATCCAGTCTTTTTCCATCCAGAAACTGCCGGAGAAGCTCCTCCTCCGAAACGGGATATTGCCGTCCGGCCCGGTTGGCAAACTCGGTATTTACCCGGTTGATGGGCAGAGAAACGTAGCAGGACTGCTCGGGGCAAAGCATCCAGCCCGGGGCATCCACTGCACCAAATCGATTTAATCTGTCCTCCAGTTGGTTGGGATTGAAGAATTCAAATCGCCGGAGCAGCTCAAGGATTCTCTTTTTTGGATATACATGCGCATCCAAGGAGTAGACCACGCGGAAGTCTCCCTTTGCTTTCCGCCACTGCCAGGCCAAGAGCGCCTCACATTGGTGGAATCGGGGCAAAGGGTAATTCTCATCCGCCGGATGGGAGTAGGAGCAGTTGCGGCCAAGGCGCAGACCAATCCCGGCCACCTGACCCCAATCAGGTTCGGGCAAGGGCGGGACAGGCGCAAAAAATATGCCATCGTCGGTACAAAACATCACGGTCTCTTGGCGGAGGGATTGCAGGATATTCTGGAGATCGCTGGAGAATTCTTTTTGTTCAATCCACTGGCATTCCGGGTGGAGTTTCCGGGTCTGCCCATACGCTTGGCGGTGTGCGGCAGAGTTGCCCTGCCAAAGAACATGCACCTGCCGGCAGGCAGGAACCATTTTCCGCAAACTACGGAGTAGTGCATCCAGCTGGCAGGCCCGGTTTTTGGAAAAAACCAAACCGGCGAATCCGGTCAGATTAGCCGGTCGGATCCACCGGAAATCCGGCGACGGCCCGAAAAAACGCCGAAGGAACGGAATCAGGAGAATCGGGGAACAACTTTCATCACGGTCCGTTACATTCACTCCGCGGCCGGTCCTGGTTCCAGAGTTTCGGCAATTTCAGGCACAGATGTTTAGGCGGGGCACCAAGGCTGATGTCGCAGAGGGCATTCTTGACGTACTTGAGGGTAAACGCACCGCGCGAATCACTGGGCATGGAAATGATAACAAAGGAGATGTCACTTTGCAGAATGGCCTCCCTCAGATGGGCGGTGGTCCGAATTAGATCGCGATGAGCTGCAGATCATATCTGCCAAGCCTGTTTTCTGAACAGGAGTCCCCACAGCCAAAGCACCCACAGCCTTGCCGGAAATATCTGCACCCGTAACCCTGAACCCTCGGGACACAAAACCGGCCACCATGCTTGCCACGATTTTTCTCGGCCAAAAAAAGAAGATGTTCATTCTTTCCAGAACCGTAACAGCTTATATCCTTTGTTGTAAGGTCTTCGACCACTTCCCTTCGCATGGATTTATTCAAAAGGCGCCTCAACAAATGCCACCAAGATTGGCAGTGTTTTGTCAACATGGGCATGAAATTTCGGCGCCTTTTCAGGGACGAGAGGAAACTTGCCTGTTTTTATCTGGCCACTCTGCCCAAGCGGAGGGGCTTGGCCTTTGATATTGGTGCGAATCGTGGCAATTATTCCAAGGTTTTGGGTTCCCTATTTGAAAGGGTGATCGCCTTGGAGCCCCAGCAACGCCTTCTGCCGGAAATAAGGCGCAACATCCGCAGGTTTGGCAACATCGAGCTTGTAAACTGCGCCGTCAGTGACCACGAAGGCACCGCTCCTATGTTTCTTTCCATGAACCACGAATTAAGTTCTCTTAACCGGAATTGGATGCAGTCCGTTCAAACATCAGGGAGATTTTCGGATATCCGTTGGGATGAAACCGTGGAGGTTCCCACCACCACCCTCAAACAGCTAGTGCAAAAATTCGGGGTGCCGGATTTTATCAAAATCGATACTGAGGGAAATGAGCGGAAGGTTTTGACGACCTTGGATTGCAAAGTGCCCTTGTTTTCCCTTGAGATCATTCCGGAAAACAACACCGAGACCCTGCAAATTATCAATCATCTGGAGAGCATCGCCCCCTGTTCCTACAACCTGGCCCTAGGCGAAGAACCGTGCTGGGCCTTTGCGCAAGCACGGCCCGCAGAAACGGTCATCTCCTTCCTTCGAAGCACCTTCTCCCCACCCGCTTGGGCGGACCTTTACGTCCAGATGGTATGATTCGCGGAAAATATTTTGTGATCGATGTGGGGACGTCAGCTTCTGCGCCCCGTGGTAGGCAGCTGAAGAAGATTTATGGTTGCCCCGCAATGTTTGTGGAGCCGGATGCCGAGGCCTTGTCCCAGGTTCCCTCCGGCCCAAAGGACATCAAGGTTTGCGCCGCGGTTACCAGTTTCGACGGCGCAACTGATTTTTACTTTTACCAGGATGGGACTCATTCCCTTTTGGAAACCAACCTGGAAGAAATCCACCAGTATATTGACGGCTATACGGGCAAGCCCGCGCAGATAGAGGATTGGCGATGCCGCAAGAAGACCCGCGTGGAGTGCTTTACCCTTCACACCTTAATCGGTCGCCATGGCATCGACCGTGTTCCCGCTCTCAAAATCGACGCTCAGGGACATGATTTGGAGGTCGTGAAAAGCTTGGGCGAATCCCTGGCCAAAGTGAACCGGATCGAGTGCGAAGTCCAGGTCACACCCTTTGAGGTTTACAAGAAACAAAGCAAGAAAGGGGACTTGGTTTCATTTTTGCAACAAAGGAGTTATCGCTTGATTCGGTGCGAGGCCCAAACCTACGAACAGGAGCAAAACCTCATTTTTCAGAGAAGCGCGTGGTTGGATTTCTTTTACCGGCGCCTCAGAAGATTTCACAGACTTGGCAGTTCTCAGGTAGTTGGTGCCTGAACCTTTTCAGGGCCCAGGTCGGACCGACCCGTAGCAGACAGGCCAAATAGCTAAAGGATGAAGAGGCCATCACGAGCAAATCCGCTTCTAACATCCTGCGAAAGGACAAAACAGGATGCTCATCTAAGACATATTCGACCTCGGTTTTTTTTTCTAAAGCCCGGATACCCGGTAAAACCCCTTGGCTGATGATTTGAAATAAAACCTTTTTCTTTGGCGCAACCACGCGGGCTTTTTCTTTCAAGATGTAGTTTTGCAGGTGAAGCAGGCGCTCAAGATTTCGCCTAGGGTTTTGCCTCTGGCCCAGGTTTTGGCAAAAATAGCCGTAGGCCTCCCCTCCCTGATCGCGGACCTCATCCTCTGAATTCAGGTTTCGGAGATGAATCGCCAAGGTGAACCTTTTTCGCGCCTGCGAAGGTTTGGGTTGGGGAAACTTCTTTCTTAGTTTCTCGACCGCCTGGTTAAAAACCGGTTTAGAAAGGGAATCGAGCATGGCTTTGGGATTTTCTATAAAGGGTAACTTCCGATGAAAGAGATCGCGCCTGCGATGCAGGTTCAATGCAGAAAACATCGCTGCCCAGATTTTCAGATAGTCCTCCAGAGAGCCTCCTGAACTCTTATAATGATGTAAATATTGAAAAGGGGGGCAGGCCAGCGTTTTGCCCGCCAATTCGCAAAGAAGCAGGGCGGAAATTACATCCTGGTACAAACTCCCCGCTCCCTCACGATGGCCCGGTCGTTCAAAATATCCCACGACTGGTTCCCGGGCAGTCTTTAACTCCCGGAACTCCCGAAACGGTTGGGTCCGGCGGAAAAGGTTTATCCAACTCATCCTTGGATCAGCCTGGAATCGCCGCCACGGGATCTGATCCGGCTCCAGATCTCACGCACCAAAATGGTCAAGGTCAGTGCTTTTCGGTTTCGTAAGGGCCGAAATGCCAGCCACCATGAAAAATCCCGCCGAAAAGGGTACCCGGTGAATCGGCCCGTTTGCCAAGCCCAGCTGAAATATCGATCCGCTCTTCGTTTTTCAAGATTTCTCCAAACCCTTGTTTCCAGCAAGGTGCCCCGGGTCTTCTCCATGAGATAGGACTGCAGGAGATCTTCCAAGGAATGGTCCATCCGTTCCGAGACCTGCTCGGGGTGGCGTCGATACTCATAAATGGGCTTGGGCTGGAAAAAGATTTTCGCTACTTGGGCACATTCGCACAAGAGCACCACGTCCGCCATTTCCCGGTACTCCTCCTTGAGTCGGTCTGCCACGGCAAGGGGGGAAATGCCGAAACAAGTCCCCGGAAACGGGATGAAGCTTTGGGAATACCGCAAGCAGACTTCCTCCTGACCATGGAGCACGAATGGCTCTGGCTCACGCGGGAGGATGAGATGCGTGGATTCGGTCTGCTTGGAAAATACCTCAAGGTTGTGGGAACAGATCCAGGGGGATTTCTGTGCAGCTGCAAAAGCCGAGAGAGTCTCAATGTAGTTGGCCTTGAGCCGGTCATCGTCATGGATCACGGCAAAGGGATGATGATCCTTGAGGGCTTGGAGACCCCTCCGAAATGCCTGCCACTGTCCCGAACGAGGCTGCGGTGTTTTCAGTAAGGTGACTTCAGGGGAGACAACTTGTGCAAGCTCGGAAGCTCCCCGAGAAAGAGGCGGGCCATCATTGACCAACACCAAGCGGCCAGCTTTTTGGGTCTGGCAAGCCAAACTTTCCAGACACTCCTGGAGATAATCACTCCGCCCTGCTGTAAGCAGAATCAGGGAAATGGGTTTCATCGCCTCCGAACCGCCCCACCCAAGATAAAAGCTTCTCCCACAAACGCCATCGGTCGGCCACGTTTTTGTTTTATTGGAAATTGGTTCGGAAGAACCATGTCATTTTTAGCGGAGAAAAGCTTGCTGAAAACGACTCATCACCGCTGGAGGCTGAAATTTTTCAAAGATATCCTTGCCTGGACGCACGGCTGGGAGATTGGCACGAAGAAGCCCCCCCAAATCCCGTGGATTGGTATAGGGCAGTTTCGTATCCCCTAGGATCTCAGAGTGCCCCATTTCGGGGGATCCCGCATACGTCAAAACCGGTTTACCCAGCATCGCGAACTCCAAACAGGAAAGTCCAAAGGTTTCTCCCCGCATCCGCCCGTGGAGCATCGCGTCGCACGTATTGAGGAACTTTCTTTTGGCAACTGGGTCTGCCGTGGCCGGTAAAAATCGGATGTTGGGCAAAACCCGAGCCCCCGGAAACATCCGGGTGTTCATGAAGAGAAACCAGATATCGGGCCTTTCCTTGGCCGTCTCCACCACCGCTTCGTGGACCCAGGGAATATCAAAGGAATCATCCCCCCCATGCCGACCAAACACCGTCGAACTTTTCGGTATGGCGATCTCGGCCCTCAGATCTCCACCCTCCTCGGCCAATCTGGCCATATGTGGCACCCACGGGGCTTTTCCGTACGCCATCACCTCAGCCAGCCAGGGGGAAACGTAGGCATAGACATCCCCGTGGAATTCCGACTCCCGAAAGATGGCATGGACCCCCGTGGGAACCTTTTCAGAAAAAACGCCGTCGTTGAATCCGTTCTTGATACAGTAAAAAAAATCAGCGCCCTCTTCCCGGAGAACCCCTTCCCTCTCCTCCGGCGTGTGATAAAACCGCAGAGGGGCGATGCTTTTCATCCGCTGGCTTACTGGATGTTGCTCCGCCCCCTCCCTCCATGGCATGAGAAAGAGGGATTGATTGCCAAGAATCTCTTTGTTTCCCAGAGCATAGTCCATTAGGGCAATTTCCGTCCCGCGGTAGCCGAGATAAGAACTATGGAAAGCGATTTTCAGTTTTTGGTAGTTAGGCTCAAGGGTTGAGGTGTTGAAAAGAATCCCCTCAACGACTCACCCCTTCAACTTTTCAACCCATAATATTCATCATCATGAAAAAAGAATCTCAACCGGTAGCCGGAACGTTCCAGCAATCGGCACCACTGCGTATCGGGCTCACGGTTCTCCACGATCACCCAGCGGGGCTGGAGCCGGCCGGCCTTTAGATCCTCCCATACCTTCGGGAATTCGGATGGACGATGAATGGCGAGGAGATCCACGGTTCTTTCCGTTGGAAATGGTTCTCTTTTCCCCGCGATTTGGCAGCTGCGCACCGCGGCCGCTTCTTTTAGGGGCCTCTTCCCCTCCACCCAGATCGTCCCCTTCCAACCGTGGAGTAGCTCCAATCCCAGGGTGTGGCTTCCGATGACCCCGTTCCCGCCAAACTCCGCAAAATGCCCCTTTTTTTTCGGCTGAAGAAATCCGGTCCAGAAGATCCGGTCCTGGTCCCGTTGGCATTCCAGAGCCCCGGAATCGGCATGCCGGTAGAACAGGCCTTTGCGTCGTTTGGCGTGCAGGCGCTCCGAGGAGGAGGGAAAGAGGGAATACGCCAGCCCCTTTAGTTTTTTCTTCATCATGATTCGCGTAAAGAAATCTCGCTCACGGCGTTGGGCAAGGCATGCTCTGGCCTGACCTGATGCTTCGGATTCCCGAGATCTTTCGCCCCTCTTTGTCCCTTCTTCCCCGGTCCACCCTTTGCTTCCTGGAAACCGGTGCGATTCCCGATCTTTCCAAGCCCGCGCTCCGTTCCCAGCCGCATGGGCGCGTGGCGTTCGTGAAGGGCGAATACTGCTCCCACGTGTACGGGGTTCCCGGAGACTCGTCCCAACTGCGGGCCCTGGCTTTGGGAACCCTGAAAACCTTCGGCCCCCTCAGCCTGTTCACCCGCTACCGGTGCGATTTCCGGATTGTGAAGCTCGATCCGGCCCCCGAATGCCAGGTCTGGCGGGAATTCTTCGCCGGGGACGAGGATCTGGAAAACTCCCGACGGATTCACGAGAACTTCCGTAACCTTCGCCCCGAGGGATCCCCGCCAGGCCAGCCCACCCAGGGCGAGTTGGCGGTGTCCGTGGATGACATCGACTGGGATTCCTACGGGGCGGTTATTGTCCAGGATTTCGCGGTGCCGGAACGCATCGTCCGGAAACATCCGGGGATTTTTTGGTCGTTCTGGATCAGCGAGACGGGTTCTCCCTCCTTCAAGCAGGCCTACCGGCAGGCCCCGGCGGGCTACCATGTGTTTCTCAACGGGGGTTCCCGCCGTTGGCGCGTCCGCCCCTCGCTTCACCCCCACGCCTTGGAATTTCCCTACATTCT
>Ga0214917_10003553_pt1 | contig 17895 bp, 54 predicted proteins | sample LL_1208_BB_MetaG_FD_177983 | JGI IMG/M metagenome (GOLD analysis project Ga0214917, IMG submission 177983) | Freshwater microbial communities from Lake Lanier, Atlanta, Georgia, United States - LL_1208_BB | ecosystem: Environmental > Aquatic > Freshwater > Lake | place: USA: Georgia | collected... | reverse complement strand
GCCATTAATAATCAATCTATTTGTTTTAGAATCTATTGACTCTAAAAAATTAGATAGTTTTTTACTTTCGCAAACATCACTACCTAAGTGAATGTCGCTAATTATAATAGCATCATTCATACAGTGTATAAACAAACAATCCAACAGAAAATACTATAAACGCTACTGTTATCATTGTGTACATATTAATCTCCTTGTTTTAATTTTGGATTTCAATTAACTGATCATATTTTTTTAGTTGTGGAAGTTTAAACTTGCTATAACCAATAAAAACTTGACTAGTGATAACCCCCATTCCAGTAATGAGAGTTACAACTAGACCAACTATAAATATAGTAAAGTTACTCATTTGACAAGATTTCCTAAACTAAGAATACTAGGCACCCAAAGTCCAACGAAAACAGCCTGATCCCTATTAACGTTGCCATCTCCAAGAAACCATAAAGTTACACTAAAAACAAAACTAGCAAACGCAGCAACCACAAAATAACCACAACTCTTCATATAATAAACCTTTCTTTTAAGAAGAACTTCTAATTTCTCTGAGTATTTTTCGTGCCAACGCGGCACCGCCAACTATCCTACCTTCATTATAGTCATCAAGACCATAACCAACAGTTGATTCTCTATCTTTTTGATCTTGTATAGCCTCTAAACAAAGTTTTTCTACTATACTTTTAAGTTCATAATATTGTTTGTTAATCATAAATCAATATTGACTTCGTGAGCATTAAGTAACCTATAAAATTCTTCTCTAATCTTATTTAATGCATCATTAGCATCTTTAAAATCATGATGGTATTTATACCATGCTCGTAATTGTTGACTAAACTCCCATAAAAATGATTGGGTCTTTAATGACTTGCTCATTATCTCGTATTCTCTTTGATCTTCTGGAAGATCGAATTCAAATATGGTCTTCATCATTTGCTCCAAAATGTTTCATAACTCCATCACGAATAACAAATACTTTGACTTTACCACTAGAACGAATATAATCACGCCCACCATCAATCATATTGCCATTATTAAAACTCTTATAATCATGACGATGAACGCTATATTCTAGATTTCCCTCATCATTTTCTACCATGCCAAAAGTTAAATCTTCTACTCCATCAGCATTGGCTATATATGGTTTATTGTCACGAAACAATATTGCAAAATATTTATTACCAAATTCTGGATGCGGAGTTTCTCTGTAAAATACATCAGCAATAGCATCGTGAAATTCTGTAGTACAAACGTGTTTAATTGATACTCCATCCTTTTCCGAATAGAGTTTGCAAACCTTGTCTGTATCAGTTATTGGGCAGTGTTTAATTAGCATGATTTTATCCGGGAAATTCTGGAGGAATCCACTCTTTATCTTTATTTCTACAATTATTACATAGTGTAGTTATCCATCCACCTTTATTTGGTTTACCACTATTACCACAAACCTCACACACTTTATAACTATACTCTTCTGCCATGTCTACAACACCTTCAATATAATCATCGCCGCCACTAAAGTATATTCTAAGTCCACCAAACTTTTCTTTTATTTGATCAAATTTAACAGGAACATAGTCTAGATCAGATTGGTCATTTTGTGTGCCGAATTTATTTCTTGTCGCAATTCTTTCATAGATATTCTGCTCATGTTGAAATATTCTCCAACAAATAGAGGATAATAATTCATACCAACCATTGTTACATTCTATACCCCAATACATACATGATTCCATACGAGACTTACCCCTATTGGAAAATAGTTGAGGATATTTTTCAAATAGAGCATTTTGTAATTCTTGATCCATAGTCTCAAACCTTGTCAGAACTGTGTATAATATCTAGTTTTGACTTATTAACTAATCTAACAAAATAACTTCCACAAATTCTTTTTTTGACCAATCGATCTTCTTCAAATTCACAATATAGATTTATTCTATATTTATCATCATAAACATTTACAATCTTATTGCCAATATAATTTTTAGGCTTAGAGATTTGCTTAAACAATAATCCTTCTACTTGAAGTTCCATTATTCTTTCTCCACATTGGTCATTAAAACAAACTTTGTTACATTAGTTTTTTCGTCTGTGAGAAAATAAGTGTCGCAATAACTAATTTCGTCGTTTGCGGCATCATAAACTTTTACTTCTCCCTGCCAATCAAAAGTTCCATGCTTGCTAATACTATTTGCTTGTTCGTGTAAAAAATTGTATAGTTCTAACCAGGTCATTTTGTTCTCCGAAAATAAAAAAAGATAAAATTATCTAGCACGACGATTAGCACGATGAAGAATTCTTAATGTTTCCTTAGCATTTGCTGGACAAACAACCAAATCTGGTGCTGTTTTGTGAGAAAAATTCATAAAACCCACAGCCCTTTGTTCCATACTACATTCTTTACAAATAATTTTTCGTCCAGTTTCCACAAGAAACTCGTATCGGTCAATTCCAACATCAGTTTTGCAATAAATACAATTCATAGCAGCCTCAATTATACCAAAAGGTTTGAACGTGTCAAGGACGAATAAAAAATATCTTCAGAGTTGTTGGTAAAATAATCCTCATTCGTACTGTAAAAAATGTTATATAGTTCTAGAGCATCGAGAATTTTTTGACAATTCTTGCACGGCTTGCTCAGTAATATTCTTCCTTCTCTATTAATCCTAAGAACAACAATCTTCCAATTAATATCAATGGAATTATAGCGATCCAACAATTTAGAAACAAGATGACTTTCAGCATGAGGAAACGGATACTCCTTATAGGTGGATATGTTAAATCTTTCACCCATTCTAAATGCTTTTGCGCTAAATCGTATAGGATTGTTTCCTGCGAATGCTATCATTTTGTTATTATCAAAAGCCGCAGCATAATGATAACAACGTATAAGAGGATGAGGCTGCCAACTCTTATATGCTCTTTTGATTGTCTTGTCCAATATCTTCATAAATGTTTCCAAAATGGTAGCGACCCATGCCACCATTGTAGCATATACTACTTATCGGGTCAAGAGCAAGACCGTCTTTAGTTTTTTTTATCTAACTGGTATGGGTCTGGCTTGTAGATATTATCACTATCTAAGGTTGTTAATAGTTCTTTTGAATCATTTTGAAGTGATTTCAAAGGAATTTTTTTTACATCTTTTACTTTTGGATTATCTGTTAATGGTCTGAGTTGTGGCTTTTTATTCATATTATTTACTTGCTAATAGATATAGTCCTATATTACTAAAAGAATACCCCAAATATGCTATAAACATACCAGTATTACCTTTATATAACTGTTCCAAAGATACATAAAAATATAAGCAGCCAGTAAAAGCAATTAACCATGCACTCATACTAATATTCCTTTTGGTGTATCAATTAGTGGTATGTGCGAGATACCAAATCTACAATATAATAATCAGAAAACGCTCTTTCCGCAATTACTCGCACTAATTGTTGTTTGGGCGTTTTTTGTTAGGTGTTACGATGGATTATACCAAAATTTGCAAAGTGTGTCAAGAGAAACTTCCTGCTACTAATGAATATTTTAATAAACAAAAAGGCGGAAAATATGGACTAATGGCAAAATGTAAACCGTGTCACAAACTATATAATCAAAAAATGTATCAAAAACATCAAAAAAAAAGAATTGCGGAAAAGATAGTGTATAGACAAAAAAATCATTATAAGGTATTAGAATCCAATAAAAAATGCTATCAAAAATACCGAGATAAAAGACTTGAAGAAAAAAAACTAGAAGCAAAACTATATCCTGAAAAAATTAAAGAAAGACAAAAGCAACAATATATTAAGCATAGAAAACAGAGATTGCTTGATGTTAAAAACTATCAGATAAAAAATAAAGAAAAAATAAGAAACAAACGTGCTAAGTACACTATCAATAGATATCGGAACGATCCGGCTTTTAGGATTAAAATGACTTTATCAAGAAGAATGAGGGGGCTAATGAAAAAGAATGGGACTAGAACGGTAGATCTTATAGGCTGTAGTATAGATAATCTTAAAAAATATCTAGAGTCTAAATTTAGAGATGATATGAGTTGGGAGAATTATGGTAGAAATGGTTGGCATATTGATCATATCAAACCTTGTGCTAGTTTTAATTTAACTGACCCACAACAACAGAAAAAATGTTTTCATTATTCTAATTTGCAGCCATTGTGGGCTGCTGATAACATCCGAAAGTCGGATAAAGTTCTTGATATTGTTTAATAGCATAATCTTTCATTTTAATTTCATAATCGAGATCAAATTCAAGTCCATAAGTATTAATCGGTTGTGTAGCATAGTCAGCGTGTTTACGGGGATTATTACCCGGTGCTGACTCTGAATAGTGGAAAAGTGGAGTTGTATTCCAAGTGTCATAGCACATATTAATTGCTTCAACTTCTGGAGTATTATTTGAATGACATTTATGATGTAAATAATCAAAACAGATTGGTATGCGAGTTATCTGATGAAAGATATCTACTAATTCACGAACACTCCAGCAATTTAGTTTATCGTCACATTCTATTGTCATTCGTTTTTGACAATTTTCATCAAGACGTTTGAAATTTTCATAAAATCTATGACTAATTTCTTCGCGTGTTCCGTTGTTATTATGAACGTGAAGATTCATGGCAGCATTTGTATTGGCCGGCAAACCAATTCTATCAAAAAAACTGCTATAAAAATTTAGTTCTGTAATAGTTTTTTCTACAACCTTTTCCGATAAACTTGCTAACGAATTATACTCTGAAGGATGGGCTGAGACACGAACATTAGTACTTTTTATAGTTTGTTCTATATTATCAAACTCGTCCTGAATATCATCATGATTAGGTAAATCTTCTAAACTAACATTAGCCTCATCATAAGTTATGAGAGGAAAAATATCGCTACTAACACGATAAACATAGTTATTTTCTGAACAAAACTTGATGGTTTCATTCGTTACCATGAGATTATTTTGAATTCTTTCGCCTAGAATTTTGAGGGCTTCCTCTCTTGGAAGCGAAGAAAAACGCTTGTATGTCATAGTCTGATGACTAAGACCTTGCTCTTTAAGTTTGAGACTAATACAACACAAACCAAATCTGATCATAATGACTCCTTTGATAGCATCTTACCACAGTATCGGCGTTTGTCAAGAAAAACTTTAATGTTTACTACTATGATAGGTATATAGTTGATTAATTTGATCAATAATATTTTGTGGAGTATGTGTTTTTATAAATTCATCATCATTATCAGTAATATATGCTTGCAATTCATCATTAATAACGCTTTTATCATATCCTTTATCTAGAATGTATTGTACAGATTTTTTAAGTTCTTTTTTGTATTTTTGACATATAAGATTAATATCTATTTTATATTTTACAGAATAAGAAAACAGAGCGTGAGATAGTTCGTGCCTTAATACAGATTTATTTTGTGCGCCTATAATATAGAAATTATCATGCCTATATTTTAGTATTTCTAATAGGGCAGTTTCTTCTTTTGTTAATGGATCGAAAAGTCCTTTACGAAAAGGAGTTAGAACTGTGCTAGGAATGTTAAATCCAGACCAGTCTTTGTTATAAGTATTTGCTCCGTAATGAATAGAATACCAAGATCTAATTTGACCTATAGTGAAAATTTTATTTCTAAATTCTGGATTAGGACTTTCATAATGTTCTTGAAATCTAATAAAAGTATTAGCAAGTTCATTTTGAGAGTCTGCTTTTACCCAAACACAATTAAATGGTTGTTTTGTAACAGTAATCATGAACTACTAAGATTTATTGCAGAATAAATATTTAAAAGATTATGGGTAAATGCAAATTTTGCACTAAATTGATTCTTAGCATCATGTTCGTCTTTGGCTTGAAAAGTATCGTGCAAAATTAGGGTTTGCTTATAATTATCAGTTTTTTCATAACCCTGACCTGTTACTAAATATTCTTCTAGCATCATATACTCCATTCATTATTTGGGCCACCGCAAGCATCTCCTATATTTGGAAACTGCTCGCAAAATATTTGCTTACACTGTTTTGCGATATCTATATGTTCTTTTTGAGTACCATTTTTTTCTCTGAGAGAAATATATGTTATCCAAGAACGTAAATTACCATTCATATATAATCTAGTTGGTGTAGCGAGAGGTAAAATAAATCTTGCACACTCTTTTGCTACTCCATCTTGGATCATACCGTCGTATAAAGCCTTGCTTTTCGCAAAGTGTTCTCTTATTTTGGTATTCCACTTTGATCTTATTTCTTCTGACATATCATCTATACTACTTTGTCTATTTTTAGTATCCTGTCTCCTAAGTTCAAACAATGGGATATCTTCTGATAACAATGTTGTATCGGCATATCTTTGTGAGAACTCTTGAAAATTAAAACTTTTGTGACGTAAAATTTGAGCTGCTAATCCTCTTGTTGTGTTTATTTCCAGAGTTAATTGGGCCATTTCAAATATTGACCAATGTTTATGATCAATACAATATTTTAGTAATTTAGTATAGTTATCGCTATCTTGTCCTTTGGGATTAGATACTCTAGCGCAATATGATATGATTTTTTCTGCATCCGGCGTTACACTTACTAATTTTACGCTCATAATTATTCCTCTTTACCATGCCACCATTTAACGATTTTTTCCCACACTGGTTTGAAAAAATATACTGCAATATATCCAACTATTCCATTAATTATAGCGGATAATATCGAGGCTAATGTGATTGATATGCTTTGTGTCTTAGATATTTGTTTCTCATCGTCTGTCATAATTGATGATATCCTATCTCACAAAATTGTCAATCAGACACTTATCATATTGAAGATTCACTATGATAGTATTTATTCTTTGTATAACATAATCGATATTAATTCTATATTTTGATGGTAGTAACATATCTCTAATTAAATTAAATATATCTTGAGATATATTTTTTTTATTTTCATATACTATATATGGTATATTATGTTTTTTATCTTTAATAAAGTCTATAATATTTATTTGTTGTTTATGTGTAAATTTACCAGTTAACATAAAATGAATCAAACAGCCAATAGAATAAATATCGTTTTGTTGAATATTACCGTATGCTCCATTCATTTGTTCTGGTGATATAAATCTTACCGTTCCAGATATAGTATTGGAACATTTATCGCATTTGTGATTATGTTCATCAATAGATATTCCTAAGTCTATAAGTATAGCATTATGATTGTTAATCATAATATTATGATAAGATAAATCTCTATGAGTAATAGAATTATCATGCAAATACTTTACTGCTTCAGATATATCTCTTGCAAAATACATTGTTTCTAGTTCTGATAAAATTCCTTTAATATTAGCATACTCTATTAAAGAATATGGTAATAAATCTAAAACTAAATAACCTATTTTTTGCGGTATCCATTTACAGTAATTAACCTTTTTGGGTAGTGAAAGTTCTCCAGACTCATGTATGCGGATAATATTTGGATGATTACATCTTAATAAAAGATTTTGTTCATTTTTGAACATTTTATAAGCATTAGCAGACTCTATCTGAACTATCTTTATAGCATATTGCTTTTGATTTTTTTTATGTTCAGAAAGCCATATAGAACTGTTTTTTGTTTTCTTTAATATTTTAATTAGTGTATAATTTTCAATTATCATAGTATAAATCCCTATTAGGAATTTACACTTAATAATCGCTCAAAGTAAATTTTATCTCTTCTTTATTAAAAGAATATTCTTCTTGATATTTAATATGAGCATTATTAGTTATATGATTATATATATCTTTAGCCAATTTACTAACACTTATAGACAATCCTGTTACGGTAGGATCATCTTCTTTTGTCCAATAATAATCGTATTTATTATCTTCATTTTTTACTTTTTCTCTAAAAGATGAGTAACCATGATCTTTTGCCCAACTTTTAACCTGTGTCCAAAGCATATTAATTCCTTTTACAATTTCCACCAGAACATTTAGGTTTACTAGAAAATCCATTAGCATATCCTTGAAGATATGCTTTTTGTATTTTTTCTACCATACTATGATCATGCAAATCTAAAAGTTCATTTTTCCTTGTGGCCGCCCAAACTATAAACCCCTTTTCTTCATCGCATAAATCATCAAAATTAGTATACAATAAAGAATATGGATATGATTCGACAAACAAACCCGTATTAACACAAATCGCTATATGCTCATTGTTCTTTGAGTCTGTAATTATTTGGTTGATTACCAATTCTTCCCTGAAGATATTGTATACGATATCTCCAATATTTAGTGTTAAAAATTCTTTGAGTAGCATAAAACATCATTACTTTAATGTGCCATCACTATTAAAATAATTTCTAAGTGTTGACAATTTAGAATCAGCATCATCCAACATATCTGTATATTTTTTAATTTCTTCCAATATATCAGAGTGTTCACCTATGCCAACACTTTTATTAAAATAAAGATCAAGAGTAGCAACTGCTTCTGTGATCTTAGAAATATAATGTTGTTCTAATGCGCTGTAAAATCTATTCATTATTATATCCTATTCTTGGTAGTAGGTTTTGATCTGTATTAGTAATTTCTTTTAGTGAACACACTAATAAATACTGAGATAAATCAATATTCTGTTGAGAAAAAAGATTAATCAAACTCTGTATATGATTACATATATAGTTACAATCCATCTGCTTGTCCAGTTTTATACTAACTTGTGTTTTAAGCACAAAAATATCCTATTAAAAATGCTAAACATATGATAATATAATCAATTGGTTGTAATGCATTGTAATATAATACAAATATATTAGTTATCAATTCTTTTAATACTCTCAATAGTATATTTCCTAATTTGTGTAGATGGTTGTCCAGAATAAGGCCATAGTTCTTTATTGGAATTATCTGTCCAAGGCTTAACCTTTATATCTATTCTATTTAGAATATCATTAATGGCAAAATCTTCATCATGAATTTCACCACTAATTAGAAAAGTCGCTTTGGTTTTAAATTTCATACTAGATTATTCTTCACCATACATACTACAACATCATGAGCGGTATCTGGCACATTATTACCACCCATATAATAACTCTCAACTATGTGTTGAACAGACATGGGGTACATTTTATATGTACTATAGTATTTAGGCTTATACTCATTTTTAAGATAGAACCCTACATTTTGTTTAAATTTTAGTATTTGTTTGCGAAGTTTATTCATGGTACTGCGTTGCAAAATTGGGTGAGTGTTTGTAGGAATCAAGTTTGAAACATTGACACATTGTGTCTAACATTTTTTCAGCATGAAGTTCGAGCATAACTTTTATACCACAGATAACATTTGAGATATTATCTCTTGACATATCATGCTCTAATATTCCTTCGTTCAAAGTATCTAACTGTTGAACAAAAGAATGTAACGTCGATATTTCGTCCTCTAAATTAAATCTATCTTTCATACTTTGGTCTTTCTTGAGGTTAAATGCTTGAGAATAGACAAATATTTTTCTGCATCAACCTTGTTATCGAATTCTGTCACAATTTTTGCACCATCGCTCTTTGGTAAGAGAATTGGTTCATTATTCTTGGTGACAACAAACTTACCATTCTTTTCAAGAACACCAAAATTAACCATAGATTCTTCCTTTAGGGTGAAATAACACAGTTACTAACAAATATTATACCGCGTGAAGGCGGCGGGTCAATAGGCTTGTCAAACTTATTAATATTTGACACTACCCAACCATATTTCTTTTTATTTTCATTCCAGTCACAAAATTCGTCTCCTTCTTCAACTTTATGTCTGTTATAGTCATCTATCCAAGATTGTTTATCTGGATATTCAAAACTATGACTAAAAGTAATAGTTCCTATAATTTGAGACTTGAATCTACCATATTTACCCGGCGTTTCAATAAGCGCCAATTCAACTCCTTCGTACTTTACTGGTAGCGGATACGGGCGTGTCTCAACGCTTTTATCGCCATTAATTAAAAGACGCGACCAAGGAATCTGTACATTTAAACCAGAAAGTACGGTCAAGTTTTTTACTATCATTTTGATTGTGCTTTTGTTTGCAGAAAATTTTTGATAAAATTTGCCAGACCATTAAGTTCCTCTTTGGTCATTTTAACTGTTAGAATATCCCAACTAATAACATTACTTAACTCTAAAGTAATATCAAAGTCATTATTATATTCGATATCGAATCGGTTAACATCTGTTTTAAAAAAGTCTTTTGTAACTAACATAATATCTCCAAATTGGAACTCTTACGATTCCTCATCGTATCACAGTATCGACCAAAAGTCAAGAGCGTCTTTAACTATTTTGAACTACGAGGATGACCTTTTGGCAATAAATCATTGTCCTGTTTGTAATTAGGATTTGATGGCCTTCCATTTCTTAGCAAGTATAAAAACGCATTAACTCTTGCTATTGCCCATCCATCTCTACTCATATTAGGATGATGACTAGTACTAAATGCTCCCGCTCCCCTTCTATAAACAGCCTTTAACATACCAAGAGTAGCCTTGCTACCTTTATCTTTTTTGTTATGTTCGGTAACTAATGCTTGTAATCTTTTAATTACCGAATCATCAAGAGTAATTTTGCCTTTGTCGTCTTTTGCACTATCTGGTTTATTTTTCTTAGATCCTTTTTTCTGATCTTTTTTCGGTGCCGGAGTTTTTCTTGGATCATTTGGTCCGGGTTTTCCATATTGTAATGCTTCTGTGGTTTCGCCTTTACCGTGTTGACAATGCTGACGACAACTAAAGCCGGGAACTTGATTTGGCTTGCCACAATTACAATAACTCATATCTTTAGACGATACATAGTTTTGTATTGCTTCTAGATATTTATTAGTTCGCATATTAATTCTCCTTATGGTTAATATACCCCAATTTTACCAATGATGTATCACATTGGCTATAATAAAAGCACAAGTTATGAAATTAACCAAGATAATACTTAATTTGATCCAAAAAGCGGTCCATGCTTCAATTTGTGTCAAAATAGGAATGTCTGGAGCATCATAGTCATCTTTTCCTACTCTATGATCTATTGCTCTGGCTAATATAAGAAGTTTTCTATACATTAATTAATACTGGTATATAATTGATTACAGTAAAAATCTCCATAATTTCTTACTGCTACAAGAATAATAGTTTAAGAACAAGCCTTTACATATAGTAAATACATTTCTGCATCTTCTATAGAATCAAATATTGGCACAAATTCTGTTCCATCGCTTTTTGGTAATTTTAGTAGTTGTTCATTTTTATATACTACAACATTACCATTTTCTACAGATATTCTATATTTCATTGTGTAACCTCAATGTGCCATCTGTTGCCATGAAGTTCGGCAACAACTCCCATATTTAGTTTAACAAGTTCTGAGACAATTTCGGCCAATCGCTGAGTTTCATTTAGGTAAAGATATATCATGTTGTTTTCTCCAAAATTTTTGTATCTCTAAGATTATCTTCGCCTTCTCTTATCAAGGGCAACCAATAGTATTGGTAAATATCATTCCACGATGGTAGTTCATAAAAAGGACGACCTTCATTTACACACTGACCGTTACGCTCATAAACATCATAATAATCTACCTTGCGATTATCGTAGTTTGTCATATCTCTATAACAAGCATAAACATCATATGTGCCATATGAAACACTAGAATCAAATATATAAGTGGCTACTAATTCATTCATTGTTATTCTCTTTCATCCATTGTTCAAAACTGTTAACTGCATGAGTATTGTTATCAAAAGTCCACAAAGTGGTAAATCTATGCAAACCAACTTCTCTAATTATTTCGCTAGCCCAAACCATTTCATTACCTTGGGGCTTACCCAGTAAATCTGTCCAAATTTTTTGAGTTACCATTATTTATGCTCCACAAAACTATTATCAAAACTCTGGAAAAGACCGTCTACTTCATCAGCAGTCCAAGGATAATTCGGACTATTATCTTCATAGTGTTTCAGATGTTCGCTCAAACATTCAAGAGCATCCAAAATCATTTGCATATCATGTTTTTCAATATAATAGTTCATATCGGCCTCCAAAGTATACGTCTAAGAATACGACAGTATCGGCACTTGTCAAGACAGACTTTAATTTATTGCGTCATCTGACTATTTTTTCCACACTAATTTTCATATTGGTATGCTGTGTAGGAATTAAACAATTTGGATCATTGGTTACAGCATTAACAGCCTGCCATTCATTGTTAACATCAACTATTTCGTATTCATACTCTGTTGTAATAATTACTTTATAATTAGGCATTATTTTTCTCCTGGTAAAGATTTATCTATTATATTCAAACAATATCTGCTATCATAAAATCCATATCCAGATTGAGTTCATCCCAATCATTCTGCGTAACATTTCCCACCACCAAATAGTTATCATCTTTGGAATAGTCTTGGTGTTTATCGTACTTAATATAAAAAGGATCAGATTGTGATGATTTCATTTGATTCAAATCGACCACCAAATCTTGAGCCTCTTTGTGACCAATAACATTACTAAAACATTTAATAAGAGTCATTATTCTTCTCCAATGTATTAAGTTGATGCTGTAAACTCTGAACCACAATAATATTCATTTCTAGTCTGTGTCTAATATCGGCTAATCGCCACAAACACAAACAAATTAATCCAAATAGAATAATATCAAACAACAGTTGATTCATTTTCTTTTTTATGTAGTTTGGAATGTTAAGGGTTTAGGCCAAGGCCACCCATAATACTTAGTACAAAGATTTTCAACGTCCTTTACTGAATAAGAGACTGTGCTATTTAGACCGAATTGTTGCTGATTTTTCATATTTTCTTTCAGCAATTCAATAGCATCAAATACAATGGCCATATCATCTTCTTCTATCCAATAAACTTTAGTCATTTCTTTTCCTCAATCGTTTCATAGATAAAATCGGCCAATCCCTTTAGTTGCTCTATAGTACAATCATGAGTAAAAACGGTGGTCATAGTTTGATTGTTATGAATAGAAAAAAATATTCCTTTGGATGTATTTTTGATAAAAAAGTTCATATTCTGATTTTCATCAAAATAGTGATGTCCAGACTTTATTGTCATTCTTTTTTCTCGTAAGGATCGTATCCTATTAATTGATAATAAAACTGAAATAGTCTGTGAATTCGTGCATTAATTTCATCATGGGTTTTCCAACTATCATCACCGTCAATATCTATAGTATCTTTATAGTCTTGAACACAACTAATAGCATAAGCAATATCATCAGCAAGAGTTGGTTTCATTTCTTTTCTTTAATAGTCTCATAAATAAAATCGGCCAACCACATCAAATTCAAATATTCCTAATTGACGTAAAATTTCTTTGCCATAAGGGAACTCATTACCTTGCGGTTTACCATATTTGTGGGTCATAAGCCCTTTCTGATCTGATTCTTTTGATTTCTTTCCCATTTCAACCCTATTTGCCATAATTAAAGAATTGATTATTAGAAACTAGGGGCTTGATTTCTCTTAGACGATTATGAATAATGGTCAAATTATTACGGTCAATACTCACTTTATCATGTAGAGTTTGACTAATTACACTCTTTAATAGGGCAATTTCTTTATCGGTTAATAATACGTTTCTATACATTTTTTTCCCATATAACACACTTTTATTATCCCCATACATACATAGTAGTATACCAGAGGGTAGTCTGGTTGTCAATAGGGTTTATCGGTCAATCCCATAGGGAGACTTTAGCCATTTTGCATACGGGCAAAAGCAATAAGTAAAAATCGTTCAATATTTTATGGCTTAGTATTTCTACACAGTATGGAACTAAACTGTTGATTGGTAATATGAGTAAGGATCATGTTATTATTATTGATCTGATTTAATACTGCTCTTATTACTCCCGTCTTCCATGCTTTTTCGTGAGCATAAAAATCATGGCCCGATATTACTCCTCCCCTTTTTACTTTTTGTACAGCAAGAGAATACTCTTTATTTACATGGGAATAGTTATGATCAGAATCAATATATATCCAATCTAAAAAATCGTCAGGAATTGATTCTAGCCACTGAACAGTATCTTGTTTTACTAGATGAACATTAGGGTGAGGCAATTTTTCTCTGACAGAATCTTGCCAATCATCATAGTATAATTCTGGAGTATGATATTTATAAGTTAGATCATTTCTTTCCCAAATATCTACTAGATACAGTTGACTTGGTGAAGTTGCATTAAATAATTGTATCCCATTATCTCCCCGACAAGTTCCTAATTCTGCACCAACTCCATTTTTAGGAAAAAAAGAGTATAGTTCTGGTCTATTTTTTACTTCTATAATTTCCACAATTTTAGCCCGAAAATGCCATTGTTATCATGATTTTTGATAAAAATACTAAAGAAAGTGTGATTGTTGCTACTAAAAGTATAGAAAAAGACTCTTTATTTATCATTTTATCTCCCTTTGTATCTCTTGTAATAACTTTTTGTTCTCTGTTTTGAGAAAATTGATGTATTTTGTGAAAATACTGTGGCTAACTTCAGTAAAAACTAACACATTTTTACATATACTATTTATGAAAGATTTTTTGATTTTTGGTTCTATAGAATACGAGGTTCTAGGATCGTATATATTTTTGTTAGGATCAGTTTTGATATAGTACGAATAGTTAATAATTCCACTATTAAAATTTTTGGACAATTTATTTTTAACCGCTTTGGCAAAAACGTTGTCGCTATTTTTATCTAGTCGTGGATAGTTATCTTCGTCCACAAAAGATTCTAATCCTTTTATTGTATAATATTTTTCTGTATCTTCTTTTTTATCGATAGTAAAATTATTCATAATTTCGCTGACTGTGGCTATCCGGGCGATCCTAATAGTTTGGGTATTACATTAGTATCTTATAATGGGAGGAGATGCATATTGTATAAATGTTGAATTCCACTGAGGAAATAAGCAACATCTTTTTTGTTGTATAATAATATTGGTAGTTGGATAAGTATAGTATGGATATGGTATATATACTGGTTGCTGAATATAAACTAGTGGAGTATAAACTACTGGAGTATAAACTGGAACTAGTTGCAACGGAACATTAGTAACAACAGGCACAATATAGTTCTGAGAATATGCATTACTAGATAAGCATATCATTAATAGTAGACAGAATAAATGTTTCATAAAACTCCTGATCTGGGTATCATTGTGACCTCATACCATATAGTATGAGCATACCTCAAAGGGGCAACAAGAGTTTCAGACTACTCCTGACTACGTTTATAGGCCACCATATAGTTTGTAATGGCCGATTTTAAAAATCTAGAGTATCGTATGGGCCAATTTTAACTGACTGTCTCCATTGTCGCAACTCCGTAGGATGGGCTGAGACAAATAAGATGCAATTATACTTGACGAGTCTTAGAATTCTTTTATATTTTATGCAGCACGGGGGAGGTTATATATACTATGTCTTTCTGTATTCTTTCTCTTGACCATAACCACCGTGATGCTAGTATACATTAGTCCCATTTGACCAGAATAAAAAAGATTATAGCAATTAAAATCATGAGTGACTACTCGTTGGATGATAGTAAGGGAAAAGAATTTTTATATTGGCTAAGAAAAAGAATAGAGAATGTTTATAAGGATAATGATAGCGAGATACTATCAAAATTAGATAAGATAATATATGACACTACTATAGTACCAAATACTATTTCGCCAAGTACTATAGATTTTATCTGTGTTAAATATTTCAGCAACTTTCACCAAGACCACAATTTTGTAGCGGACTTATTTGGAGAAGTTAAAGAAAATCATATAAATGAACAAATTAGATCTTTTGTTATTAATATGATAGCTAATATATTTAGATCATCAAAAAACAAACAATTAGCTTGATACTATACTATTTAGCTTTTTAGTCAAATTATCAAACAACTTATTAGTAGGTGCTGTTAATGCATAATCTTTCTGATAGTTTTTAATAGCATCAAGAAGTTTCCATGCTTCGTTTTTACTTATTGAAATATTAACAATCTTATCTTGCATAAGGGACTCCTATTTTTGGCTGACTATGAGCAACTAACGCAAATCTGAAGGATTAGGTGGAACAATTTCAACATATCCTTGATCATTCATTATAGTATGATGAAAAGCATTTAACATAAATCCTGCTTTTCTATTAAGATACTCTACTCCTGTCTTAGCAATAAAGAGGCCGCTAAATACTCCGACTACTACTATTGTTAGCAGATAGAACATCTCAAAAACTATTCTACTTTTACTAAATTTCATTTGAGATACTTATAATGTATAAGGGTTAATACTGTGCTACTTAATCCGGGCACAATTTTATATTTAGCAACATCCTTAATATCTGCCCAAACATAATCACTGTGTTCAAAATTAAGAACAACTTTATCACTATTTAAAATTGCCACAAAAACAGTTTTAATAGTATCTCTATAACTAACATCTATGCTCTGAAATAACTTGGGCAAATATGCTATTCTGGTTTCTTCATATAATTCTCTACTAGCAGCATGGGTTAAACTTTCTCCATCTTCTACCATTCCTCCCGGTAAACAATACTTACCCGGCATCCATGGCGAAGTTTCTCCACGCTTTAATAGCAACAACTTATTGTTGTATATAGCAGCAACAGTAGCAGTCTTTTGAGAATTATTATTCATATATTTCTTTCTTGGTCTTATTAAATTCATCATAAAACTTCTGTGATACTTCAGCAACATCAGAATCTTTAGGACCAAATAATCTTGAGTTTTCGATAACTGGTTCAGCATAATTACAAACATTCCAACCCAAATTCTTTTCCATAAATTCACTATCCATACTTTCTAACACATCATACAGAGTTTCATCATCATCACAATCTATAGCAAATTTAGTACTATAACCGACAACATAATTCATTTCTACAAAATATTTAGTCATTTTTAGTAATTTCCCTCATATAAATATTAGCAACTTCCAAATAACGATTAACACTTTCCATATGCTTACTATCACCAGTAGACACAAATTCCCTGAGACATTCTTTGCTACGGTCTAAAACATAATCTAGACTATTATAATAACTTGACATATCTTTCTGCATAATTTAAAGACTCCCTAAAAGTCGCTGACTACAACCACTCTGATCAAATCCGAAGGATTAGGTAGGACTATGATTGTTGATCTACAGTATACAACATATATACCATAACTATCGCTATAACTAATAGAACCGCCACACTAGTAGTATACCATATATCCATACTATCAAATATTCTCCAATATTTCGGGGGTAAAAATGATTAGACTACTGATTATCAATATAATATAATACTACCAATAAAAATATTACTAGAAGCAATAGTCTTCTCCTACCCATAGTATACCACCGAACCAGATTCGACGCAACTCCTTGATACATAAGAACTTAGGATCATTAGTTTTTTTAAAGAGTCCGCAAAAGTCGCTGACTATAGCCAACTTCGCCAACCCGGCAGGGTAAGGTGGGACACAAATGAGATTTGGTCTCAATAAAAGTTTATCTAATAATAGAAAGGGTAAAGTAGATCCTATCATTATAATCATACCTTTATGATATTTTTCCTAAGTCCTTATACCACAACACCTTACGTCTACCCTCCTACAGTATATCGACAAGGTGGCCCCGTGTCTAGAGTTTTTTTGACGTAACCCCTTGAGAATACTAAACTTAGGACGAAATTGGCGGGCCCGCCTCGCCGTAAGTCCTTATGCCACAATGGTTTGCGTCGAATGGCCTAAAAGCAAAAGAGAAAGCCGCCCCCCGTTAGAGGGACGGCCTTCCCGATTCACGATCCACGAAAGGAATCAGACGGCGTTCGCAAACTCCACGGCAGTATTGAGAGCC
>Ga0214917_10003551_pt1 | contig 17899 bp, 17 predicted proteins | sample LL_1208_BB_MetaG_FD_177983 | JGI IMG/M metagenome (GOLD analysis project Ga0214917, IMG submission 177983) | Freshwater microbial communities from Lake Lanier, Atlanta, Georgia, United States - LL_1208_BB | ecosystem: Environmental > Aquatic > Freshwater > Lake | place: USA: Georgia | collected... | reverse complement strand
GGGGACTGGGGGCTGCAAAGACGAACTTAGCAAGCGTAAGACTTGTGGGTTCTTTTAGAAAAGACCCGAATATTAAAAAGTATGGTGCTTCTATGAGATTAAGTCCGCAACATTGGGCTTATGGAAGACTCTTCGCCTTTGTAAATAAAGCACCTTCGGTGTATTATCGTGCAGACAATGATATTCGGGTTAAGTATGGGTTGAAATGATATTATCAATATATTCTTGTCCTTCTTCTTTTGTTGCAAATCTTGCTTGATATTTTTTTTTATTAACAACAACAATTGCCCTCCATCTCTTTACTCGTTTCATACTTGTATCAAAATAAACACAACCTATATTATTATCTCCGTGATGTCTTCTAAAAGATTGAGAATTATGTAAAGTATCACAAATTTCAAGATTACTCTTCTTATTATTCAAACCATTTCCATCAATATGATTGATAATTCGCTTGTCCTCACTATAATCGCCAAGACCCATAATAAGACGATGTAAATGAATTCTCTTTCCTCCTGTTGTAGTTTGAGCGTATGTAGTATGAGAATTTGATTGTGTATTTTTAGACCAAGTATATTTTGATACTTTTTCAAAATCTTCGTCATCTATTTCAGCAAATACGGGTTCAGTGGTTCTCGTTCCGCCTCTATGACCGCCGACTTGAATTAACATTTTACATAGAAAAATATTCAGGGCGATGGTTTTCCGTTTTTGAGATAATGTTCTACAATTCTTTTAAACTCTGCGTAGAGTTCATTTGCGTATTGAATATCTTTGATTTCAATCGCAACTCGTAGGTTCGTCGCGAGGCACGCCAGTGATGGTAGAGGATACTTCATTATTTATTATGGTCTTTTTAGGTCTGCCTCTGGGACGACCAGTTGGGACATATCTGGACATAACTCGGGCGATGACTTTTTCTCGGTTCGCCTCGTAGTATCGTTTAGCATTTTCTCTGAGTTTGGGGAGCAGTTCCTCGCGATGTTCTAAATAATATTTGGACGGCATTTGTTTTCTTTTTAGAAATTATTTTCTGTGAAATTAGTAAATATGAATTGTTGTCAAAGACATATCCAAAGGAACTTTTGTGTGTGCGATTGTGGTAAGGAAATGAAAAAGGTTGATGGATATAAATCCGTTTTGGGGTATTTTGTTTCTTTTTTTCAATGTAAATGTGGGAAGGTTAAGCGAGTTCAATGTGAATGAAAACTCACCTATCCGTTTTTGTTTCGGGGCATTTTGGAAAATCTATGAAAGTATGGATTTGCTTTAAGTTTTTCAATTAATTCTTGTGATAAAGGTGTTTGATTTGATGAGTTTTTTGTTGGTTTCATAGTTGATAGATTTAATGTGTATAACGAACTTCGGTCAAAGAAAGGGTCATATCTGCATGCTTCATATTGATAGACTAACAATGTCGGTCTGTTATACCATTGTACTAAATTACCGCTTACAAAATGATCTCCTGGAAGTGCATCATCTGCCTCTCTTGAACCTGGAAAATCATATTCTTTTGTTTTATCTCGTTTATTCCACATTTCAAACCCCAAATATTCACCAATCTCATCAATTAATTCTTCAATTAATTCTTTAATCGTCATTTTAAAAGATTTTCTTGTAGGTTTAAGAGTTAAATATCCATTTTATACGAAGATCTGTTTTTCACTCACGCAAATAGTTTCGTTGTTCGCTGACAGAATGCCCCATAGCAGTAGCATCTTCTTCCATCTCTTTGATGTCGTATTTAGATGACAAATAGATGTGTCGCAACATACTTGAACCGATATTCTTTCCAAAAACCTTGTTTAAAATGCGTGTTATTGAATTTACAATAACCATAGGACTGCCGTCGTAATATACTAAAAACTTATAGTCTGTTTTTGATTTTGATGGGTGATGTTTGAGATAGATTTTTATAATTTTCATAAGTGGTTCTGGTATATCTATTACTTGTTGGCCGTAGGTCTTTGATGTCTTGAATTTATTAAAGACAAACTGCTTTGCCGATAAATCTAAATAATTCTTACTATCTGTTGTTGCTTTACCTACATACATATCCAAATAGTCTTGATTTCTTCGTGGTGGTGTTTCTGTATATAGCGATAGAACTACAAGTTTCAAAAGAGTATTAAATTGATTTTCTGTAATGCTTTTAAGATTTGCAAACATATCAACTTCTTCCGTTAGTTGTCTTTGTTTTTCTTTTACTTCATTCCATTCAATCCAATTCTCTTTTTCTCTTGTTGTCTTTTCTGCCTTATCAATTTCGCTCATAGACCTTGCCTTCCCCATCATCATTTCATAGTAATGATTATAAACTTTCTTATAGGTCGGTTTATCCTTGAAAAAGGACAGGACAGAAGCAATACTTGTGTATATCGTTTTTTGCGAACTTTCAGCATATTCGCTAATCTTCCTGTCAATTTCACTCGTTTTTTTCAAAAATGCTAAATTCTTGAATGGTTCTTTATTATTCAAAAGACACAGCGTTTTTATGTACGCATTTGCTGTACTTTCACAACGCTCCCCTGCCTCTGTGAGTTTCTTTGAAAGATTTAGCATGAACTCGGTAATTTTCATTTTATATATTGTATATATCTTTTTTTTTAAAATGCTTACCAGGTCTGTTCATATGCACATACATATACCTTATCTCTCTTATTCTTTATTTATTTATTTAAAAAATATATAAAATAAATAAAATGTAGGGTATGTAGGGTATGTAGGGTATGTAGGGTTAAAAGCAAGAAAAAAAACAAAAAAGGCAAAACAAAAAAAAAATTCAAACAGATTTTTTTAAAATGAAAATCACGTTCAAACCCTACACACCCTACACTACTCTACATTCACTTTTTAAGACATAGAAGTTTATATGCACCTACATATACCTTATCTCTCTTATTCTTTATTTATTTATTTAAAAAATATATAAAATAAATAAAAATGTAGGGTATGTAGGGTATGTAGGGTATGTAGGGTTAAAAGCAAGAAAAAAAACAAAAAAGGCAAAACAAAAAAAAAATTCAAACAGCACTTTTTAAAATAAAAAATACCCTACATACCCTACATACCCTACACTGAAGAATTTGTAAAAATCTTCTATTTAAAAACATTACTAATATGTGTGAAAATGACAGAATATGGTAAAAATGAGTATTTTAAGTCATTTACTGGTAAAAAAATTAATTTTTTTACCAGTAAATGACTTAAAATACTCATTTTTACCAAAAAACCCTCGCCCCGACCGCCCCGTAAAGTAAAACTATTTAAAAAAATATCTCTATATAATGTAAAAATGAGCGAAACGAGCATTATTACCTCCCCCTCATCAATTCCCTTGCTCCTAACCAAACTTGAAGTATATGATGAAGATGCTTTAGAGGGTATGTTAAAAGACGAAGGCATATCAAAAGAGGATAGGAATAAATTGAAAGAATACAAGAAGAACCGCATACGGCCATATACCAATATTGTATCATATCAAACAGCACACGACGGATATGGTAGATTATATCCTACAAAGGGATTGAGTATCGGTTCGTTTAGATCGGATTTGAGATCTGCTTTACTACGCAAAAACTATTGGGATACAGATTTTGTAAATTGTCATTTTGTTATTGCTTTTAGTATATGCGAACAATATGGTCTAAAAAACACAGCAATCAAAGCATATATTGACGATAGAGAAAACATATTAAAACAAGTTCATTCAAATAGAAATACTGCTAAAACGATAGTTCTTGCTATTGGATTGTATGGGGGCGATATTTCATTATACGATCAATATTTACCATATTCAACAACTGAAAATCCAAAGATTGATGCTCTACCTTTTATTCGTCAATTACAATTTGAAACTAACAATCTTGCTGAAGCTATTTGGTCCAAACACACGGACAAGCATAAACATGGAAAATCAAAGGACAAGAAAGCGTACAAAGATAGACCAAACGGAAAATATGCCCTTATGAGTGCTATAATTCAAGAGGAAGAGAAGAAATGTCTAATGTCGTGGGATAGTTTTTTACAAAACAATGGACGCAGTTTAGATGTATTAATTCACGATGGTGGGTGTGTAAGGAGATTAGAAGGAGAAAGCATTTTTCCAGAGGAACTTATGAAGCAGGGCGAAATATTTATATTGGAACAAACAGGATACAAACTTACTATCAGTGTTAAACCTTTTCGTGATGGTTGGGTTGCGCCTGTGAAACGCAACGACGAATATGGATTAATGAAATTAGAACAAGAACGAGAGTATGCTCTTGTTGGAGATGTATTTTTTGACCGCCTACACCCCGAATATCCACCTATTCCATTGAAAAAAATGAAAACAATGTTGGAAAATAGAATTTTGTATGAAGATGATGAAAATGGAAAGCGTCGCAAAGTCAAATTTTTGCAGAAATGGTTAGAAGATCCTGAACGCAAAGATTACAAACGAGCAGATTTTATACCCGATATTTCTAATTGCCCTGACGATGTATATAATTTATTTACTGGATTTGAAGGCGAAAAGAATGAAACACGTGTAGAATTGGAAGAAATACCTGATTTGATAAAACCTATCTTATATCATATAGATATTTTAACGGGCGGTTATTCAGATTATTTTATAAAATGGTTGGCGAATATTATTCAAGATCCTTCTATCAAATCACAAGTTGGTGTATTTTTTCGCGATATGGGAGCATTATTAAATGAAGGCGGTGGAACAGGTAAAAACTTACTTTTTGACTGGATAGGCAATAAAATCATCGGTTCTCAATGGTATGTTATGATTAGCAATAATGCTGATTTGTATGGTGCTTTTAACGGAATATTTGAAAGCAAATTACTATGTGTTATTGAAGAAGCATCAGGACGTGATAATCATAAATCTGCTGATTTTTTGAAAGCAAAAATCACAGCTTCTACTACGCTAATCAACAGAAAAGGCATAGACCAAATGCGTATAAAAGATCACACCCGTTTTGTGTTTTGTTCTAACAACGCCAATCCTTTACCTATCGCATGTGGAGATAGAAGATTTACTGCTTTTGATGTTAATTCAAAACATAGAAACGATACTGAATATTTTAATCAACTTGTTAATGCTATGGAAAATGTAGCAGTTCAAAAAGCATTCTATTTGTATCTCAAAAGTGTTGAAACTTATAAAAATCCAAATCAATTTTCTGTTAATCGTCCAATTACAGAAGCGTATTGTAATATCAAACAATTGAATGCACCCAGTTTGTATAAATGGTTATTAGCAAAACTGAAAAAGGGTGAAATAACGAATGCTTCTTATACTGCTCGTGAGTTGTATAATGATTACAAAATGTGGTGTATGGATCACGAGCGTGCTGAAAGCACTATTTCAGAAACAACATTCGGCACTCGTATGAAGGAAGTTTTAAATTCACAAGGATCAAATGAAGAATATGTACTTGAAGAAATGACTGGTTCTTTTCGTCGTACTTCTGCTGGAGTGTGTTATACAATAGATTATGAAAAACTCAAAGAAGGACTTATAAGATTACATTTGTTAAACAAAGACGATGTTGTTTAAGGGGGGGAGGGGTATGTCTTAAAAAGTGAATGTAGGGTAGTGTAGGGTATGTAGGGTTTGGAGGCGATTTTTATTTTAAGAAAGGGCTGTTTGAATTTTTTTTTTGTTTTGCCTTTTTTGTTTTTTTCTTGCTTTTAACCCTACATACCCTACACACCCTACATACCCTACATTTTTATTTATTTTATATATTTTTAAAATAAATAAATAAAGAATAAGAGAGATAAGGTACATGGGTGTATATAAACTGCTATGTCTTAAAAAGTGAATATAATCCGGTTTATGAAGATTTTTTGTCAGCCTTCTCCTTCTTCTCCTTCTTCGGCTTCTCCTCCTCCTCCTTCACTTCAACTCTGACCTTCTTGACATCTTCCTCCTTCTTCTCCTTCTTCTCCTTCTTTGGCTTCTCCTCCTTGACATCTTCCTCCTTCTCCTCCTTGATCTTCTTCTCCTTCTTTGGCTTTTCGTCCTTCTTCTCCTCCTTCACTTCAACACTCACCTCCTTCTCATATTTTTCTAATTCACGAACTACATCTTCCTTTTTCATCAATGACACGGGTTTTAGATGTTCCTTGCGATACATACGAAGTTTCTCACGCATTTCCTTGACGAGCATTTTATATAAAAACACGAAAAAAAATCTGTAGTCTAAACAATGGCGAACTTGACCCAACAAGCGTTCGCAAATCCAACTACATCATACTTTGTAAGAACGACAGACGCTTCAAATGTAGCCTCTAACTGGGCGAACTTCCCTGCAACATCCGCAGTAAATGTTTCCTTTTTCCCAATTCAAAATGTGTCAGGTATATACTTCGGTTCAAACATCTTAAATGGCGACAATCAGCATCTTTTCTACAACGGGCAAACACTTGTGAATGCTTCTGACCTTCAAAATATCACAGACTGGGCTTTATACCCTGCTATTGCAAACATTGATGCAAATAACAATAATATTTCAAATGTCAATAGTATTGAGCTAAACACTGAAACCATTACTGCTACTCCAACTGCAGTGCTTACAAATGGATTAGACCAAACCAGAAACTGGGCTTTGTTTTCTGCAACTCAATCAGTTAATCTATCCGGCAATTCAATCACCAATCTCACAAATATCAACTCTATTTCATACATTCCAACCCAACAATGGGCTTCCACTCCTGCAACTCAATCCGTTAATCTATCTGGCAATTCAATCACCAATCTCACAAATATCAACTCTATTTCATACATTCCAACCCAACAATGGGCTTCCACTCCTGCAACTCAATCCATTAATTTATCCGGTAATTCAATCAGTAATCTCACAAATATCAACTCTATTTCATACATTCCAACCCAACAATGGGCTTCTACTCCTGCAACTCAATCCGTTAATCTATCCGGTAATTCAATCAGTAATCTCACAAATATTAACAATGTCTCCTATGTCCCAACCCAACAATGGTCTTCCACTCCTGCAACTCAATCCCTTGATTTATCACAAAACTCCATAAGCAACGCTCAAAATATTACAGGTTCTGTTCTCGGTGGCCTTGTTCTCTCTAATGTAGCCCAAATCAAACCCCGACCTGCTGGAATGACAATAGGCACTACTCCGCAATCTTGGACTACCGATGAACTCAATACTCGTCGTATATTTGCTGGAGACCCTGCAATCGGCAATGGCTACATTGAACTCAACGGCAATCTGCAAGCACTTTCAACCATAGGCGGTCATACTATAGGCAATGTCCCTGTCGCAGGTGTCTATACAAATCGTATGGATTTCTACACTTTAGGAGGCATTTCAATGTTTAGCCCTCTTTTCATTACTATGAATGCCGCCGCAGCACTTAACATAACTGGAGCAGGAGCATTAGCAATTGCAGGAAATGTTATTACTTTAGACCACGACCCAGCTACTTCTGTTAGAATAAAAGGCACTGCTTCCGCACAGGGCAAACTTACCTTTCCAAACGGAGGCAACATTGAAGGAGTAAATAACTACGATGGCTTTTCGGCAACATTGAACTCTATTCAAAATCGTCTGCCTTCCACCACGCTTGAAATGACTGCAAATACTTTTAACATTCACGGAACTCAAATCTTACTTCCTCCATCATATTCAAACGCCCAAATCAACTTGCAAGGTTCTCTAACCGCAACTCAACTCATCACTGCATCGTCTGCTACAATTACCAACGAAATAAATGTCTCGGGTGTTCCTGTTTATCAAACAATAACCACCCGAACCCAAAATGTAATCTATGTAGCAAAATCTGGAAATGACGCAAACCCAGGTTCAATCCTGCTCCCAAAGCAAACCATTCAATCTGCTATAACTCTCGCAGAATCTCTCAACCCTACTGCAACAACTCAAATTGTCATAGAAGTAGCACCAGGTCAATACGCTGAAAATCTTACATTCACGAAAGGTTATGTTGCCCTTCGTGGGTATTCAACATTCAGTGATATGAATGAAATCATTGAAATAACTGGAACTATCACCATCAATATTACCACCGGTGCAGATGATCTCTTCAATAGGCAAGTCATCATACAAGGTATGTCTATAACAGGAAGCATCACGGACACATCTACTATAAAGCATTCCTTGGCTCTAACATCGTGTCGTCTCTATGGAACAAATCGTCTTTTCTATCAAAACTCTTCCGTAGATAATCGCACATATTTAGATGATCTTACCATATCCCAGCAAACTCTCACCGCAAATACAGACCCTCTTATTCAAATCAATATTGGAACTTTATACATTGAAAGAATGAATGCTTCAATTTTGAATAATTGTTCGGTTCTTTCCATCAATGGAACTGCAATTGTAGGCCGTATGTTTAACACAACTTTAGAAAGCACCACGACATCTACAACCGCTGCACCTGTTATGGTTATAACCTCAACCACACTCTCTCCGCATTCCATTGGAACTACATCTTTTACATACACTTCCTTAGCAAACAAAACAGGTTCTGCTACTTCTTGTGGTATTCTTTTCAACACCACAGCAAATGCAAACGCTTCCGTTCAATATTGCTCCTTCGTCCTCGCAGGAACTGCAGACCCAGCAAATCACGCAATTGCTAAACAGGCCGGTTCAACTGGAACACCTACATTAGGCTTCTTCTCGTGTGCTTGTTTCTATGCCTCAAAAATCCAAGCAGGAATTACCAAAGTTGCAGGAACCGCGCTTAACTAAACGGACGGCAGCTTAACTAACAGCCATTGCGGACAGAGCAAATCTTCCTGTCTTAAAGTTGCCCGAAGTCACCGTGAATACAAAGTTCAATGATGTAGTTCCCGAATTGTAATCCGTGCCAGTATAAATCACCGCAACACTTCCAGCACACACCTGGTCTCCTCCACTGGGATATGCATTAATCGTAGAACCAGCAACTGGTGCTCCAACTGCATTATCTGCCTGAACACTACAAGTCATAACCAAAGGATTACCAGCATCGTCCTGAATACCAAAGTGATTCCAATGTAGCATAATCTGTGGCTTACCTACGATTGCTGCATTCACCGGGACACTCAATGTCTGCGTCCCTGCACCTACAAAGTTCGTAAAGTTCTGTTGCGATACAAAAGGAATGCTTAAATTTACTCCTTTTGAAGTCGGGTCAATCGCAAAATCTACCTGACCCAAAGCACGACCTGTAGCAACAGGGTCAAGCGAATAAGTCATTGCAGTAGCTGTTGCCCCAGTGGGACTGGTGCATACTTCAGCACCCAGACCCGAAGCAGTCGCAACACCTCTCTGTAGTTGGATATAATTTCCTCCGTAATTTGCTCGGCAAGTCATACGAGAACCACCATTGAGTGCCTGCAGACTTGAAAAGTTGTCAGGGTCATCAGTAGATACAGCACGGACTACTGAATTGCCTACGCTGTCAGCAAAGGAAGTTAAATACCCTTTGCAAGTTGCATCACCCGTAGCACGAACGATAGTAAAAGGTATTTCCAGAGGAACACCAGCATCGTTATAGGATACAAATGCTAAAGCAGAACCAGTATTCCCTCCAGCTTCCGTATCAGTGAGACCAATATTCCATCGTGTCGTAGGGGTGTTATTCTGTATGACAACACACGGAGGACTTCCAGCACCAACATCTTGCACATTCTGTGCTATAAAACCACTACTCGTTGCAGTATAACCTGGTTCAACCAGTCCTCCGCTGCTCTTAATACTAAAGTAATACTGACCTGGGGCTTGTGTGGTCTGCTGTGTCAAAAGGGACATTTTTATTCAATAATTAGATTTTATTCTTTGTTGATTAGACATCTTGTTTATTCATCAATTCAACAGACTGCCTAAAGAACTCACGGACAATCGTCTTACTCGGTTTCATTTCTATAATGTCCTTGTGTGTGCGTATTATGTCGTCCTTGTCCTTTGACATCTTGTCGTCCATAGGCGTCTTGCCCTTAGACATAATCTTTTCTGTCTTTTTCTCTTCTTTAAGTCGGGCAATAAAACTCTGAATAAAATCGCTCATTATAATGTCTTGACACAAGATAATGAGCGAAAACACTGAAAAAATGGGGGATATAGAAAAGAAAACGGAGGATATAGAAAAGAAAATAGAAAAGAAAAAGGGCAGACCTTATGGAAAAGATTATGTCTTCAAAAAGACCGTCCGTATCAAAAATCCATTGACGAATGAGGTCAAAGAGCAATATGTATATGCTGACACCAAAGAAGAACTACAGATGAAATGTATGGAAGTTCGTTTGCGTCTCAATTTGGAACGAGGTCGTATGATGGCCGAACATCGTAAGAAGCAATACGAGACCTATTTTCCTGTCAAACAATTCGCATTGGATTTGCCTTCTAACGGAGGAGTTTCCATAGGTCTCTTGGGTGCATCTCGTTCAGGCAAGACTTCCGTATTGAAATATATTTATAAGAACTACTTTTCAAATCGCATTTCAGTTATGACGACGCTTTCAGGTCATAATGAGATCTATAGAGATATGTCTAAAAATCTCATAGTAGATGAGGAGTTTCACCCTGAACTCTTACGCAAGGCATATCTCATCAATCACGGCACGGACAACAAGTATAGATTTTGTTTTATAATGGACGATTATAACGGAGGTGTATCAAAGACAAATCCTGAAATCACTCGGGCTATGACAATTTACCGAAATAGTTTTATAGATTTCATTTATTGCAACCAAGACCCAACCTTGATTTCTGCTACGGGAAGAGGCAACTTGAACTATGTATGCTTGTTCCATTTCAACACACCACAGGTCATAGAAAAAACTATAAAAATGTTTCTGCTTTCATACTTTCCTACTGATATGAAAATGACTGAAAAAATACAACTCTATGACAAGATGACCCAAGACCATCATTTCTTTTTTTTAGATAATTTACAAGGTAAGATTTATCATTGCAAATTAACCCCAGAACAATTAGATGTTGATAGTAGTTCGGAAGAGGAGTAAAGACCTCTTACGACTAAATACTTCGGACATCTACCATACCATAGATAGGCTTCGTCTTGGGTGCTTTGCCGTCCTTATGCACTTTCGGCATTGTGGGCTTGCGTTCTGGCACATCTTGGAGTTGGAGCAACTTAATGTCTTCTACCTTTTTGGGATGAACTTTCACAATACCGCCCAAGAGTTCTCTTTCAGTTGGATGTCCAAGATATTTCTTCATAACAATCCCCGTCATCGTGGGTGTTATTTGTTCTTTGACTTTGCGAACAATTGGCAACATTGTATTATTCTTATACAATTTTTTTTGTCTTGTAAGAATAAAACAATGGCACAATCCTCCCAGGCATTAGTCCGTGTCGGCAAGTTGGAAGACCTCTACTATGCAGATGAAGACAACACGAAGGTGGAGTCAATCCCTGTGCAATACAACACCCGTTTCACACAGGACTTGGCGAACAAGTCTGCAGGGACGAGTGTGCTAACAATTCCGCCGAACAGCGGTGTAAAGAATGTAATCGTGGTTCTGGGCTGGAATGCAGCCTCTATCACGGCACAGCAGGGACTGAATGCACTTCCTCGCGGATGGGGCTACAGAGCTATTCAGCAGGTGTCATTTCGTATCGGAGGCAGCTCGCAATACTTCCTGACAGGCCAGCAGCTACTTAACAGAGCATTGATGATGTGCCGCACGGGAACACAGCGTGATTCCATTCTGTCTCTGGGTGGTAATGAATGCAAGGTGGCCGCAGACTTTGATGTAGACCAGTATGCATACATTCCTATCCCCGTGTGGTGCGCCCCGTCCAATGATGGCCTCAATCTACCACTGCCGACGGATTTGCTTTCACAGCAGGTGCAGATTACTATAACCCTAAATCCTTCTGCTTCCATTTTCACGGGTGCTGCTACGGGTGGTGTGCCTCCTGCTCCGGCTGCCTTGCCTACTGCCTTTGACACTGCTTATTTCCAGGTAGAGCAGCTGATTATGGCTGACCGCAGTATGTCTCTGGCGAACAAGGTGGATATGGATACGAATATGTATGTGATGCCTCTGCCTACTTTCTCACAACAGGAACTGACTTTTACACCTGTTGCAACGACTGCCGTACAGCAGATTACACTGACTGGCTTCCGTGCTGGAGAAGTGAGAAAGGTCGTATGTTGGCTCACATTGGATAGTCAGGACGCAAGCAATTCTCTCGTATGGTATGCACCCAAACAGGCTACACTGCTATACGCCGGCGAGATTTATGCGGATTACAAGGATGGTTCTTCCAAGCTGTGGAACTTAATTGACGGAACTGCCCCTGCGGCGGTCAATTCCAGTGCTCTTGCGACGGGTGCGGGTGCTTGGACTTCTTCACCCGTTCTATCGCAGTGGTGCGAACTGCCTTTTGCAAACCCGACGGGCGACGATTATTCGGCAGATGTATATACCCACGGCAAGGAAATCCTTAACGGCGTGGCCAACTTACAGATTGCCCTGCCGACTGCTGCGGCCTATACTCTGCACGTGCAGTATATCTACAATGCCTCTGTGGCGTTCAGCCGCGGGTCCGCAGATATCGTTTTCTAAAGGTAGGGCGCCGTGGTATTTTAAAAAGACCAAAACGAATCGTCGCACTACCATAAGAGAAGCGTGAATAAAAATGACAGAACTCTTGAGGGCGGTGTTTGAGAGCAAAATTAACAAGCATTCTTGTGTTAGACCATACGAGCATCTAACAGAAGATTGTTGGGTATGGACTGGGTGTATTGGCGATAACGGATATGGGATTTTACAATGTGATTTAGCAAAAGAACTTGGAATTATCAAAGCACATCGGTTGTCAATGTATTTTGAAAATCCTGCTGAATATCAAAAAGACAAATGTGTGCTTCATTTATGTGATAATCGTGCTTGTGTAAATCCAAAGCATCTTCACTATGGAACTATACCCGAAAACAATAAGGAACGAGATGAGAGAGGAAGACATAAGGCATTGTCAGGAATAGAAAATGGGTGGTCGTATTTTAAGACGCAAGAAGACCTTGACAGAGTTAAACAAAAAATTGAGAGTGGAATGATGGTAAAGGACATTGCAGAAGAAGAAGGTTGCGACAGACACTTAATTTCAAATATTATAAAAGGGCATTATGATATGGATATAAAACGGCCTGAACGGGTCAGTAGGGCTGTCCTGATGAAAGACAAGGTAAAAGAACTATATTTGAGTGGAAAAAAAGGCTATGAAATAGCAAAAGAGTTGCGTATGTCGTCAGCCACATTAGTGAAAGTATATAAACTAATTAAAGAAGAAGACCCCAGTTTTAAACTTCGTGGAGAAGTATAATGAGATTAGTTGCCGTCATTCGTGCCTTACGCCCTGATAAGAAATACTTGGCGATATTTGACGATGGTCTAAAAGTTCATTTTGGTGCTCGTGGATACATTGATTATACGATGGGAGCAACCGACGAACAACGAACAGCATATAGAAATAGACACAAAAGTGATTTATTAACTGGAGATGCTCGTCGTCCTGGCTTTCTTTCGTATTACATTTTATGGGGCGACCACCGAGACATACGCAAGAATATTTCAGATTACAAAAAAATGTTTAGCTTATAACAATGGCATTACCCACACGAAACACAGCGGTAGTAGGTTCAGCCCAAACCATTAGACCTTCTGCTACGGCTCTGTTTTCAGTAAATAGTGCAGATAGATTTAGAAGTTATGCCGAAGAACGAACAGGGGTGTCAAGTCCTTATGACTTTGTGATACGGAAAGGTGAAAACTTGCTTACTGGTTTCTTTTCACGCATTGGATTGACTGAAGTAAGATTTCCATTGATGCTTCCTAATGTTTCTGGAAGCACGACAAAGATACGAGTTGTCTATAACACTGGTGGAGGTGATATTACGACAATTTTAGATGTCCCTGTTGCCTTTTACACGCCCAGTGATATAGCAGCGTATATACAAGGAGAACTACAGGCAATTCCTGGTCTCGGTTTAGCAACTTTTACATACGGACAGCCTCCTACTGCAAATCTACCCGTGTTTGCGTATGCGACAAACAATGCTACAACATTGGCGTTTAGACCTATGGTAGAAGATGCTACACCTGGTGCTGGGTATTTTCCCTTTGATAATACTTGGATACAGCTTTTTGATATGTTGGGCTTTGATGATGTCAATCAAGTATTGACTTTGGGTTCTTACGGCCATAATACATTGTTCCAGAAATATACTGCATTTGACATTGTATCTACGATTTTGACAGGCAATCAGGCATTGAAAGATGCTACTTCAGCACAGATTGACCGGAATGTTGTAGCCCGTATTTATGTTGTGGATGAAAGTTCCCAACATTTGCCGTCAAGCGACCCCAATTTTGCCCCTGCAGGAACAACTCCTTATGTGCTGTATAGGCAATTCAATACACCAAAACAAATTGCTTGGGATGGAAGACAGCCTATTTCGCAATTGAACTTTCAGGTGTTTGATGCTGACGGACACTTGTTAGGTAGTGATTTGACTTCACAAGAATTGAGAGTATTGCGAAGTGAGTTCCAGTTGTCCTTGTTAGTCAGTGAAAACTAAAATCTCGGTGTAGAATAATGTTTTCAGTGGTTCGTGATGGAGGTTGTTTTAATGTGATGAAGAGTGGTGAAAAACTTGCAGGAGGATTAGATAATCGTTCTGCAAATGAACTTTTAAGAAAACTCGTGTGTTTGGAAGAGATGAAGTTCAAAGGTGAAAACGGGAGAGATGGAAAAGACGGAAGAGACGGAGTTGATGGTATAGCAGGGCGTGATGGGAAAGATGGTGTAGATGGCCGTGATGGTAAGGATGGGCGTAATGGTGTTGATGGGCGTGATGGAAAGGACGGAAAAGATGGTGTTGATGGTGCAAATGGAAGAGATGGTGTTGATGGCAAAGATGGAAGATTTTATGTTATGCTTGGGCGACCATCTCACTTGTCGTCGGGAATGATATTCTTTGATATGGAAGATAAAAAACTAAAAGTTGTAGTAGGCGAGACTATAATGTCAGCATAATGGTTCTTTTTGTGGCTATTTTGTGAAGCCTTGTTTCTTCTCGCTTTCTGCGATAGTAAGCATATTGCTTAATACGAGCAACACGCTTTCTAATTATTGAGTTCAAATGCTTGGTGAATTCACACCAGCAATAACCAGTTTCGTGGTCTATTACCTTGGAACAACAGGATTTCAAAAACAAATATCGCATTTATTATAAATATGTTAGATAGTATAAAAAATGACTACAAATCGGGAGCAGTTCCTTATATCGCACGGAAAATCGTTGGATACTCACCTATCTTTAGACGAAATAGCCAAGATTTCTCGGATGCCCCGTCGTGCCTTGGAGGAGGTGTTTTCAAGGGGACTGGGGGCTGCAAAGACGAACTTAGCAAGCGTAAGACTTGTGGGTTCTTTTAGAAAAGACCCGAATATTAAAAAGTATGGTGCTTCTATGAGATTAAGTCCCGAGCAATGGGCTTATGGTAGAGTGTATGCATTTGTAAATAAAGCACCTTCGGTGTATTATCGTGCTGATAATGATATTCGTGTTAAGTATGGGTTGATTTAAGATAATGTTCTACAATTCTTTTAAACTCTGCGTAGAGTTCATTTGCGTATTGAATATCTTTGATTTCAATCGCAACTCGTAGGTTCGTCGCGAGGCACGCCAGTGATGGTAGAGGATACTTCATTATTTATTATGGTCTTTTTAGGTCTGCCTCTGGGACGACCAGTTGGGACATATCTGGACATAACTCGGGCGATGACTTTTTCTCGGTTCGCCTCGTAGTATCGTTTAGCATTTTCTCTGAGTTTGGGGAGCAGTTCCTCGCGATGTTCTAAATAATATTTGGACGGCATTTGTTTTCTTTTTAGAAATTATTTTCTGTGAAATTAGTAAATATGAATTGTTGTCAAAGACATATCCAAAGGAACTTTTGTGTGTGCGATTGTGGTAAGGAAATGAAAAAGGTTGATGGATATAAATCCGTTTTGGGGTATTTTGTTTCTTTTTTTCAATGTAAATGTGGGAAGGTTAAGCGAGTTCAATGTGAATGAAAACTCACCTATCCGTTTTTGTTTCGGGGCATTTTGGAAAATCTATGAAAGTATGGATTTGCTTTAAGTTTTTCAATTAATTCTTGTGATAAAGGTGTTTGATTTGATGAGTTTTTTGTTGGTTTCATAGTTGATAGATTTAATGTGTATAACGAACTTCGGTCAAAGAAAGGGTCATATCTGCATGCTTCATATTGATAGACTAACAATGTCGGTCTGTTATACCATTGTACTAAATTACCGCTTACAAAATGATCTCCTGGAAGTGCATCATCTGCCTCTCTTGAACCTGGAAAATCATATTCTTTTGTTTTATCTCGTTTATTCCACATTTCAAACCCCAAATATTCACCAATCTCATCAATTAATTCTTCAATTAATTCTTTAATCGTCATTTTAAAAGATTTTCTTGTAGGTTTAAGAGTTAAATATCCATTTTATACGAAGATCTGTTTTTCACTCACGCAAATAGTTTCGTTGTTCGCTGACAGAATGCCCCATAGCAGTAGCATCTTCTTCCATCTCTTTGATGTCGTATTTAGATGACAAATAGATGTGTCGCAACATACTTGAACCGATATTCTTTCCAAAAACCTTGTTTAAAATGCGTGTTATTGAATTTACAATAACCATAGGACTGCCGTCGTAATATACTAAAAACTTATAGTCTGTTTTTGATTTTGATGGGTGATGTTTGAGATAGATTTTTATAATTTTCATAAGTGGTTCTGGTATATCTATTACTTGTTGGCCGTAGGTCTTTGATGTCTTGAATTTATTAAAGACAAACTGCTTTGCCGATAAATCTAAATAATTCTTACTATCTGTTGTTGCTTTACCTACATACATATCCAAATAGTCTTGATTTCTTCGTGGTGGTGTTTCTGTATATAGCGATAGAACTACAAGTTTCAAAAGAGTATTAAATTGATTTTCTGTAATGCTTTTAAGATTTGCAAACATATCAACTTCTTCCGTTAGTTGTCTTTGTTTTTCTTTTACTTCATTCCATTCAATCCAATTCTCTTTTTCTCTTGTTGTCTTTTCTGCCTTATCAATTTCGCTCATAGACCTTGCCTTCCCCATCATCATTTCATAGTAATGATTATAAACTTTCTTATAGGTCGGTTTATCCTTGAAAAAGGACAGGACAGAAGCAATACTTGTGTATATCGTTTTTTGCGAACTTTCAGCATATTCGCTAATCTTCCTGTCAATTTCACTCGTTTTTTTCAAAAATGCTAAATTCTTGAATGGTTCTTTATTATTCAAAAGACACAGCGTTTTTATGTACGCATTTGCTGTACTTTCACAACGCTCCCCTGCCTCTGTGAGTTTCTTTGAAAGATTTAGCATGAACTCGGTAATTTTCATTTTATATATTGTATATATCTTTTTTTTTAAAATGCTTACCAGGTCTGTTCATATGCACATACATATACCTTATCTCTCTTATTCTTTATTTATTTATTTAAAAAATATATAAAATAAATAAAATGTAGGGTATGTAGGGTATGTAGGGTATGTAGGGTTAAAAGCAAGAAAAAAAACAAAAAAGGCAAAACAAAAAAAAAATTCAAACAGATTTTTTTAAAATGAAAATCACGTTCAAACCCTACACACCCTACACTACTCTACATTCACTTTTTAAGACATAGAAGTTTATATGCACCTACATATACCTTATCTCTCTTATTCTTTATTTATTTATTTAAAAAATATATAAAATAAATAAAAATGTAGGGTATGTAGGGTATGTAGGGTATGTAGGGTTAAAAGCAAGAAAAAAAACAAAAAAGGCAAA
>Ga0214917_10003548_pt1 | contig 17907 bp, 16 predicted proteins | sample LL_1208_BB_MetaG_FD_177983 | JGI IMG/M metagenome (GOLD analysis project Ga0214917, IMG submission 177983) | Freshwater microbial communities from Lake Lanier, Atlanta, Georgia, United States - LL_1208_BB | ecosystem: Environmental > Aquatic > Freshwater > Lake | place: USA: Georgia | collected... | reverse complement strand
TCCCGTAAGTGTGTCCTCAGTCACTCCTCGCCCACTAGTGAAACGAACCACAAGTGATCCATCAATTCAGCGACTTGCGAAAATAGCAAAGTATAGAGGAAATTAGTCATTTAGAAAAAAAAAATTTTATTTTTTCTTTTACCCGAATCAATTAAGCAGTACATTATGACGGCGTCATCACTGTCGGTAGATCGGGTCCTTCGATCGGTGATGCTGATGCACCATACTCCGAGTCCTGGTGACACGGACATTATTGATCGAGTGATTAATGGGAACAATCCAAGTCTGCGATTATATGCCCGGAACGTTGCTGTGAGACTAATGAAAGAAACATCGATTGAAAAAATAAATCCTGAATCTGTTTTACGAATTTTTCAGTCGCTCGGCAATCATTTTCCTGCCGATAAAGAAGTTGCAGATTACATTGATCAGCTTGAACGACGACGTCGACATATGGGAAGACGACGAGAAGAAAGTCCACCACCGAAAAAATTGTCAAGTCCGAAACATCATGGAATGGCTTCGATTTTAGGAAAATTGAAACAACGGCAAAATATGTCTCCTAATATTCCCTCAACCCCGAACTCGTATTTGTTTGAGGATTTGATCCGTGACTTTTCACCGAAAGCCAAGTTGGGTAGCAACAAGGGGATTAATATTCCGAAACGCACGACGCCAACGGTGGTGATACCACCACCGTTGTCGCCGGGCCGGATTCTACTCTCCGATTCATCAGATGAGAGTAGTGAAAGTTCGCGATGTGTTTCGACTTCGGCGGTTATATCGCGGCCATTTTCACGATCTTCAAATATCTCGATCGAGGACGAGTACGATATGGCTAGGGCCTTCAAAGTTCGCAAATGGTGGTCGAAATGGAGACGGTTTGTTTTGTCGCAAGAACGAGTAATGGAAGGACTGAAAAAAATGGCAAAATTTTTCTCATTAATGAAGAAAAAAGAATTTTTTCAAAAATTAAAAATATATTGGGAATGGAAATTGGTCGAGAATGAACGACAGAAAATCCGAATTGAAAGATTGAATAGTGCAATTTCGCTTCGCGTTTTGATTGAATCATGGGACAATTGGCGGACACAGTTTTCAAGCCAAATATCAAAGCGAAGAAATCAAGTTGGTGGAATCGGTCGAATTGTGGATATTGTCGTGACAGCCGTCGATCGACGGTTTCGCGAAAGTTTCTTTTGTATAGGAGTACATGCAGAAAGTATAATTGTGCGTCAATATGAGCAAACCAAAGGTGCTCGAATTTTGAAAAAATTATTTCGAAAATATTTGGGAAAATTTTTCGGAATTTTAAAAACAAGTTCATCAAACGTTCATTTATATCGATTTTGTGGAGTCGTAAAACTGGTCCCGATAGTGCAAAGAATGGCCGATAAAAACCTCAGAATGGGCCTGAAAAAAATCGAGCAAAAATTCGTCCAAATTAAATATATTCCGAAATTTGTTCGCGAAATTGAACATTTACAGGTTCGGGTTTTTCGCGAATTTTTCGCCACTCTAAGAGGCCACGCACGACACGCTACACGTATTGAATCGGGGATTAAGTCGATTCACAGGCGGCACCTTGCTTACGGTTTTCGTGCAATCCGTTCGAATCTCGAATCGTATCGCTCTCAAATTCGCACGACAATCCTCGCAAAATTTTTCAATTTTCTCACTTTGAAAACGGATATCAATAAACGACTATTCTTTCATCTCATCCGATCGTTCCACATGTCGAATGATCTCGAATCAAAGCTTGCGGTATCGGAAATCTCGCAGCAGAATTTGACTCAAGTGATGGACAAACTTGTGAATGAGTTGGCGCTTTTGAAAAAAGAAAATGATCGTTTACAACAACAAACCAACCGGTACGTTAAAGACGCAGATTCGCTGTTGGTTTGTAAATGTTTTGCCGAGTGGCGCAAATATACTCGAATGATTTCTCAGCAACGAAAAGCTGCAAAGTGGATTTCGACCATCTCCAATCGAATCTATTCGCGTAATACAAAAATCTGGTATGATTATGACAAATCTCGAATCATTCGTGGTCGTCGAATGGAAGCTTTTATTCTGCGAATCGTTGGTTCTCTTTCTTCCTTTCTGTGTCGCAAATCTTTGGGTCCAACGTTTACACTTTTGCGTTTGCGGGAGAATGTGGTTCAATTCCCTGGAGCGATTGATCGGATGAAACAATCTACACTTCGATCAACCTTCACTCGTCTTCGTGTCTTGTTTTCTCAATCTCGAAAAATCAAACGCTGTGTCGCCTTGGTGCAAAGAAATCTTTTGCGTGAAGCATTCAATGCTGTTCGTGAAAATTATTGGAAAATGGAAATTCTTTTATCGTATGCGGAAATCGATCGAATGATGGAAACCTGTCAGGGGAAACTCGAAGCATATGACGAGTGCATGAGAAAAGTTCAACGTCGCGAAGACACCAGCAATATCAATTTATATTTTATTTCGTGGAGGAACGGATTCATGGAGAGACGGAGGAAAATTGAGAGAATGACTGTTATTGTGTCAAAATTTTATTTGAGGATTGTCATGAAACGGTTGTCGCGGCTTCGTGACAAATCGACTGAATCTTGTACCGCTCTTTCCCGGTTGATTGGTGCAAAGATCTCACAATCTCAAATACAATGCTTCTTTGTTTTATGGCGCAATTGGAAGGAGGAAGAAAGATTGTCACTGACACAAACTCACACGGCGGAATTGGAAGAACATTCCCGTGTTGCCAAAGAACTAGCTGACGCTGCAACGGAAATTGAAGCCGATTATGAGAAACTAGAACAGAATCATCGCGCACTGATTGATCGAAACAAACGGCTTGAAGAAGAGTTGAGGGAAGCACTTGTTGAATTGAAGCGGGGATCGCGTGAGAATGAAATGTTGATTCTACGTTTGAATGAGTCTCAATCAGCGGAATTGAAATTGCGAGATCAAGTGAATGATTCGCGAAGAATTCTTGATGAGCATGAACAGTACCGGCGATTAGCAGATCAGCAGCGTATAGAAATTGAGAAACTTCTTTCGCGAGTAGGTGAGCACGGAAAGTTGACCAACTCAATTGCGTTTTACAAGAACAAATGCATGCTTCAATCAGAGCAGATTTCAGCACTTCAATTGAAACTGAGAGAATCAACAACTTCTCCTATTTTATCTTCGTCAATGAATCGAAGAACAAGTGGAGTTATGTTTCCAAGTCCAGTTCACGAGAATTCGCAAGATTTTTCAACCATTCCTTCCCGAAGACCCCGAAGTAGTATTAGTGACTACACCCCCACCGGGGAAGAATCGTCACGACGTCATCGCAGTTACCTGGACGAACGAAGGAGGTACTAATTAGACAACAAGTATATTGATTTAGACGAAATGAGATAGAGTACTGTTTTTTTGTACGGAACATGATGCTGTAGATGTCAACACTTGTACCCACAGGGAAAGCATTCATATACAGTTCGCCCAACTTTGTGTGGCGTGAGGAATATAAATTGAAACACTCGCTTGGATCGAGAGAAGTTTGCCTTCAAACTATTCATGCGGCTTTGAATCCTATTGACTACAAAGTCCCCGAGTTATTACCGTTCTGGTTGATGTTCAAAGGTAAACCTATCGGACACGATGTTTGCGGTCGAGTGATTGCTGTTGGTTCCAGAGTAACTGATTTGAAGGTGGGGGATCTCGTGTTCGGGGTCGCTCCGGCATGCTCCGAGTACACTGTGGCCACAGAAGATCAGTTGGTCAAAATTTCGGAAGGATCTGATACTGCAGTCCACGCGTCTTTACCAGGTGCTGGTTGTACAGCCCTTCATATGTTGGAAAGATCAAGGGTTTTGGAAGAGTCTACGACTCCCAGAACAATTGTCATAATTGGGGCGTCAGGTGGAGTAGGTTCATGTGTCGTTCAAATCGCGAAACGCAAATTGCCCAAAAATTCGTCAATCATCGCTGTTTGTTCTAGAAAGTCTACCGATTATGTCAAGTCCATCGGTGCAACTCAAGTGGTCGATTATACTGTTCCATCGTTTTCCATATCAGCGGCGATCCCAATAGGGTCTGTTGATGCTGTATTTGATACTGTGACCTCTCCGGACGACCCTGACTATGTCACAGAGGGAATGAAACTCTTGAAAGAAACAACTGGACGGTATATAGCGATCAACACAAAATCACAGACCGAGTGGATACGCGCGGGGTTCGCGCGACAGACGGGATGGAATGTGTTGGGTCGAAGACAGTATGAACTCATCATGGTGAACCAATCGAAGGCATACTTGGAGGAACTTCGAGATTTGGTGAAGAGTGGGATGTTGAGGATCAACATTCAGGAAGAAGTTTCCTTCACTGAATCCGGTATCAAAGAGGGATTTGCGTTGCTGAAAGATCGCCACGTGCTCGGCAAGGTCGTAGTACGTATCATGTAAAAAGAATAGATGTTCATGCTAGATGTCTTTTCCACTGTACGCAGAAGACTGAAAAAAAATTTCAACATGCGCAGAATCCGACGGCCTGGAGAATTAATGAGACACGTTGATGAGGAAACGAGGGCTCAGATAGCGTATGACCGCTTGGTATTCCTTGAGCGCGATCAGGCGGGAGCTTCTCGTGATGTCATCGGTCTTGAAGATGAGATATGGGAACCTTCGGATGTGTCGGATAATGAGGGAAACGTCGTCAAGAGAAAGTCATCCGCAACTAAGCGACAACGACGAGTCTCATCCGCTCCCGCTGCTGACGCACTGGTCACGAAAGGTATCAGGCGACCGAAAAAAGCTATCGAAAGCATATTGATGGATGAACCTCTCACATTGCCGAAGGCGGATACGTTTCACTCTGTTTGGGCTCCACCTGCTTCGAAAACACCGGGTGTGCGTCCTCCCTGGAAATTATGTTCAGTGTGTAGCAACTTTGGTTCATACAATTGTGTCCGATGTGGAACCTGTTTCTGTTCGATGAATTGTATGAACATTCATAAGGACACCAAGTGTCTCAAATTCGCTGATTAGTTAGGGTATTAGTATTTCTCCTTACCAATTGCCCTATCACACAAGTCTAGATGGAAAAAGTATCGAAAATTGAACTCGAGTTTGCCGAAGCTCGGAAAGAGATCATGGCTTTACGGCTTGAAAACCGAAAGCTTGAAACGGCTCTCACTCTCTTGTCTAAACCGATGGTTCTCTCATCGGACTCTGAGGATGAAACCAGGCCAGGACAAAAGAGTGACCGAAAAAGAAAACTGACTTCTCAGGAATCAAGCAGTACAGTGGTGATTGCACTTCCTCAAGGTGAAGCACAAGAACGAATCGATTCATTACTCCAAGAGAATGCAAAATTAGCCGCTGAGATTGTTGACCTTCGCCGAATCTCAGGTGAATGCTCGTCCACTTCAAACTCCTCTGGGATCGCCTCTATCTTTGAAAAAAACAAAGAGTTGGAATCTCAGGTAAAAGCAAGTAGAGATCAAATCGCTGCGATTGAGGCGAATCACGCAAACGCTCTTCGAACAGCCAACGGAAAGAACGAGAAGGAACTTCGTAAAATTCGTTATGAGAAAAAGTATGTTCAACTAGTCCGTTTTCACTTCACTCTCTAGCGAACTGGAAGCAAGAATACGTGAACTAGAGCAGGGCCTTCTGATGGAGAAGGATGTTAGAGATACCGAATCTCATTCGCTCAAAGTAGAGATTGAAGCTCTGACAGGATCACTCGAGTTAGTAAAGAAGGAATACGAATCTCTTGCTCGGATCGCTGCAAAAATTGTTCGCAACGTACGTCGTCACAACACCTGATATCCCCCTTTTTATAGGCTCGCGATTTTACTGAATATGGTGGTCGAATCGAACAACAAGACGATCACATTATTGAGAAGCTTGCGAATTAATCAGGAAGAGAAAGTGTCTATACAGTAGTAAAAATTTTGGAAAAAAAATTGTCTTTGTACACAAACTTGGGCCTAATTATTCAACATCTGTTTATTAATGTATTCAGCGACCTTCTTTGTTGCCTCTGCTCCAGCAGGAGCCACAGAGGCCAACATCTGACCAACATGAATCATATCGGGGAGCATGTACTCCTCTGTAGGTACGTTTGCATCTTTACATTTTTGGATAAAGGTTTCAATTTGAGGTCGCAAAACCTCAACCTCTCCAAAGTTTATGTACAAGGGGACAAGTCCATCGAGTTTTGCCCGACTGATATTGATCTCTGGATCAGTAACTTCAAATGGGCCTGCCGATTCTGATGCAAACAGGGATATCAAATCATAAGGCAAGAAATCGTATTCAGGTAATCGTGGTCCTCCCGAATGAGCTTTGGCTTCAATTTCTTGATCAGCGAAATCAACCCATGGACTCAGCATCACACCGCATCGAGGTGCTTTTGCAGCTTCGAGATTGTCGCGAATTTTAACCAAAGTCAAACCTACAAGAGCTCCACCCGCTGAATCGCCCATCAGACATATTCGCTTTGGATCGATTCCAAAGTCGTTGATAAGATACTTGTAGGCGTTAAAACAATCCTCCGTGGCATCTTTAGCGGTTACCTCGGGTGGTCGGCGGTAATTTGGAACAAATACGATTGCGTTTAGCTCAATAGCAAACGAATAAACGAGTCCACGATGGGTTGCTGAATTACATAGGCAAAATGCTCCGCCGTGCAAATACAGTATCACTGGAACGTCTTGTGATGCGATCCATTCTTTGGTAATGAAATGCTTGACTTTATGGTGGCTCTTCTTTGGGAGATGATCACCAGCAATCTTTCGTGGCCATACCCACTCGCATTTAATATCATGCGCGCCAAGCTTAGGTATAACCTTCTCGCGAATTGCCTCTTTAGGGAGAATTAAATCGGGAATGGCACGGTCCGTCCAGAAACGCAGTGATTTGGCGTCTCTTGGCACTCCGTTCGATGCTGTTCGGAGTGTGGATATTGCAAGCTCAGTCTTGTTGTTCCACGTAGGTCTCTTGGGGGAACCACGGACACATCTCGTGCATGGATATGCACAGCAATTGAAGCAAACTCTGGTAGGCATACAGCATGTCCCAAAGAATCGCTTAACGATATGTGGCCGGGTTCTCGAACGGTTAAAGCTGTACGTGGTACTCGCCGACACCGGTGATTGTGGTTCGCTGTCATTACTTGGAATCCTCGGTGGCACCTCAACCTCGTTCGTCATTTATAAGACAACTGGAATGAGCTTTAAAATTTAAAGCAACAATAGATAGGTATCAAGGGGTATTCGCGGGATACGTATTAACGCTTTTGCATGATTCCCGATAAATTTTTTATGCGTATTCATGTACGGTGAATAAGAATAATTCAGCGTTTAGCGCGATCTATTACACCTGAACTATCTGCATCTATAAACGAAATCGTTTGGGTTGTTCTAATGATGCCAGTTGCTTCTTGATGAATTCCGGTACGCTCATTAGCTTTACAGACTGGCCTAGCGACCCGCTTCCGTGCGCGTTGGCTTTCACAATATCCATTATCTTTGAGTTTATTGCGGTAGTAACCGAGTCGTATGATACCGATGATGACTGCGTCCATGTGATGATGACGAGCCCTGATTTGTCATCAATCCAGCTGATATTTACCTGAAGCGTGTCATTAACGATAGATTTGAGTTCGTCAAATGCTGACAAAACGTCTCGAGTCGAACATTTCAAGTCCCCAAGATACCGAATGATACGGGCTTTGCCTGGACCAGCATCAATGAGAACCCTATCAGTGTCATCCGTGTCGATTGTTAGTACCCAAAAGCATCTGGCGATACACACCAAATTTTTCCAACCTTGGACTGTGTCTTTGTTGACACGGTCCCGAAGCGCCTTGAAAACTTTCCCCGTTAACAATGCATCATACCCGGCTTCATGAAACTGTTGAGCGACCTCCATATCCGTGTCAGACCTATCATTATACTTTCCGCTTTCCACAACTTTGGTTTCCGTGAAAGCAGGATCTTGTTTCAACATATCAACAAGAGTCTCCAACGCAGCACCCGCAGAAGCGATTCCCGATTCAATCGCAATCAACCGTGTGTCAAAAAGACCTCCTGAGAAACTATTACGAAGTCTTCCCTTAAATTCCTCAACTGTTTCTGGCAATGCAGCATCAAATGCTTGCATTGAAAACATCAAGTCGAGGAACCCGTTATGTACGACAACCGGTTTTTGACACTCTGTCATTATATTCCAGATTCGACGGAATCCTATATACTCTTTAAAGATTTCTTCAGGATTCTGTTTAGTGAGAAAACGTCGTGTACCTCCGCCAGAGATCTCCTCCATTATCCGAAGAGAAGGAAAACGAGTATGAATCGTGTTTAGAATCATCTTGAGCCATTTTTGTCCTCCATGAATGAATGGCATCCGATAAATTGTTTCGGAGGGAGAGTTGATAAAGTTTGACACTTCTTCGACTACTTTGGCTTCCTGAGAAATATAGTCGGGGAGACTCGCAATGGTGGAATCAACGTTTAGATTTGCAAGGAATTTGGACCATCCATCCTCAAGCTGAGTCGAAGTATCTTTCGATAATAGAGAATCTCGCAAAGCAGACTCCAGATCAGTGTCAACGTATGTAATACCATTGTTAATCCAACGCTGGAAATCCATACTGTTTGAACGATTGAAATTCGTTGATGCTGAGCACAGAGAGATATTGGGAATCGAACTGATCTTGTCTCCGTCTGTAACTGGGCGCGGGAAGACGTAGAAATTGAATACGCGACACGTATTATCGGATTTGAATACGGCTATCCCAACTTGAATGATACCAAAAGTCGCTGCAATGTCACGAATGTTTTTATAACGAAATGGGACTGTGTCTGTTCCATTGTCGGCCGATGATTTGTTCGGGAACGATATACCAGACATCTCCAAATCAATTGCGGCAAATTCACACGATTCCATGGCCAATCGGAAATCCTCAACTAACGAATCGCAGAAATTAGAATTGTCAACGTCACCCATTAGAGCTAGAATTTGAAAGGAAGGCTCCAAGTCATGACTCAGACGCTGGATCGCTAAGGCATTCGTAAACCGCTAGATTCTCCACTACCTACTCGTTTGCTTTCGTATATACGATCAAGCCTTTGCTGGCCGATATTGATTATTTTGGGACAGCCATCCCTATCTTTCTCGCACTGTGTACATTCCTTGCAGTAATAGGCATCCGAAATCCCCGTTCCTCCGCAAATAATACAACGACCCAGATTGGACCCATAATTACACTCGTCACAAATCCGGACTATCGTGCACGGCCTGACGTAGGAGTCGCATATAATACAGCGGCCATCGCACTTATCGCAGAGTTTCCCAACAGCGATACCTGATTGTTTTCGGCACATTATTAGATCCGGATGATGTCGTGCCATTACCCGTCAGAAAAAAAATTCCGTTTTGCGGCATAAAAAAACAACCATTCATTCCCAAAAAAGCTTGCTATCCATCTGGTGCTTGAGGTTAAATACATTATGTTCAATCATACGGTATTCTTCTCACAAAATATTCGGGAAATGTTAATTTGATTTTGACAGGGGCTATGGCATGAATCTAGCGATACATATGAAAGCATTTTCGGTATTCTTAAGCTTACCTGAACATATATATCAACAGTTCATACCTACTTGTCCAGTGTATTTAAATACGATAGGAGGCGAATACAATTGATAGAAGAGGTACAACATTGCGTAAATACATTCAGACTAGATCGGGGATGGGGGGAGGTCAGTCACGATTACGCAAAGATACATTTTGGAATGAAACTTGGCCTATTTAAGGCGTGTACGTGTTAAATGCGAGCTTTACAGATTCTAATTGCGCCAGTGTTGTAATTGAGAAGTACAGCGTGTTTTTTAAACAAAGCATCTCCAATTGTGGTGAGATTGTCGTTGTTCACCGAGCGGATTCGGATACGGAAACGATTGGGTTCAATTGGGCCGCCGTTTGAAGAGACCCTCAAAAATCTATTCGGGGCTTCAACCAAGTAATTTTTAGCAGATATTTCAATATTAATATCGGAAGAACTATCGATTCCCCTGACTGTGTATCTCAACACAGGGAGTATCTCGTCAAGTTCGTCCAGAGACAAATGATTGATTACCAAATACTCCCCATTAGAATTCAATAAATGAGAACCAGTCTCTTGGAGGAGTGTTTCGTCAATACCGCGGATGAAATTGGTGAAGTCCAAAGTTGAGAGTTCAATTGGGGAATGGGTGTGAAAGAAGACAGTTCCGAGATTGTTGGCGTTTGTAAATGTCCACGACTCTGATGTGCTGCCCCCTGCGGAGATAGTGACCAATGGGAACTCACATTCTGCTTCCGGATAAGTCGGATCAATGATAAGTTCTGTTGGGGTTATCATAATGGATTCGACCTGACCACGGAATGGTCCAACTGGGCGCAAATCGAGGCCTGAAATTTGATATAGACCGCGTTGTTGTTCATATAAATAAACTTCGTGGTTTAGGCTAATCTGATCCGACAAGAATACAGAGCCGATCACGTCTCGATCAGAACGGTTAGTGGTAAGTCGATTCGAAATCGCAATCCGACTAGCATCATTCAATTCCAAGGAAACTGGTAGCCTTAGAGTCCCTTCGGTTCCATCCAGTTGAACATCGACCGAAATTAGTGGGCCACGTTCAGACCTCGTCGATATAAATGGAATCCTAGTTTCTGTAGTAACGCTTGAAAATGCGGCCTGAATCAGGAAGAATGATCGAATCATCATGGATTTATGAAAAACACTGGGCGGGGAATCAGATCAAAATTTGGATTATATTATGCGATGAGGATTAATGGTTCATTGAATGATACTTAACCCGAACCCGGAGCTATGGAAAACGGCCAAGGCAACGCAAAGCTTCCACCAAAAATATAACCCGCGGGACAACCTGTGAGTTGAGACGAAATTTATGCACAGCTAGAAATTTTTTCATATTAGTCAGAATGTAATTATACCCAGATATTTTCAAGATGAATTCAGGACGCGGTCGAAGTATTATGGGGCTTTCTACTGTATGTGAGCCAGTAATACTTCGGTATTCAGAAGAAAAAATACAGGAGTATGTATATCTAACTGTGTCCCGCTGGACAAAAAGTGAAGTCAAAGATCCCTAATTGTTTATTGGCGAGATCACAATGAATTCACACTTGTTCAATGAGGAATCGAGTGACTCTAAGAACATATTGATGCGGAGGGGGTCCAGGTTGAACAGACGAAAATCACCACCATCTTTGGTCGCGAGATACTCAGTAAAGGCAATGTCGACAACAGTCTTATTCCCGATGCGTAACCAAAGATCGGCTAACATTTTACTGAGGGAATCGTACTAATCAGGAATTCCTGGTTTTGTACTTATTGGTCCGCGATGAACGCGGAATGTTAATGTATTCCTTTAAGGGGCGTATTAATACAAACACAACCACAAAATGTTTCAATCTGTGAATATTACAGAATTACAATTTATCAACTACTAGAACCAATTCCGGTATAGCCAAGCGTCGACTAGATCGACTGATTAAGGGGTGGATTTGTAGCAAACATCGACTCGGGGACGATGTTGGTCTCAGGTATTCATCCGGAGACATAGCCACTCTTTCCCCCTCTGTGGACTTGTGGGTTAGCTCAAACACGATACTTGGTAGCAAGTGTTTGAGAAGCATACATCCGAAAGTGGCTTCAACCATGAGCAGTCTTCCCCATCTAACAATCTTGGCTCCGTGGCTCTCGATAGAGTATTGAATGAAATGAAACAAGGGCAATGGAATGAGAGAGATTTGATTCACATCTGAAACATTTCGAGCGACGAGGTGAACTCGAAACATCTCATTATCGTTCGCGGACAGGAGAATCTGCCTTTGAAACAGTGGCGAATCGGGTGGTAGTAGTGGGAACTTTAGCCGCCGCGTCGACACGGATGTGATCGTTGATCCGGATGTATTTGCGAGCGATACTGTACCAAACATGGTCATATCGGGGGCGATAGAAGCAGTTGATGATGCAACTAAACAACAGAGCGTGAAGAGAAGCGATCGGATTGTCATGTTAAGAGAACACTAGGGGGACGATTGCATCCGAAAAAGAGATAAGAGTATTCTAATCGGCTAGGATTAGAGAAAGAAATGAAAAAAACCAGCAGACATATCAATACTAGGGAGAGAAAGTGTGTTTGGACTGACTCACAAGGAAAATCAAGCTGAAGTGTGTTTTATCTTCTATATGGAATCGCATACCTCGAAAAAGTCGTTAGATATGCGAAAGTTTAACCCTTTAATCACTAAAGGGTCGAAGAAATAATGACCACCAACCGATTCCGGAGCTGGAGGTCTGAGCCGAATAGAACATTCATTCAGTTCAGGATTTATTGCTATATAGTCTTCGGGGGTTAGTACAAGTTCCCCGGAGGAACCTAAATCAAAAATTATTGGGGGAAACTCATCAAGACTGACGGGATTGCAATTCCCTACGACCAATCCCAACGGATTCAATCGGTTGCGCTCCAAGCGCCTTACGCCATAAGTCAACAAAATGCTCTCAATATGATGAAGTAGAACCTGAGGAATGGAGGAAATTATTCCGTTTTGTATGGCACGGATTTCATACTGGATTCCAGCAACATGGAATCGATCGTCAGTGGAACGGATACCTCCGGTGAATCGATCAAACCCAGTCGCCGATTCGTTGCTCGTCGCTACAGAGAAAGATGTTCCGGGTATACAAGAGGATGTGAAATCGTCTCTCGAGGCATTCAGAATGAGAGTGTTACCAGTGAAAGCGATTGAGCCATATGTATTACGGATCCAGCTACCTTTGCTAATGGACAGTACTGATTCAGGCCCAAAGCCGCCGTGGAAATACATCGTGGGATCCGTGATATTAATCAGACCGTTTTCGTTCAGTCGCAATTGAACCTGGGCATCGGGTGTTCTCGAGAAACCTACGACGCTAGTGTCTGCGAATTTGAGAGTCATTGGAAGCGTAAAGTTGGCCCGTAATCCCACACCCGATATGGTAAAGTTAACAAAGGGGGACCCGTGTCGATTAAAGCCAACCGGAAGAGAAATTGCAGAGCCAGCACATCTTATTGCGATTGCGAATATCAAAAATTGTATGAGAGTTTTGGTGGACATTTCAGCTACGAGCAGAGATACAAATCAATCGAAACTTCTATTCGGTCATATGGTCTAACAGTACCAGCTTCAAGCTCTAGAGTGAATCACATACTTCGAGAAAGTCGTTGGATATGCGAAAGTTTAACCCCTTAATCATGAAAGGGTTGAAGGAATAATAGCCAGGAACCGCTGCAGGTGCTGGGGCTCTGAAACGAATAGAACATTCATTCCGCTCGATGTTCATTGATATATAATCCTCGGGAGTTAGGACCAGTTCACCAGAAGATCCAAAACCAAAAATAATAGAGGGGAGCTCCGTGAGACTGCCAGGAAAACAATTGCTTACGACCACTCCTAACGGATTCCATGCGTTGCGCTCTGAGCGCCTGGCGCCATGAGTCAACAATATGCTCTCAATATGACGAAATAGATCATCCGGAATGGAACCAATCATGCCGTTTTGTAAGGGACGCAATTCATAGTGAACTCCAGCAGCATGGAAATGATCATGACCATCCCGAATGAATCCGGTGTAACCATCAAACACAGGCGTCGATCGATCAAGCCGAGTTGTCGATTGGGTTTCCCTCACTGTAGATAAATACGATTCGGGTATACAAGAGGATATGAAATCATCTCGCGAGGCATTCAGAATGAGGGAATCACCAGTGAAAGCGATTGAGCCATAACTATTACGGATCCAGCTACGTGTTCCAATGGCCAGGACTGATTCGGGACCACTACCTCCTTGAAAATGCATCATTGGATCCGTTAATGGCATCAAGCCATTATCTCTCAGTCTCAGCTCAACGTGGGTCTCTGGTATCCTCGGGAAACCCACAACGTTAGTGCGCACGAATTGAACAGTCATAGGAAGAGTGAAATTGGATGGTAATCCCACACCCGAGATGGTGAAGTTTACAAAGGGGGATCCTTGTCGATTATAGCCAGCCGGGATAGAAATTGCTGAACCAGCACATCTTATTGCGATTGCGAATTTCAAAAAAAGTATGAGGGTTTTAGTGGACATATCAGCTACGAGCAGAGATGCAAATCGATCGAAACTTCTATTCGGTCATATGGACTAACAGTACCAGCTTCAAGCTCTAGAGTGAATCACATACTTCGAAAAAGTCGTTGGATATGCGAAAGTTTAACCCTTTAATCATAAAAGGGCTGAAAAAATATTCATCCGCAACCGATCCAGTTGATTGGCCACGCAAAAGCAAATAACATTCATTTTCCTCAGAATCAATCACCACATAATCCTCGGGGGTGAGAACAATTTGACCGGCAGAGCCAAAACCGAAAACAATCGATGGGAGCCGTTCAAGTATACTTTCATTGCAATCTGTCCCGAGAACGCGATGAGTTTCTATTCTGACTCCGTTTTCGTATACAATATCCTCCAGATAATCAATTAAATGATCCGGAACAGAACCAATCAGACCGTACGGGAGTGAATGTAATTTGAATTGGATTCCAGCGGTATACAACTGACCGCCACCAAATTCAATGTGTCCTGGAAATATATCTCCGTCCCCGGATTCCAAAGGTACAGAAAAATGTGTCTGGGGATGACAGGATGATAGGAAATGGTCGTCTCTTGATGCATTCAAAACGAGGTGATTTCCAGTAAAGGTAACGGAGCCAAACGTGTTGCGAATCCAGCCAGTGCGACGGATCGATAAAACAGATTCTGGTCCGAATCCTCTGTAAAAATGAATTGATAAATCCGTTACAGGTAACAGCTGGTTCCCATGCAATCTGAGTTGGACGAGAGCATCTGGTGCTCCTCGTAGACCAACTTCCGTTCTATCAGAGAATTTCAATGTCATAGGTAATGAGAAATTGTCAGACATTCCAGGTATACCTGTGACAGTGAAATTGACGACTGGTGATCCGAGTCTGTTATACGAAACCGGGACAGTGATAGCAGAGCTCCCGAATACTGTCGGGATAAATACGAGTGTCAGGAAGGGAATAGTGGTCATTAAAACTAGCAGCAATTTGTAAGAAACACAAAGAAAAGAGGTAATAGGAATAATTTGATGATATGAATTTGCCAAGAGAATCATTCGATGGTCAGACGGGCAAGACCTGTCATTAGAGCTAAAAGGGAAACAGAACGATGAAATACAAACAATAAAATAAGTCTATACAAAGTCTAGACGACAGAAGAATCGCATATTTGTCTCACTCCGGTGGCCATAAAAGTATTCACACCTCGGAGAGCGAAAGTGTTGAGAAAAAGTCGCTGTCCTGAAATTGCTTCCGGTGACATCGGTAATATCTTCAAATAACAAAATCCGTCCCTCGAGGTGTCAAAGACCAGATAATCTTCGGGTTGAATAACAATAGTGGATTGGCCGTCACCACTATCAATGAAACGAATGGTAATAGGGGATAGTTGATTCAAGAGTGAAGGGTAACAGTTTGAGAATAAACCCGCGGCTTGTTGGTCAACACTACCGCTGGAAGTGATAACTTGAAAAATCAAGTTGTACCATTCGAAGGGTAAACTGCAAACAGCATTCAGGCGTTGCGCAACCACATAATATCCCAATTGGGTTTCCAACCGACGTATGGAGCCACTCATTGGTTCGGAAATAGAGAATTCGACCCGTCTGTTGGGTCGTGGCAACAGGAGGGATGAACCAGGTAAACAGTAGCGTTCAGCGAAATCAGCAAATTCCATTCCGAGGAAAATAGATACATTAGTATTGTTTGAATAATTATGAATCAAACTTATTGATCGATAATCAGGTACGATCTCTTCAATCAATAGAATCGACTCAGGATGCATTTCCGAATATATTACGCTATCCTCAATGTGAAAAAGCCCAGGACCGACCCCGTTTTCGTTTTCCAAGTGAATTGCCACATTAGACAACCCTATCTGCGGACCTGCTATCAACATAGTGCCTCGACTCGGAAGAACTGTCACTGAAATTTCTCTACGAAACCCTTCTTCATACAAAATCGCTCGAGCTTCTACTTTGTCCGTCCAATCAACAGAAACGGGTAATCTATACACAGCAGCTTGAGCGACGCTCAATCCAATGATTGCAACAGAAACGAAATATGGAATCATTAATCTAGGAAATAAATGACAGGAGGGGAAACTTGGGGAACCATCAATTCGTGTAGAACGACACTAATGCATGCGGATTTATGCGAGACGACGCTCTAAGACACCTTAACCGTTGACAATCGGCACATTGAAATTCAGTAAAGTGACACTCTGACGGGCGAGAATAGGAATTAAGGCTAGGACACAAATGGAATTTTGGAAAACAACCCACGCGAAAAAAAAGTTTCTAATAAAAGTGGTAGTGTTCTAAATAATCTAGACGATAGAAGAATCGCAAATTAGTCTGTATCCGGTAGAAGATATGAATGTGTTTACTCCTCGAAGTGCGAATGTGTTTAGAAAGGGTCGCTGATTACCCAGGTGATGCGCAAGTAGCTTCAAATTACAATAGCCGTCTCTCGTGGGGTCAAACACAAGATAATCCCCAGGTTGAATAACAATACTCGATCGGGCGATTTGATGGTCCCGGGAACTTATAGTTATCGGTGAGAGTTGATTCAAGACAGCGGAAAAGCAGTTTGAGAATACACCGCTATTTGGGTCAACCATTTGCGCACCTGAAGAAGTAATGACTCCAAGAATTATATCGTAATATTGGTACGGGAGGCTGTACACTGCGTCTGTGCGTTGACCATCTGCATAATATCCCAAGTCTGCTTCAAACGAATGAAACTGACCCCCATTAGATGAGGAAAGAGAAATATCGACTCGTCTATCGGTTTGCGGCAAGAGAAGAGAAGATCCAGGTAAACAGTAGCGTTCGGCATAATCGCGAAAATTAAGTCCGAGCAAAATAAATGCATCAGCATTGTTTGAATAATTACGAACAAAACTTATTGATCGATAATTGACCAAGATCTCCTCGATAAACCAAACGGACTGGAAGCGCACTTGCGTGAATCTCGGGTGATCCTCGATATGAAAAAGTGCTGGACCAGCACCATACTCATCGTCCAGTTGTATTGCCACGTTAGTCCCTTCCATCTCAGGACTGGCTATCAACATATTGCCTCGATTTGGAATGACCGTCAGTGAGATTTGCGAACGAAAACCGATCCGAACCAGAGTTGCGCGAGTTTGTATTTGATCTTTCCAATCTACAGATACGGGTAATCGGTATACTCCAGCTTGAGCAACGCTCAATCGAATGAGAACAACCAAAACCAAATATGGAATCATAAGTCTAGAAAATGACAAGACGAGAAGAGAAAGGAAGCTATTGTTAAAGTGATATAATTAAATTTACTCAGCATGAAGACGGGGAGTGCCATTTTCAAAGATATTAATTAGTTCGACAGGGATGAACGGAGGTATTCGATGAAAACTGAGTCTTTCGACTTCGACTTCTAGGACAACACGAGTCGCAAGTACCAGTCCGTATCATGACGGATATGGGGTCTCCTTAATTGATCCCGATGAAAGGGTTTCATATTCTCTGAAGTAGTCACGCGCAATAATGCCTATAGTAAACCAGTCGGTCGACAGCAAGATCCAAACTCATCCTATTAAGCTCCCAGGAATAAATGAATTTGTAACAACTGAATTACGAGACCCAATTTTCAATCAAAGCTAGCGAGTGATCCTGCAAAAATGATACTGTCTCCGAGCGACGTCTCGTTTATTGATAGTTGAAAAAAAAAACGTAAGATTGGTAACAGCGCGAATTGAAGTAACAACTAAATC